>OLSG01001268.1_pt1 | contig 26736 bp, 15 predicted proteins | sample 1673041 | NCBI WGS metagenome assembly OLSG01 (sample SAMEA3136749, study PRJEB25190) | human gut metagenome | reverse complement strand
GAAAGGGAACCATCGGTGCCCTGTCCCCTCTTGTCTCCGCCGCCAGACGGCGGCACTCCCCACGCCATGTCATGGCGAATAACCCCCGGCCCAGGAGGGCCAGTCTCGCCTGCGGCGGCAGGCCGCCGGAACGGCGGAAAGGCTTCACCCTCTGCTGAGGGTAAAAAAGCTTTCCTGCGGATAAAAAAAGACTCCCACACATTCACCGGAATATGTGAGAGCCTTTGGTTTTGAAGGCTTACGCCTTCGTGGAGCGCGGTACAGCGAGGCTGACCGGCTTCCAGATGAGAATGGAAATCGAGTAGTCGAGCATGGAATGGATGAGCGTGCCGAGGCCGACGAGCAGGACGACACTCGTCACAAAGCCGTTCGCCAGCTGCTCGGGCGTGAACAGCGCGCCGGACAGGAAGAACGGCGCAACGACGATCATCTCCGCCGCTGCATGCAGCAGCGCAATCACAAAATTGAACACGGTGCTTGCGACAGGACGGTCGATGGTGTCCGGATGCTTTTTGAGGTAAAGTGCGCCGAGACCGGCAAAGACGATATGCGATGCGGCGCGCAGCGCGATGATCGCCGGAGTGGTCAGGAAAAAGCCGAGCGTCGTGCCGATGCAGACCGCGACAGCGACCGCCGGGGAAATGAACATGCCGAGGAATACGGCAACATGGCTTGCGAGCGTGAACGACATCGGGCCGAGCACGATGCGGGGCATGAACATCGGAACAACGATGCCTACCGCGCAGAGCACACCGGCGAGCACCATGTGGTACAGGCGACTGCTTTTCATCATTGGAAAAACTCCCTTTCAAATTCTGTAATCTTTCTACTGGGTATGAGTATACCGCAAAACCATGCACCTGTCAAGACACTTGTTAATGCAATGTAAATATTTTTATGCGCGGCAGAAATTCACGGTTTTGTCATGACTTTCTATCCGGCCTGTGGTATATTGAAAACAGCAAATGCGAAAGGAAAGAATGCTGTGATTTCCATTGATCGTTTTGAAGAGATACTGGGCGAGCTGGCCGAGGAGCTGCCTGCCGAATTCTATACCGGTCTGAACGGCGGCATCCTCATCGAGGACCGCCATCCCCTCCATCCGGCCGACCGGAACGGCGACCTGTATATCATGGGTGAATACCGGAACGACCCGTCCACCGGGCGCTGCATCGTGCTCTACTACGGCTCGTTCCGCCGCGTGTTCCGTCATCTGGACGAGGACGAGCTCCGTACCGAGATGCGCAAGGTGCTCCGCCATGAGTTCCGCCACCATGTCGAGGGCCGCGCCGGTGTGCGCGATCTGGAGGAATGGGACGCGGATCAGATCCGCGCCTACCGTGCACGGAAGGACGCCGAATAAACAGAAAAGCACTGCCGCACAGGTTCATCCCTTGCAGCAGTGCTCTTTTTTTCAGTTTTCCTCTTCGAGAAGGAAGCCCTTCTCCTTCAGTCCGGCGATCACGCGGTCGAGCGTCTTTTCGTCCGGCGCGCGCACGGTATGCAGATGGATGCCGCCCGTGAGGTCGCACAGCGGCCGCGCCTTCGAGTGCTCCAGCTTGTTGCAGAAGGCATCCGCGTCGTAGCGCGAAAAGATATGCAGCGGCGCCGTGATCTGGCCGTAGATCGAATGCTCGACCGTCACATCGATCGCCGCGCCGCCCAGATCGACGATCGTGTACAGCTCCTCGCGCAGCCGGTCGTCATCGTGATGCGCGACGATGCGCCGTTCCGCATACGCCGGAGCGGAGGCGGCGTTTTCGAGGATATAGCCGCGCGGCGTCGCCATGACCGCCACGCCGCCCGCGCGCAGCAGCGCGACATCGCCGACGATGATCTGGCGGCTGACGCCGCACCGGGCCGCGAGCGCCGTCGCGGACATCGGCCGGTCTGAGGCCGCGAGTAATTCTATGATTTTTGTGCGCCGTTCGGCAGCATTCATGGTCTCTCACCATCCTTGTCTCTCTATGATAGCAAACTTGCGCCGCCGTTGCAAGTGAAAAGCCGGACAAACGAAAAGAGACCGCGTTTTTCGCGGTCTCTTCGATTTTCTCTCAGCCGAGAAGGTAGACGTTTGCGTACTGGACGCCCAGCTCTTCGGCACGCTCGTGCGTGGATACGAAGATGTCGATCTTGCTGTTCTTGATCGCGCTGCCGGTGTCCTCCGCGATGAAGGTGCCGTAGCCCTCGATATAGACGCGGCTGCCGAGCGGGATGATGGACGAGTCAACAGCGATCGTGCGTCCCTCGGCCGGGGTCGCGCCGGAGGCCGTCTTGCTCACGCCGAGTGCGCCGTTGCAGCGCTCGCACGGGCAGTAGAACGTCAGCTTGTAATTGCCGAGCGCCGTGGCGTTCGCCTTGATCGCATCGGTCGCGAGGTAGTCGGTCGAATAGCTGACCGAGCGCGCTGCGACCGGCGCGGTGATCAGAGTCGCCAGCGCTTTCGCTTCTTCCTCGGCCTTCTTTTTCGCCTCAGCGTCTGCTCTGGCCTGTGCCGCTGCCTTCGCATCGGCCGCAGCCTTGACCGCCGCCGCTGCCCTGGCCTGTGCTTCCGCATCCGCCTTCGCACGGGAATATGCCTTTGCTGCGGTCGTGACCTCATCCGATGTGAGTACCGTTCCGACCGAAGCATTCAGACTGGAAGAGAGTACCGCAACCGGCTGCTCCAGTGCCGCAGCGTTCGCCGCAGTCACTGCGCTGACGGTCATGACCGCCGCGATCAGCCTGGCAGCAAGCTTTCGCAAAGAAATAGACATTTGTGTTACACTCCTGATTTCTGGTGAAAACGTGCCGGACCGCCGAGGCCCGGTGACGGCAAAATGCCGTTCTGTTTTCGGGTTTGTTACCGTTCTGTCAGTGTTCTGTTTCCGAACTGTAACTTACTATACTTCACGTTTCCCCATTTGTCAAATACTTTGACCGAATTTTGTGGATTGCGCACAAAGCTTATTCTGCACTTTCGTGAAATCTGTATGCATTCGTTCATAAAAAACTGTAATTCCCTGTCGAATGCCTTTTTTGCACATTCTGCCTGTTTTTCCGAACAAAAACAGCGCTGCACAGGTTATCCACAGGCTGTGCATTGCTTACTTCGCAGCGCTTTTCTGCCTCTCTAAAGCCTTCTGTTTCCATGCGTTAAAGGCAGCCGCGCGGCAGCGCGCATAAAACAGCAGTCACGTTGTGACTGCAAAAAAACCGGGGACATGCGCCTCGGTTTTTTTACCTCTGGAGGGAGAAAGTTTCCGCATGGGAACTTTCGGACGACTCGTGTTCTGCGAAGTCAGAACACACTTGCCGGCGGAACTGTAGTTCCGCGGCAGTCTCAGCTGCTCTTCGGGGCGGCTGATTTTTTTTTGCTTTTTTTTGCGTTCGGTGCAAGGATTTCCGAATCTCGGTCTTTTAGAAGATATGGGGACGCGAAACAGGCGTCCCGAAAAGGGCGCAGAAAGGAGGGCGCAGCAATGAACGAGAGGACGGTTCGCCGGGCGCGCGAGGTGAGGCGCCGGGCGCGTCAGTACCGGCGCCGCCGCGAAGGACGGCTGAACGGTGCGCTTTCCGTGTGCAGCCTGCTGCTGCTGACCGGCATCGGCACGCTGTGCAGGGACGCGCAGACACCGGGCCTTGCCCTTGCGGCGCAGGGCTTCGGCTCGGTGCTGCTGCGCCGCGGCGCAGGACGGTACGCCGTCATCGGCATCGCCGCCTTCGCGGCGGGCGCGGCGCTGACCATTGTCTGCGTGCGCCGGCGAAAGAGGAGAACAGACCGCACATCGGCTGCGGAAGAAAGCGAGGAGATCCTATGAAAACACGATTGCTCAGCATGCTGCTCAGCCTGTGCATGGCGCTGACCATGTTCCCGGCCGGGGCCTTCGCGGCGCAGCCGGAGCAGGAGCAGCTTTACGCACAGATGCTCGAGCTCGGTCTGGTCGACGGGGACGGCGCACTGATCGAGGACAACAGCTTTACCGTGGAGGACGGCACGCGCCTGTCTTCGCTGTCCGCGCTGACCGACTGGCTCAACCAGTGCACCGCGGACGAGCTGGACACCGTCATCACCGTGGACGCGACCGGCCGCACCGCCACGGCGGAGCAGCTGATGTACGCGCTGTCCATCGAGTACCAGATGACCGGACTTGCGCAGACGCTCAGCAGGCTCGCCTCATCGGACAGCGTTTCTCTGACTTCGGCAGGGGACGCGGACGCCGCCGCGCAGTCGGCGGACACGAGTGTGCATGACCTGTCGCTCTACATGAGCGCCGGGCATAATCAGGACAACGACGTGCTGACCATCCACGCCAGTCTGCGTACAAAGGGCGGCAAAGAGGACGTTCCCGCGCCCCATGACATCAAGCTCAAGATCGGCATGTTCGCGGATTTCCTGACGCCCCATCAGTCGGACTTCTACGCGGATGGCATGCCCGGCGGCAACTTTTTCAAGGACTTCACCATCTCGAAGGGCGAGAAGGCGGTAGAGCTGAATCTGTCGATGGACACGCTGCGCGGGTATCTCCGCGATTATGAGGGCCACTGGGACGGGTATGCCAGGGTGCTCATTCAGGCCCGCACCGCCTATGACGCCGCCATGCCCGCCGGTTCGAAGTCGGTAACGGTGAAGTTCGCGGCGGACCGCGACGCGGACGCCATCGTTTCCGCCATCACCGGCGGCACGCAGATCGGCAGAAAGTCCCCGTCCGGCACGAACGTCCTGCCCTATCAGCTGGACTGGCAGCAGCATGACAGCGCGACCGAAAAGGTCACGATCAATGGCACGGACTATTTCAAGATCAACACCGCCGTTCCGGCCGCGAAGGGCTATGATTACGGCTCGACCGGCATATCCAACGAGACCCACGGCTGGATGAACTATTTTAATGAGGCGATCCGGCTGGGCGCGGGCGATCCGGACCCGAAGGTCAATCTGGCGAACGTGACGCTCTGGACCAAGGACGGCAGCCGGGATATCAAGGCCACGTCCATTTCTATCAAGGAAGGCGAGGATCTTGTTAAGATCGCGAGAGGCTCGTGGAGCTATGACACGGACGATTTTTCCGACAGCGACGTCGCCGCCTATCTGAATGACCTTGCGCGGACGCAGCAGGAGGAGTGGGACTATCCCGACCCGAGCGACCTCAATTTCTATAAACAGGTCAAGGCTCATAACTGGCGCGTGCGGCGGTTTACGAACGTGAAAGTCCCCATCACGCCCACGCAGTCCAACTATGTCAGCTATCCGCAGGACTGGTATCTGCCGGTCAGCTGGATCGCGCAGAACGACGATAAGGACATCCGCCCGGAGGAGATTCTGATGCACGGCGCGCTGACGCTCGCGGACGAGACCCCACCGACCATCGAGTCCATCGACACCTGCGCGCGCGCGCCCAAGTATACGGGGAGCACGGACTACTGGTATTCCTCGTTCTATCCGGGCGACTATGTTCCCATCGTCGTGACCTTCTCCGAGCCGGTCTACGGCGATTATGAGCTGGCGTATCTGGACGGCACGGAGACAAAGTATCTGTCCGCCGTGAACACCGGCATCGGGGGCATAATCGACGCAACGGTATCCCCCTCCTCCGACGCGACCCTTTCCAGAACGCGCGTGTTCTATTACCCGGTTCAGAAAACGGACAGCACGAGCATTCAGGTGCTGGGCGTAAGGCCTGCGGACGAGAACGCCTGCACGGACGCCTTCGGCAACAAATTCAAATCCAAAAACGACGGCGCGTACAAGGAATTCAAAACCACCGTGCTCGACAGCCTGCAGGGCGGAAATCTGACCGACAGCTTTGTTTCGCTCTCCGCCGAAACCGACCCGAACGACCCCGCAAAGGCCGTCTTTACCGTGGCGCTCGCGGGCGACGAGACCTTCCAGACCAAGTGGCTGGACTGGTCGAAGAACGAGAGCGCGCCGAAGGTCACGGCGGTGCTGGACGGCGACCCGGCGCAGGCGGCCGAGCTGCATCTGGACGTTTCCGGCACGGGCAGCAGCCAGAAATACATCCTCACCGGCACGATGGACCTGCCGAACGTGAGCGAGGACACCGTGCACACGGCGGAGATCTATTATAACGACTCGCTGTATTACGGCGCGTGCGCCTCGTTCACGCAGACGCCGGTCACGCTCGCGGGCACGGACGCCTACACCATCAGCGTCAGCGGCGGCTGGCCGTCCGGCATCGAGCAGACCGTGTTCATGCAGGACGCGCAGGTCCCGGTGCTCGCCTTCACCGACAACAAGACCGGCTATACCTATTATGATGCGGCCGGCACGGACGTGCGCTGGACGGTCAGCGACCCCGAGATCGTGCAGCTGAGCGCCGCCGAGGGCGGCGGCACCGACCTGACCCTGAGCCAGACGGTCAGGGCCGCGCTCACGCCGCTGAAGGCGGGCACGGCCAGCATCACGCTCGAGTGCGGCAACAGCGGCAAGGGCACGACCGCGGCCTCCAACACCATCACGGTCACGGTCCGGGACAGCGGCCGGCCGAGCCTGCTGTTCCCGGCGGGCGCGGACACGGTATACGCCCGTCTGGGCGCGGACCAGACCGTGCATTTCGCCTCCAACCTCGCCCAGCACGCCCCGGCGGACGGAAAGATCACCGCGCGGCTCTATGCAGGCTCTGCCGTTGCAGCGGACGCGCAGCCGGTCTGGGAGACCGTGCTCGAGCGCGGCGCGACCAGCCTGACCATCCCCGGCGACCGCCTCACCGCCATCTCGAGCGGCGGCGCGCCGTCCTGCATCCTGCGTCTGACGGCGCAGGCGCAGACGGGCAGCACGGTGCAGGAGCTGTCGACCGACGCGAAGATCCTCGTTCGCTCTCAGCCGGCGGCGATCACGCTGACCGGACTGGAAACGACGCTGTTCACGAGCGGTCAGCCGATCGAGATCGGCTGGACGGTGGACAATTTCGACCTGACCGCGAACCCGGATGCGTGTCAGTTCGCGTTCACGGTCGAAAAGGACGGCAAGACCGTCTACACAACGACGGAAAAGGCCGCCTCGGGCAGCTATACCCTGACGCCCGAGACGCCGCAGCAGCTCAAGGACTGCTATATCGTCACCGCGAAGGCGAAAAACGGCGCAGACCCGACCTGGAGCATCGCCTCCGCGACGGTCACGGTCTACCGCTCCGGCGCGCTTGAGATCCTGACGGGCGGCGAGAGCCGGGACGAGGTCACGCTCAAAAACACCATTTCCGGCGGCACGACGACCGCCCCGTCGGTCAGCACGTATGCGGGCGAGACCATCGGCGGTCTGACCTCGGCGCAGGCGGTCGCCGGACTGCGCAGCGAGCTGAGCCTGATGGAGACCATCGGCATCAACACCCGGGACTTCGACTGGAGCATCCTGTATGACACGGTCAAGTGGAGCACCTCGACCGGTCAGGGCGGGGCGGTCGAGGACGAGACGCAGCGCGCGGTCAGCCTCAATTACCGCGAGGGCAGCCTGTACGCGCCGCTCGAGCAGTATTCCTACTCGAGCTACCTGCCCCAGACCATCCTGCTGCTGAGCGGCCTGCGGGACGGCACGAACACCGTCACCGCCGCGCACAGCGCCTTGCCCGCGCTCCGCGACACGGTCAAGGTCAATGTCGAGACGCTGAAGGACAGGCTGTATCTGTTCCAGTTCACCCCGGCGGTCAGGACCGAGATCTCCTATGAGGACGGTCTGGGCGAGACCCACACGCTCTACACGAACAGCGACGGCTCTCTGGCGCTGTTCGAGCCGAACGGCATCGCCTCCGACCTGCGTGCGGCGGCGGTCAGCAGCAGCGTGTCCTACCGCGGCACGGTGTCCCGTCTCGCGCTCAAGAGCGGCGAGGGCAGCGGCGTGCGGGGCGAGCTGTATCCGCTCAATACCGTCGAGCTGCGCCGCGCCGCAGTCGCGCAGGTGCAGCTGCTCCGCCCGGACGGCACGCCGCTGGCGAACACCGGCGTGACCCTGCGCGGCGGCGTATACCGCAACCGCCTCGCGGCCGAAAACCGTGACGACGCCTATTGCACGGGCGCGAGATTTGCAAAGGCCGCCGGTCAGGCCGCCGCGCTCGACGGCACGAAGGATCAGTCCTTTACGACCGACTCCAGCGGTCTGCTGACCGTGCACATGGACCTGTCGCAGTTCACCTCGGCGCACGACCCCGAGGCCGTCGGCGTGGGCGACAGTCTGGAATTTATCTTCGAGGTGCGCGCGGACGGGTACTGCCCCGAGCTGATCACGGTCGACGGCAGTCTGACCCGGCGCGACGCGATGCGCTCGGGCGAGGACATCGTCACGCTCGTGAGCGCCGAACGGGCAGCGCCCTTCGTGGCCGCCCAGACGGTCAGCTACACCGGCCGCGCGATCAGCGTGCGGCGGCACACCGGCGTGATCGGCCCGAGCAGCAACTACCCGGGCGCCCGTCTCGAGAGCACGGTCATGCTCTGGGGCGCGGACGGCGTTTCCATGGACGACACCGGCTGGAATTTCTATCTGCGGGCGCAGGAGACCGGCGTTTCCGTGCCGGGGCAGAAGGCCGTGACCGTCCGGGACGCAAGCTATCCGTTCTCCTCCATCCCGCTGGTGAGCAGCTCGGTCGAGATCACGAGCGGCAGCTTTGAAAACTTCGACGGCACGCGCCGCACGCCGCTCGAGGCCGCGCTCTATGACGGCGGCGAAAACCTCGTCTGCACCATCGCGCTGCCGTTCGGTCTGGCGGACCTGACCTCCATCGAACGGGTCGAGGACGCCCCGTCCGTCATGTCGCTGATGGCGAACCTCGCCGCCTACGGCACGGTCGGCGGCGCGAACACCGAGTATGGGTACGTAAACACGGTCTCGGACGGCATCATGATGGACGCGCTGTCCTTTCTGGAGAAAATGGGCGGCGAGACCGGTCTCGTCAAGGCCGTCCTCATGCCCACCGAGGACCCCACGCGCTATGAGGCCTATCTCTGGACCGGACTCAACACCACCAAGCTCGAGGATCTGGACTATGACCGCAGCGGCATCTCGCTCGAGCCGAGCTACATCGGACAGGACTACGACAGCCTGCTGGGGCAGGTCAACGACACCTTCACCCTGAGCGATTTTCAGGCCATGGCGGACGGCTCGTACTTCGACGACCGCAGCGGCCTGTACGGCGCGGCGAGCGGCGCGATCGGCCTGCCCATCATGCTCCAGCTGGAGGGCTGGGTGAGCACCGAGATCCGCTACAGCTTCGACAGGGGCCAGTGGCAGGTGCTGACGACCGGCGGCGGCTTCACCGCGGGCGCGCAGATGGAATTTGAAAAGGTGCTGCGCTGCTCGGCCTACGGCATCCCGCTGACCGCGAGCTTCAAGGTGCGCGGCGGCGCGACGGTGGATTTCAAGACCGCCGTGCGCTATGCCGAGCAGCTCGGACTGGAATGGAACGACGATACCGCGAAGGCGGTCAACGACTACCTGACCGCGCTGCGCATCAATGCCTATTTCGAGTTTTTCGGCGGCGTGGGCTACGATCAGGGCTTCACCGCCAAGGTCGGCGTGTTCGGCACCATCGACATCAACAACGAAAACCGTTTCCTGACGCGCAAATACCTGAAAAATACGAACGAACGCGACGTGCGCGGCCAGTTCCTCCAGCTCGACGGCGAGGCCGGCATCCGCGCGGCGCTGGGCGTGGGGCCGCTCGTGACCGAGATCACGCTGGTCTCGCTCGGCTACGGCACGGCATGGCGGTTTAACGACTGGAACGAGATCCGCGACTACTGGGAGAGCGCCTCGAGCGGTCTCGGCTCGACCGGCTGGCTGGACGGCGGCACGGCAGGGCAGAGCCTGCCCGCGAACGGCGGCGCGGTCGCAGCGAGCGAGCCTGTGGTCAGGATGCAGAGCCGCGATTATCTCGACGAGGAGGAGCGCGTCTGGCTCGGCGGCGGGAGCGGCATCGCGCTCATGAGTCTGGACGAGCCGAGCCGCGTGCAGGCCATCGAGACCAATTCCTACCCCTTCAGCACGCCGATGCTGTCCGAGGACGGCGATATGCTGGTCTACCTGTCCGACGCGGACAGCACGGACGTGACCGACACCGAGGTTCGCTTCAGCCGGTCGTCTGGCGGCGGCTTCCCCGACGGCACGGCCATCCCGGACGGCGCGGACGGCTTTTCCGGCTACGGCGACAGCGCGCCCGACTTTGACGGCACGGGGGCTTTCGCCGGTGCGGTCTGGCTGCGCGAGGCCGCGACCCTCGGCCTCAAGGCCGGCACCGAGCTGAACGAGGGTCAGCAGACCATCCTTCTGAACGGTCTGGAGGTCATGGCGTCGCTCTGGAACGGCAGCGAATGGGTCACGACGCGCCTGACCGACAACGGCTCGCAGGAGTTCGACCCGGTCATCGCGGCGGCAGACGGAAAGGCCATCGCCGTGTGGCGCGCGGTGCAGACCGATGAAAGCGCCTTCGACTTTACGCACAACCGCATCCTGTGCCGCATCTATGACGGCACGAAGTGGAGCGATCAGACTTATACGCTCTACAACGGCAGCGCGGGCGAGGTCACGGGCATGGACGCAGAGCTGCTCGCGGACGGCACGGCGGCGGTCGCGTTCTCCGTGCAGAACGGGGACAGCAGCGACATTTACTACACGCTCGTCGATACCGCGGCGGAAAACCCCGAGGACGCGGCCGTTACCATCCGCGCGACCGCTGACGGCAGCCGCGACGAAAAGCCGCAGCTGACCACGGCGGGCGGGCAGTTCGTCCTCGGCTGGAGCAGCGTCCGGACGCTCACCGGCGCGGAGCAGCGCGACGTGGGTCTGCGCGTGTTCGGCAAAAACGGCGCGCCGCAGTCCGGCCTTCCCGAGTCGCTCAGCGACATGGTGTCCGCAGGCTCGTTCGACGGCCGGTTCGCGCTGGCGGAAGGCGCGGAGAGCCTTAATGAGCTGACCGTCCTGTGGAACGACGCAGGCGCGGGCGGGGAGAGCAATGACGTCATCCGCGCGGTCCGGTTCGTGTCCGCAGACGGCGGTCTGGTCTCCTCCGCGCCCCTCGAGGTGGCGGCGCTCCCCGCGCGCACCGGACTCGACCACATGGACGCCTGCATCACCGGCAGCGGCGGCGGCATCTGCGCCGTCATGCAGGGCACGACGTACAGCGCCACCGAGTCCGACACGGTCAGCTATTCCTATGAGCTGAACGGAAAGACCTATACCGGCACCGGAACCATCCCCCGGCAGACCGCAAACCTGTTCAGCGCCGCCGAGACGTTCACAGACGCTGTCGAGGTCGTTTCGACCACGGTCGACTATACCACGCTCGCCGCCGACAGCTATGTCCCGGTCAGCTTCACCGTTTCCAATCAGGGCATGCACGTGATCGACCGCGTGACGGTCGCGCTCGAGGGCGCACAGACGCAGCGCTTTGACGGTCTCGCGCTCCTGCCCGGCCAGACGCGGACGCTGTCCGCGGCGGCAAAGACCGGCAGCGAGATCCGCGACCTGAAATACACAGTCACGGCGGAATTCGCCGGCGCGGTGGCGCAGTCGTGCCGCGGCACGGTGCATCTGGACTACCCGGACGCGGGCATTTCCGCTCTGACGGTCACGAAGGAACAGGACGGCGTGCGAGACTTCCTCGTTCACCTGTACAACCAGTCCGCGTCCTCGCTCGGCCGCACCGACCGGCGCGTGACCGTGGGCGTGTACTCCGACCCCGCGTGTGAGACGCCGGTGGACGGCAAATACTTCGAAGGCGGAACGGCGGGCACGGGCTTCACGCTCACGCTGACCGGAGACGCGCTCGAGGCGATGGACGAGACCGGAAACACGCAGGAAATGACGTTCGACATCGCGCAGTACATCGCGGACGCGGGTCTCACGGAGATCCCCGAGCCGGGCGTCATGCTGTTCGTCCGGGCGCGGATCGAGCAGCAGCGCGACGGAAAGTGGGCCGAGCTGCCCGAGGCGGACAGCCGGAACAACCAGAAGAGCCTCACCTTTGAAAGCCTGCTCGCGCGGAGCGAGAACACACCCGTCACCCTGTCGGCCGAGCTCGAGAACGGCAGCGCCGCTTCGGCGGTCGTGCAGGTGCGGAACAATTCGCTCCAGCAGCGCCGCAGCGGCACGCTGACGGCGGCGCTGCTCGACCGGAACGGCGCGCTGCTCGAGACAAGGACGCTGGACGGTCTGACGCTGGCGGCGGAGCAGCTCCGCGAGAGCCGCGTCACCTTCTCGCAGGCCGGCGCGAGGGTGGCCGTGCGGTACGGCGAAGCATCGGACGCGAACACGGCAAACGCCGCGCGCATCACGCTGGACGGCCTGCCGCTGACGCTGGACAGCTTCGACGACAAGGACAGCGCGACGGTCGAAAACGTCGCGGCAGGGCAGTACCTGCTCACCGTCATCCCCGAGAGCCGCGGCGCGTCGGTCTCCGTGAACGGAAAACCGGCGGAAAACGGCATGGCGGTCATCGAGGGCGGCTCGTATGAGCGGACGGTCACGATAACGGTCAAGGCACCGAACGGCGCGTCCGAGCGCACCTACACCATCCGTCTCGTGCCGCAGCCGTCCTCGGGCGGCTCGGGCTCCGCCTCCTGCACGCTGACCTTCGAGACGAACGGCGGCGGCAGCATCGCGGCGCTGCGCCGGAGCGCAGGCACGACGGTCGACCTGACCGCGTTCACGCCCGCGCGGAGCGGCTATGTCTTTACCGGCTGGTACGCCGACCGTGCGCTGACCGAAAAGGTCACATCGGTCACGCTCCGCAGCAGCCGGACGGTCTATGCCGGCTGGCAGGCGGCGGAGACGGCCGCGTTTGCCGACGTCCCGGCAGGCAGCTATTTCGAACAGGCCGTCCGCTGGGCGGTCGAGAACGGCGTGACGACGGGCATGACGGATACGCTGTTCGCCCCGAACGCCGGCTGCACCCGTGCGCAGGCCGTCACGTTCCTGTGGCGCGCGGCAGGCTCGCCCGAGCCGAAGTCCGTCCTGCTGCCGTTTGCCGACGTCCCGGCGGGCAGCTATTACGCGAAGGCAGTCGCGTGGGCGGTCGAAAACGGCATCACGAAGGGCGTAAGCGGCACGCTGTTCGCTCCAGACGCCACCTGCACCCGTGCGCAGATCGTCACCTTCCTGTGGCGCGCGCAGCAGTCCCCGGCATCCGGCGGCGAAAACCCGTTCGCTGACGTTCCCGCGGCTGCGTACTACTATAATGCAGTGCTCTGGGCGGTCGCAAACGATGTTGCGAAGGGTGTGAGCGAGACCGCGTTCGCCCCGAACGATAACTGCACGAGAGCGCAGATCGTGACCATGATTTACAGATGCAGGAAGTAAATGTAGCAGAAAACAACCAGAAATGCGCAGAAAATGCAAAGGAGCGGCGAAAGCCGCTCCTTTTTCCGACAGACGAAAACGAGACCGCCTCAGGGCGGTCTCGTCTTTTATTCCTGTGAAGTTTCGCGACAGTCTTTTATCCCAGTACGCGGAACACGCCGAACACGAGGGTGCTGACGGCCAGCATGGCGAAGCCGTTGATGGCCTCGTAGCCGAGCAGCTTGAGTCGCTCGTTGATGCCCATATTGACGCCGCCTGCGCTGACGTGGAAGAACGAGCCGTGCGGCAGACCGTCAAAGACGAATACGCTCGCGTTGGTCATGGCTGCGGCAGCCAGCGGCGCGATGCCGCTCGCGACTACGGTCGGCCCGAAGATCTGGCTTGCGAGGGTCGTGCCTGCGGTAGCGGACGCGGTCGCCGCGCCCATCATCATGCCGGCGATCGGCGCGAGCATGAAGGCGGGCAGGCCGAGCGTTTCAATGCCGGAGATGATAACGTCCTTGAGCGAGGAGTTGGAGATGATGCCCGCGAGCGCGCCCGTGCCGACCAGCAGCATGGCCACGCCGCTCATCTTCGCGAGACCGGCGGTGAAATAGTGACCCATTTCCTTGGTCTTGCCCATCGCGATGGTGCCGACGATGCCGCCGACCGGGAGCGCGATCAGAGGGTCGATGGTGATGCCGGCGATCGGGCGCAGGACCAGGATGGCGATGGTGACGAACGGACCGGCGAGCGCCGCCCACAGGGGAGGCAGATCCTTGCTGTCGATCGTGTTGACGTCGCTGTCCGCGATCTCGGTGCCGCGCATGCGCAGATGGTAGGCGAGAAGCGAGGTGACGATCAGAGCCACGACGGCCGGGATGATGCCGACCGCGATGATCGAGGTCAGCGGCACGCCGAAGCCCTCAGCCGCCGCGATGTCGTTCGGGTTCGGGCTCATGACGTTGCCCGCGCGGACCGCACCGAGCTGCGCCATCAGCACGCCCATCTTGTGATAGCCTGCACGCTTCGCCATCTGAAGGGCGATCGGTGCGACCGTGATGCACGCGACGTCGCCGAACACGCCGACAGCGGTCAGGACCCACGTCGCGAGCGTGATCGCGATCAGGCAGCGCTTCGCGCCCAGTTTGTTCATGATCGCTTCCGCGATACGCTCGGCCGCGCCGCTCTCGATCAGCGCACCGGCGAGGATGCCGGCGGTCACGATGCGGATGATGGCGGAGACGATGCCCTGCGTGCCCGAGATGATATAGTTTACGGTTCCGGTCAGACCGGCGCCGCCGATGAGGCCGCCGGCGACCGCGCCGATCAGCATGGCGTAGGTCGGCTGGACCTTTTTCAGAATGAGTACGATGGCCACGACGAGCGCGGCCAGAGCGCCCAGAACGGATACGGTTACTCCATCCATAGTGCAATTCCCCTTTCTGTCGGCTTACAGGTGGTCGAACTTCATGACGCCGCCCTCAGAGCCGGAGGCCGCGAGCTTGCAGTACAGGCCGAGCCAGCCCTTCTTGAACTTGGGCTCGGGGCGCTTCCACTGCTTGAGACGCGCTTCGATCTCCTCGTCGGGCACGAGCAGGTTGAGCTGCTTGTTATCGACGTCGATCTCGATGGTGTCGCCGTCATGGACGATGGCGATCGGGCCGCCCTCTGCCGCCTCCGGGGAGATATGGCCGACGAAGCAGCCGTTGTTCGTGCCGGAGAAGCGGCCGTCGGTGATGAGCGCGGTGGTCTTGGCGAGGCCGCGGCCGTACAGGTACTTCATGGCCTTGAACATCTCGCGCATGCCGGGGCCGCCCTTCGGGCCTTCGTAGCGGATGACGACGACGTGGCCGTCATGGATCTTGCCGGCGAGGATAGCCTCCTCTGCGGCCTCCTCGGAGTCGAAGCAGATGGCCTCGCCCTTGAAGTGATGCAGGCTCTTGTCGAATGCGCCGGGCTTGGTGATGCCGGTGTCGGGCGCGAGGTTGCCGCGCAGGACAGCGACGCCGCCGGTGTAGCCGAACGGGTCGTCGAGCGTGTGGTTGACCAGACCGGTCGCCGGGTACAGGTACTTGTGGCTGTCGATATTCTCCGCGAGGGTGTGCGCGGTGACGGTCATGACGTCGGTCTCGAGCATGGAGCGCAGGTTCTCCATCAGACGCGGAACGCCGCCGTCCTTGTAGAAGTCCACGATGCTGTACTTGCAGGACGGGTTCATGCGCGCCAGCTGCGGCGTGGTGTCGGACAGGCTGTCGAACTCGTCGAGCACCTTGATGCCGAGCTCAGCCTCGTAGGCGATGGCGGTCAGGTGCATGACGGCGTTGGTCGAGCCGCTCATGGCCAGACATGCCTTGATGGCGTTGCGGATGGAGCCGTCGGTGATGATCTGGCGGGCGGTGATGTTCTTCTCGACCAGCTCCATGATCTTGACGCCGGTCTCCTCGGCCTTCATCATGCGGACCGCGGAGGTCGCCGGGGCGGTGCCGCCGTCCGGCAGGGTCATGCCGAGCGCTTCCGCGAGGGCGCACATGGTGTTCGCGGTGCCGAGGTAGGAGCAAGAGCCGCAGCCCGGGCAGGCGGTATCTTCCAGAGCCACATACTCCGCCTCCGTGATCTTTCCGGCGGAAAGCATACCATAAGCCTCGGTGGCAGAGGTCTGGTCGGCCTGACGGCCGTCGAACTCAACGCCGCCCTCCATCGGGCCGCCCGGCAGGAAGATGCACGGGATGTCCAGGCGGGCCGCCGCCATCAGCATGCCCGGAACGATCTTGTCGCACGAGCCGAGCAGGACGAGGCCGTCGAACAGGTTGATCTGCGCCATGGACTCAATGGAATTGGCGATCAGCTCGCGCGAGGGCATGATGAAGTGCATGCCGTCGTGGCCCTGACCCATGCCGTCGCAACCGCCGATGACGCCGAACTCGATGGGCGTGCCGCCTGCGCGGTAGATGCCGTCCTTGACGCGCTGTGCGACCTGACGCAGGTTGTAGTGGCCGGGCACGCACTCGCTCCAGGCGTTCGCGATGCCGATGAGCGGACGCTTGAGATCCTCGGTGGTAAAGCCCATGGATTTGTAGGTTGCACGGTAATACTGGTTGCCCAGGCCCTTCAGAATATGTTCGCTGCGTAACATAACGCATTCCTCCTGTAATATCTTTTCACCCGAAAATTTTCTATGCTGACCCTCGGAAACGCCGGCTGTTCCGAAGCAGGTCTCTATACTCAGCATTATAATTTTTGAAAAGATGTGTTTCAAGTTGTCCAAAATGCTTTCTACTTTTGCAATAAAATTTTTTTATAAAATCGTGCAAAACCATCAAATTACGTAAACAGCTTGCGCATTTTTGCGGGAAATGCGCGGGAAATAAGAAAAAGCGAGAAAAAAACATCGGACCACTTCAGGCTGCGCGCAAAAAAGCGCCTGCAATGCAGGCGCTTGAGAGACTGTCGAAAAAGTCTGTATTCACGATGCTGACGCTGCCGCGCGGCAGCGCGCATAAAATAATATTTGCGAAGCAAATAATAAAAACCGGGGGCGTGTACCTCGGTTTTTATACTCCCAGAGGGAGAAAGTTTCCGCATGGGAACTTTCGGACGTCCGTGTTTTGCGAAGTCAAAACACAGATTGTCGGCGAAACGATAGTTTCGCGACAGTCTCATCTCGCCGTTTTCGTCTGGCGGATGAAGATGCGGTTCATGTCGAGATGCACGGACATGGCGCTGCGGGCGGCCTGCGGGTCGCGGTCACGCACGGCGTCCAGAATCTCCTTGTGCGTGTCGATGGTCATGGTGAGCAGCTCCTTGCGCGTGATGTTGGCGATCGAGATCACGGCCGCGTCGATGATCGGCATCAGCGGCTCAACGACCATGTTGTGCGAGCATTTCGCGAGGTACCAGTGAAAGCGCATATCCTCGATGAGGTAGTCCTCCCCGGCCTCGATCTTTTCGCGCACCGCGTCGCAGTATTCGGCCAGCTGCTCGACCTCCTCGTCCGTGCGGTTCTGCGCCGCGAGCGCCGCGATGGACGGTTCGAGCATGAGCCGCACGTCGGTCAGATCGAGCGCGAGCTGTAGTTTGTCCTCCACCGCGTCCAGACCCAGCGGATTGGCGTGGAGCGGGAACAGGGACGCGACGTAGGTGCCCGAGCCGTGCTTGACGCGCAGAACGCCGCGCGAGACGAGCAGCTTGACCGCCTCGCGGACGGTGCCGCGGCTGACCTCGAAATGCGCCGCCAGCTCATGCTCGTTCGGCAGCTTCGCCCCGACCTTCAGATGGTTGTCCAGAATGTACGCAAACAAACGCTCCTCGATCCGTTCGGTCAGCGCCTGACTTTTGATGCTCGACAGCTCCGACATACCGAAATCTTCCTTTCCTTTTTCTGTCTGTGCGATATTTTTATGAGATAAGAATATACTGCATTTTCTCCGGCTGTCAATCTTTTTTTCGCCGGGCGCCGCAAAGCTATAACGTTATAACGTTAAAAAGTTGCAACTTTACTCCGCATATCGGTTCGCAGAACGCGAAAATTCCGGCGGAAAACGTCCTGTTCCGCCGGGATAGATTGCATGAAACGTTATAACTTTGAAACGCTGTGACTTTATAACTTTACTGGTACACCGCTTTTTCTTACAGCACCTTGACGCCGCGCGGACGGCGCTCACGGCCGCAGACGGGAAAAGCGCACCTTCGGGAGCAGCGCCTCGACGGCCTCGCGTTCGGCGGCCTGCGTGCCGCTGCACATGACGTTCGCCGCGCCGGCGGCGGTCGAGAGGCGGACGGCCTCCTCCTCGCTCAGTCCCTGTGCCTCGGCATACGCGAGCGCCGCGACCACGCTGTCGCCTGCGCCGACCGTGCTGCCGACCGGGACCCTGAGACCCTCGGCGTAGATCGTGCTGCCCTTTCGCAGATAGAGCGCGCCGCGGCCGCCGAGCGAGATCACGACCCGTTCGATGCCGCGCTCGAGCAGCTTTCTGCCCTCGGCAGTCAGCTCCTCAAGGGTCTCGAGCTTTTTTCCTGCCAGCCGCGACAGCTCGCCGTCGTTCGGCTTGATGAGGTGCGGCGCGGCCTTGATCCCTTCCGCGAGCAGCGCGCCGTCCGCATCGAGAAAGACCCGTGCGCCCGCCTTTTTGCACGCGGCCGTCCAGCTGCGGTAGGTGTCCTGCGGCGCGCCCTTCGGCAGGCTTCCGGCGAGAACGACGATGTCGCCCGGCCGGAGCTCCGCCAGCAGCTCGCGCAGCAGCGCGTCCAGCTCGGCCGCCGTAACGGTCAGGCCCGGCTCGTTGATGTCGGTGTTCGTGTGCCCCTCGCGGTCGATGATCTTGAGGTTGGTGCGGGTCTGCCCCTCAACGAACCGGAACTGCGTGGTGAAATTTTCGTTTTCGAGTAGCTTTTCGAGCGTTCTGCCGCTCTCACCGCCCAGAATGCCGACTGCGCGGCTCTCTCCGCCGAGCTTCGCGATCACCTTGCTCACGTTGATGCCCTTGCCGCCGGGATCGGTGCGCATTTCGGTGATGCGGTTGACGGTGTCGAGCGCCATGCCGGGAATTTCCACCGTTTTATCCAGTGCAGGGTTGAGTGTTACCGTGTAGATCATGAAATGACCCCTTTCAGACGTTTGCAGCCAAAGCTGCGCTCGGGATAGCCGCCGCTCTGCCCGCCTGCTCGAGCCGCAGCAGCGCCTTTTTCATCTCCGCGCCGCCGGCGTAGCCGCCCGGCGAGCCGTCCGCGCAGATGACGCGGTGGCAGGGGATGACGATGAGGATGGGGTTCGCGTGATTTGCCATGCCCACCGCGCGGCAGGCGTTCGGCCGGCCGATGGCCTCAGCGAGCTGTTTATAGCTGCGCGTTTCGCCATAGGGGATGTCACGCAGCGCCGCCCAGACCCTTTGCTGGAAGGGTGTGCCGTGCAGACGGCAGGGAAAATCGAACGTCCGGCGCGTCCCGGAAAAATACTCGTCCAGCTGACGGAATACCCGTGCGGTCAGCTCGTTCGGCGCTTCCTCACAGGCGTCGGACGGGGCGAGCTTCAAGGCCGTGACCGCGCCGTCCTCCCAGTCCAACTGCATTTTCCCAAACGGCGAATGATAAATAGCTGTTCCTTTCATGTGCGGTTTTCCTCCTGTAAGACAGGTTTTTTAGTGAAATCGGAGCGTTTTCACGATGTTAATGCAGCCGCGCGGCAGCGCGCCATTCAATCGAAATTGCTCCGCAATTTCCAAAAAACCGGGGGCGTGTACCTCGGTTTTTTGACTTTGAGAGGGAGAAAGTTTCCGTATGGGAACTTTCGGACGACTCGTGTTCTGCGAAGTCAGAACACACCTGCCGGCGGAACTGTAGTTCCGCGGCAAGTTACAGCACTTCTTCGATCATCGCGAGCAGCTGCTGCATGTCGAACGGCTTGGAGAGGTGGCCGTTCATGCCGGCCTTTGCGGCGTTCTGGCGGTCCTCGTCAAAGGCGTTCGCCGTTATGGCGACGATGGGCAGGGCCGCCTTTTCGGCGTCCGGCAGGGCGCGGATGGCGCGCGTGGCCTCGTAGCCGTTCATGACCGGCATCTGAATGTCCATCAGCACCAGATCATAGTACCCGGGCGCGCTTTCGCGCACCTTGTCCACCGCGAGCTTTCCGTTTTCCGCCGTGTCCACCGCGAACCCGGCTTCCTCGAGCATCGTCACCGCGATCTCGCGGTTGAGGGCGTTGTCCTCGACGACCAGCAGCCGTTTTCCGGCGAATTCCGCCGCATTTTCCGTCGGCTCCGCCTGTTCCTCCATGCGGAACGGCTCGGCCAGCACGCGCCGCAGCTCGGACAGGAACAGGGGCTTTGCGCAGAAGGCGGTCACGCCCGCGTCCCGCGCCTCGACCTCGATGTCCGTCCAGTCGTAGGCGGTCAGGATGATGATGGGGGTGGCGTCACCGATCAGCCTGCGCACGCGGCGCACGACCTCGAGGCCGTTCATATCGGGTATCATCCAGTCGATGATGAACACGCGGAAGCCGTCGCCCTGATCGAGCGCGTCCTGCGCACGCACGACCGCTTCGCGTCCCGAGGTCGTCCAGTCCGCCCGCATTCCGATCGTGCGCAGCATCTTGCTGACGTTCAGGCAGGTGTCGGTGTCGTCGTCCGCGACGAGCGCGCGCAGGCCCTCGAGCTGGGGGATGCGCGCAGGCGCGGCGGCACGCTCGCCGCTGACCGGAAAGCGCAGGGAGACCGTGAATTCCGAGCCCTTTCCCGGCTCGCTCTCGACCGAAATGCCGCCGTCCATCATGTCGACCAGGTTTTTCGTGATCGCCATGCCGAGGCCGGTGCCCTGAATGCCGCTGACGGTCGAGGTCTCCTCGCGCGCGAACTGCTCGAAGATGTGCTCCTGAAACGCCGGACTCATGCCGATGCCGTTGTCGCGGATATGGAACTCATAGTCCGCGCTGCCCTTCGGCGCGGTCTGCTTCTGGACGATGCGCAGGGTGATCGTGCCGCCCGCCGGGGTGAATTTGATGGCGTTGGACATGATGTTGAGCATGATCTGGTTGAGGCGCATGGGGTCGGCGATGACGTCCTCGTCCTCCACGTCGACCATGTCGATGAAGAGCGAGATGCGCTTGGCGGAGATGCCCGACTGGATGATGTCGCGCAGGTCGTGCACAAGCTCGGGCAGGTGCACCGGGCGCGGCTCGAGCGAGACCTTGCCGCTCTCGATGCGGCTCATGTCGAGCACGTCGTTGATGAGCGAGAGCAGGTGCTGGCTCGCCGTCGCGGTCTTTTTCAGGTAGTCGAGCACCTGTTCGCGGTTGTCGATATGGGTAGCCGCGAGCGAGGTGAAGCCGATGATCGCGTTCATCGGCGTGCGGATGTCGTGCGACATATTGAACAGAAATTCGCGCTTGGCGCGGTTGGCCGCCGTTTCCTGACGGATGGCGCGTTCAAGCTCGGCGTTTTTCTGCTCGAGCGAAAGCTGATATTCCTTTTCGAGCGACTGCTGCTGCCGCAGGAAGCTCTTTTCCGTGCCTCGGCGCACGAACAGGAGCAGCGTCAGACCGCCCAGGCAGGCGAGGAACGCCACGATCATGTTGATCGGCGTGTTCGTGTAGAGCAGTCTGCCGGGGACATATATGTAGTAGTAGAAATCGCGCCCGTGGCTGTACATCCCGTAGTACCGGGTCAGACCCTTCCGCCCGGCATAGACCAGCGTTTCCGCCCTGCCGCTCGAACGGATGCGGCGGAGCTGCTCGTTTGCGGTGGTGTCCGTGCCGATGAGGGTCGGCTCGTCCGACGCGGTCACGCGGTTGCCGTCCGAGAGGATCACGACTCCCGTGGTCTCGGCGTCGTAGCCATCGAGCAGATCCTGCACGGAGAGCACGGATTTCTGCGCGAACGCCGCCTTCGTGTGCCGCCATGCGAGCACCGCGCCGCTGCCGTCCGCAAGGCTGTGCACGGTGGTGTCGGCGAACGAGCCGTCGGTCAGCTGCACGCGGCGGACGTAGGTGCTCTGCGGATGGCCGATCACGGCGAGCACGCGCTCCGGCTCCAGATCGGTCTGAAGCTGGGCATAGCCGATGCCGTCCGTGCTGTATTCGCAGACCAGCCTGCCCTTCGCGTCGACGACCGAAACGCCGGTCAGCCACAGCCGCTCGGTGTACTGCCGCAGCGCGTCCTCGCCGCAGTCGAGCGTCAGACCGTCCAGCTCCTGCATCGCGGTCGTGCCGCGCACGAGCGCCTTGGCCACGGCGGTCTCGTTGTACTGCACGTAGGCGGAGGACTGCTCCTTGACGAAGTCGATCAGCTCGTTCATGCGGTGCTCGCAGCTCTGCATATCGGAATAACGGGACAGCCCGAATACCATCCCGAGGAACAGCAGTCCGCCCGCAAGGCACAGGCAGGCGAAGGCTTTCCGCGAGCGCGGCTTTCGGTTTTTACTGTTCAAGCGCATCCACCTCCAGACTGTGCGCGGGGTCGTCGAGATACTTTCCGACGAGCTTTTCCATGCTGCCGTCCTCGCGCATCTGCTCAAAGACCTCGTTCAGCTGCGCCGCGAGGCCGCGCGTGTCATTTTTGGAAAAGGCCACGCCGATGCCGGTCACGAGCAGCGGCTCGTCGAGAATGCGGAAGTTCGCGCCGTAGTCCTTCATGTACTGCCGGATAGCCTCCTCGTGCGCCGCGATCGCGTCCGTATAGCCGCAGTCGAGCATGGCGTACTGCACGCCGCGGTCCGCGAGGCTGATGATGTTCCGGAAGGCCGGGACGTTTGCGCCGCCGCGCAGGAAGATCGCCTCCGGCTTGCCGGTGGCCTGCACCGCGATGGTCTTTCCCGCGAGGTCACTCATCGTCTCGATGCCGCTCTGCGCGTCGACCGCCACGACCTGACGGCTCACCAGATACGGCCCCGCCCACTGATAGTCATTTTCGCGGCCCTCCATGGAAAAGCAGTCCCAGATGCAGTCGATCTCTCCGCTGTCGACCAGCTCGGTCTTTTTCTCCCAGTCGATCGTGGTGAATTCCGCGCGGTAGCCCATGCGGCGGAACGCCTCCTCCGCGATCTCGACGTCCAGACCGGTGATGTCGCCGTTATTGTCCATGTAGACATAGGGCGGATAGGTGTCGCTGCCGACGGTGAGCGCCGGGAGCGCGCTGTCGGACGCCGCAGACGGGGCGCAGCCGGACAGCAGGAGCGCCGACAGCGCCGCAAAAAGCGCCGATGCGCGTCTCAGCCGTTTGAGTTTTATCATAGATCTTCGTGTCTCCTTCTGTCTCTCTCTCCCTGCGGCCGAAGATACCGCAGTTTATCATTCAATCATTCAGTATACACGATTTCGCCCGGCTGTACAATAAGATTGGTCGCTGATGCCGGAAGTTTTTCTTTATTCTGCATTGCTTTGGTAGTATAATAAAATAGTGAAAAACCGACAAAATCCGACAGAGGGAGGGACAGCGACCCGGCTGCGGTCGAACGACTATGAACCGACAGAAAATCCTGATCGTTGACGACTCGGAGATGAACCGAGAAATGCTCAAGGCCATCCTGGGCGAGGGATATAAATACGCAGAGGCAGTGGACGGCGCGCAGGCGCTCCGGATGCTCCGGCAGGATATGAACATCGATCTGGTGCTGCTCAACATCAATATGCCGAAGATGGACGGCTTTGCCGTGCTCGAGCACATGAACCAGTTCCGCTGGATCGACGAGGTTCCGGTCATCATGATCTCCGCCGCCGACGACCGCGAGTCCATTAAGCGCTGCTACAGTCTCGGCGTTGCCGACTACATCCGCCGTCCGTTCGACTCGTACATCGTCCAGCGCCGCGTCCAAAACACGCTCAGGCTCTACGCCAACCAGAAGCGGCTGATGGGCATGGTCTCCGACCAGATCTACCGCAACCAGCGGGACAGCAATGTCATGATCGGCATCCTCAGCCACATCGTCGAGTTCCGCAACAGCGAGAGCGCCCAGCACGTGCTTCAGGTGCAGACCGTGACCGGGATGCTGCTGCGCAGGCTGGTCGAAAAGACCGACGTATACCATCTGACCGAGGAAAAGATCCGTCTCATCGTCACCGCCTCCGCCCTGCACGACATCGGCAAGATCAGCATCCCCGAGAACATCCTCAACAAGCCGGGCCGCCTGACGCCCGAGGAGTTCGACGTCATCCGCACCCATCCCGCCATCGGCGCGTCCATGCTCGAGGGGCTGACGCCGTACCGCAAGGAGCCGCTGCTCAAGACCGCTATCGAGATCTGCCGCTGGCATCACGAGCGCTGGGACGGCGGCGGCTACCCGGACGGCCTGCTCGGCGAACAGATCCCGATCTCGGCGCAGGTAGTCGCGCTGGCGGACGTATATGACGCGCTGACGAGCGACCGCTGCTACAAAAAGGCGTACAGCCACGACACCGCCGTCTCCATGATCCTCAACGGGGAGTGCGGCGCGTTCAACCCGATGCTGCTCGACTGCCTTCAGGAGATCAGCGCGAGCCTCAAGCACGCGCTGCCGCTGCTCGCGGTCGAGCGGAGCATGAAGAAGGACGCGCAGCGCCTGTCCTCCGAGATGCTGCGGAACAGCAAGATGCCGCGCAGCGACCGCGCCCAGCGCGAGCTGGACTCCCTCCGGGAAAAGATGCTCTTCTTCGCGTCCTGCTGCGGCGGCGTGCAGTTCGAGTACGATACGGTCTCCCAGTCGGTCCTCGTGGTCGACTGGAGCTGTCCGGGGAAGCAGAGCCGGACGATCATGGACGTACACGACCCGGACAATATGCGCCCGCTGCGTCCGGCCGACGTCGCGCGGCTCCATTCCGCCCTCAAGGCCACGACGCCCGAGAACAACGAGCTTTCCATCAGCCTGCTCCTGACGGTCGCGGGCGAGCAGCACTGGCACAGCATCCGGATGCACACGCTCTGGTCGCCGCTCTCGCCCGGCAGATATGTCGGCGTGATCGGCTGCATGACCGACACGCAGAAGGAGCAGGACAGCCGTGCGCCTTTCTGCTGCACGGACAAGAGCACGGCGAACAGGCCGTTGATCGTCGAAGATATCCAGCGCCTCGGCACAGTCTTTGACGTCGTCCGTCTGGTCGACCCGTCGGCCAATGCCGTGCTCGAGCTGGACGCGGACGGCACGCTGCACCGCACGGGCGAGCGCTGCTCCGCGTTCTGGAACACCGACAGAGACTGCGCCAACTGCATCTCCACTCGCGCCTTCGCCGAGCACACCACGCTCAACAAGCTCGAATTTACCCGCAACGAGATGTATTTCGTCATCGCGAAGTACGTTTCGATCAACGGCACGCCCTGCGTGCTCGAAATGGTCTCGCGGCTCAGCGAGGGCCGCTGGATCGACGCGAACGGCTCGCGCTTCCTGCTCGACCGCACGCGCGGCGAGGATATGCAGCTGTTCCTCGACCCGCTGACGGGCGTCTATTCGCGCCGCTATTTCGAGACCTACCGCACCCACCTCGAGGGCATGGAGGGCGTAGCGCTCATCGACGTGAACAGCTTCAAGCACATCAACGATACCTGCGGCCACGCCGCCGGAGACGCGGCGCTGCGCGACATCGCGGGCGCGATACGCTCGTGCATCCGCAAGACCGACATCCTCATCCGCTACGGCGGGGACGAGTTCCTGCTCCTGTTCCCGCGCATGACCGAGGAGATCTTCCTCGAGAAGAAAAAGCAGATCCAGCAGACCGTGCGCGGCGTCCGAATGTCCGAGTTCGCGGACATCCGGCTCTCGGTCAGCGTCGGCGGCGTCTGCGGCGTGCATCCGATCACCGAGGCCATCCGCAAGGCGGACTACCTGATGTATCTGGACAAGGCGGAGCAGCAGCCCTGATAAAAAGCGAAAACCCCTGCCGGGGAGACAGAAAGCCTGTCCCGGCAGGGGTTTTTTGTGCTCTTTTTGCGCGCTTTTAGTTCTTTTCGACCGAAATGACCGTGCCGTCGAACGGGTCGGCCTCGGAGACCGTGCCCTTGTAGGTGACAGTGACCGAATCGCCTTCCGCGACGTCGTCCAGACCCTCCGGCTTTGCCGAGGCGTCGAAGGTGAATTCATACGCCGCGCCTTTTTCGTCGGTCACGACGAACATGAAGTCCTTCTTCTCGTCGAGCGTACCCGAGAGCGTGCTCTCGGCCGAGGCGCTGTCCGAGGACGAGGCCGCGGCGCCGGTATCCGTATTTTCAGCCGGCTTGCTGCCGCAGGCCGTGAGCGAGGCCGCCAGCAGCGCAGTGCACGCAAGCAGCAGGAATGTTTTTTTCATGATAAATGCCTTCTTTCCCGAAGAGACGACGGTGTCTCTGTCTCTTCGTCAGACTTAGACGCAGCGCGTGCGGGAAAGTTCCGGGTCCGGAAAAAATTTTTCCGGAACATTCACGCCTGATTTTCCGCCTGCATCTCCGCGCTCCCCGTGAGCAGCCGCAGCAGGTCATCCGGCGGCAGCGGACGGGAGAAATAGTAGCCCTGAATCATGTCCACGTTCCAGCTGCGCAGCAGCTCCATCTCCTCCTGCGTCTCCACGCCCTCCGCGACGATGCGGTAGCCGAGGCGGCAGAAGGCCGAGACGATGCTCTGGTAGAAGAGGGCGGCGTTTTTGTCCGTGCAGATGTGGAACAGGAGCGAGCGGTCGAGCTTGATGACCGAGAAGGGCAGCTGCATGACCGTGTTGAGGTTGGCGTAGCCCGAGCCGAAATCGTCCAGACACAGGCCGATGCCGGCCGCCTGAAGGCTCTCCGCCACGCGGGTCAGGCTCGCGGAATACTCGGTCGCGACGGTCTCGGTGATCTCGAACTGGAAGCAGGAGCAGGGGAGACCGTATTCTCCGAGGATGCGGACGAGGTGGCTGCCGCTCTCGCTGTGGATGAGGTCGAGCGGCGAGAGATTGATCTTGACGTTGGCGATGCTCGCGCGGAGCGCCGGGTTTTCGCGCAGAAAACGGCAGACGCGCCGCAGCTGAAGCTCGGTGATCTGGCTGATAAGGCGGTTCTTCTCCGCAAGGT
>OLSG01001260.1_pt1 | contig 26863 bp, 23 predicted proteins | sample 1673041 | NCBI WGS metagenome assembly OLSG01 (sample SAMEA3136749, study PRJEB25190) | human gut metagenome | reverse complement strand
CACCGCTGGCAAGGTGCCGCGCACTGGACTTTATCCCAGAAGGGTGCATTTCGGGCAAATTCTCATATATATGAGTGGTCATTCGACCGCGCGTGTGGTATACTCGGCTTAGTTCAACAAATCGTAATTTGACGGAGGAAAGATGGATGGACATTACTTATGTTTCTAACCGGAAAAAGTTTAATTATAGGGTTTGTGCTATCATTATTTCTAACAACAAAATCCTGGCAATGCACGATGAACGTTCCCCATACTTTTATTTGCCTGGTGGCAGAGTTCAGATGGGAGAAACTGCCGAACACGCAGTTGTTAGAGAAGTAGAGGAAGAACTGAATATCACACCTAAAATTATTCGTCCTTTATGGCTGAACCAAAGTTTTTTCACTGAAGATGTTGATAAGCTGAATTACCATGAAATCTGTATCTATTATCTGATGGACATTTCCGAAACAGGATTATTGGAAAAAGGAGAACGGTTTACACTCCATGAAGGTCACCATATACATGACTTTGAATGGCTTGCATTTGAACGGTTACAGGATGAATATTTCTATCCTATATTTCTGAAAACAAACATTTACAATCTTCCCAAACAATTCACTATCAGGTCAGAATATGAATAATCATGCAACTTCCAGTTTGTCGCACTCGTTTCCGGCAGGACAGGAATTTTTAAGAATCGAAACATTGTGACCGCAGGACGCTCCCTGCTCTTACAAACAGCAAAAAACCAGAACTGCGCAACTGATCCAGCTGACAGTTCTGGTTTTCTTTCTATCCGTTCAAACGGCTGTTTTATGAAGCCTGTATGTTCCCGCTTATTGGTTCGCCAGAAGGATGGCCAGAACGGCTTTCTGGACATGGAGGCGGTTCTCGGCTTCGGTGAAGATCTCGTCAGCGTGCTGTTCAAAGACCGCCGTGGAGATCTCCTCGCCGCGGTGGGCGGGCAGGCAGTGGAGGAGCATCGCGTCGGGCTTTGCTCCGCTCAGCAGGCCGCTCGTGACCTGAAAGCCCGCGAAATCGCGCAGGCGGCGTTCGCTCTCCGGTGTGCCGGGGGCGGTGTTCCAGGCCGCCGTCACGACCACGTCGGCGTCCTTCACGCCCTCGGCGGGGTCGGTGAGGAGATGGAACTTCGGGCCATATTTGTGGGCAAACATCAGCACATCGGCGGCGGGGCGGTAGCCCTGCGGGCAGACGCAGCTGACGGTCATCCCGGCCAGCAGACCGCCCACGATGAGGCTGTTCGCCATGCTGCATCCATCGCCGATGAAGCAGAGCTTCTGGTCTTCCAGTGCGCCGCGGCGCTCCCGGATGGTCATCAGGTCGGCCAGCACCTGGCAGGGGTGGGCATAGTCGGTCAGGCCGTTGATGACCGGGACCCCGGCCAGCTCGGCGAACTCTTCAAGGTCGCACTGGCGGTAGGTGCGCCAGACCACACAGTCGTAGTAGCGGCCCAGCACACGGGCGGTATCCTTGAGCGGCTCGCCCCGGCCGGATTGCAGCTCGGTGGCGGCGTTCATGTAGTTGCCAAGGCCCCCAAGCTGGTACACGCCCACCTCAAAACTGGTGCGGGTGCGGGTGGAGTTTTTGGAGAACATCAGCGCCACGCTCCTGCCGTGCAGCAGCGGTGCCGTGCCTCCGGCCTTCTGCTCCGCCTTGAGCCGGTCGGCCACATCGAGGATGTGGTGCAGCTCTTCGGGGGAGAGGTCGCTCAGTTTCAGCAGATGTTTCATGCCTGTTCCTCCGGAGACTTCTGGGCCATCTCGCTCAGCACTTCGTTCAGGATGGCCAGTGCCTTCTCGACATCATGTGCCGTCAGGGTCAGGGGCGGCAGCAGGCGCAGGCGGGTCTTGGCCGTCAGCACCAGCAGGCCCTTTTCGCGGCAGGCGGCGAGGACATCCGCCGCCCGGATGTCGCCGAAAAATTCGATGCCCACCATCAGGCCGATGCCGGACAGGCTCTTGACCATGGGGAGCTTTGCCAGACCGGTGCGCAGCTGGACGGCGCGCTCATTGACGTTCGCCAGAAAGCCGTTGTCCATCCGGTCCACGACCACATTGGCACCGGCGCAGACCACCGGGTTGCCGCCGAAGGTGGAGCCGTGGGTGCCTGCACCCATCCCGGCCGCGACCTTTTCGTTCATCAGCACGGCACCGATGGGCAGGCCGCCGCCCAGACCCTTGGCCAGGGTGACGATATCCGGCTTGAGGTTGTAGTGCTCACAGCACAGGAAGGTGCCGGTGCGGCCCACGCCGGTCTGCACTTCGTCCACGATGAGGACCAGGTCCCTGTCATCGCAGAGCTTGCGGACGGCCTGCACGTATTCCGGCTCCAGCGCCACGACGCCGCCCTCGCCCTGCACCAGCTCCAGCATCACGGCGCAGGTGTGGCGGTCCACCAGTTCGGTCAGGGCTTCGAGGCCGCCCGCCGGGACGTACTGGAAGCCCTCGTTGAAGGGACCGAAGTAGTTGTGGAACACCTCCTGCCCGGTGGCGGTCAGGGTAGCGATGGTGCGGCCATGGAAGCTGTTGACCAGCGTGATGACCACATCACGGCCCTTGCCGTAGTGGTCGAAGCTGTATTTGCGGGCCGCCTTGATGGCACCCTCATTGGCCTCGGCACCGGAGTTGCCAAAGAAGACCTTGCTCATGCCGGTGCGCTTGCACAGCTTTTTGGCCAGCTTGCCGCAGGGGGCCGTGTAGTAGAGGTTGGATGTGTGCTGCAGCTTGTGGGCCTGCTCGGAAACGGCCTCGGCCCAGTCCACATCACAATAGCCCAGACTGTTGACGCCGATGCCGCTGGTGAAGTCCAGATACTTCTGGCCTTCGGGGCCTTCGGCATACAGGCCGTGGCCCTTTTCCAGCGCAATGGGATTGCGGTTGTAGGTATGCAGGACATAGTCGTTGTCCCGCTTGATGACTTTTTCGGAATCCATAAGTTTGCTGACCTCCCTTTCCTCTATGCCAAAGGCTCCCCTACCAGGAGAGCTGTCGAGCCTAAGCGAGACTGAGAGGTTGTAGGAAGGGCAACGTTTCCTCTGTACAACCTCTCCGTCAATGCTTCGCATTGCCACCTCTCCTTGTAGGAGAGGCCTTGGCATTCCGGTGCGCACTTTTTCTTATTATACCGTTCTTCTGAAATTTGAGCAACCCTTATTCCTGATGGCTCCGGCGGTAGAAGCGGGTGCCGGAACCACGGTTGGAGAACAGCTCCAGCAGGATGGAGTGGGGGACACGGCCATCAATGATGACGGCCTCGTGGACGCCCTGATAGATGGCATCGGCCATGCCGCCGATCTTGGGGATCATGCCGCCTGCGATGACTCCAGCGGCCTTGTAGCCCTCGATCTCGGAGACCTCCACTTCGGGGATGAGGGTGGATTCGTCGTCCTTATCCCGCAGCAGGCCCGCAATATCGGTCATGGAGACGAGCTTTTCGGCCTTGAGCGCAATGGCGATCTGGGCGGCAGCGGTGTCGGCGTTGACATTGTACGCCTGGCCGAGGTCGTCCATGCCGACCGTCGCGATGACCGGGATGTAGCCGCCGTTCAGCAGATTTTCGATCAGGGTCGGGTCCACATGGATGATCTCGCCCACATGGCCCAGCTGGGGGTCCAGCTCGGTGCAGCGGAGCATCTGGCCGTCCATGCCGCACAGGCCGACGCCGCGGCCGCGCAGCTTTGCCACGAGGTCCTTGTTCACCTTTCCGGCCAGCACCTGCTGGACGATCTCCATGGTGGCGTCGTCGGTCACGCGCAGACCGTTGGCAAAATGGCTCTCCACGCCGACCTTTTTCAACATTTCGTTGATGGCCGGGCCACCGCCGTGGACCAGCACCACCCGAACGCCCAGCAGCGTCAGGGTGACAAGGTCGTTCATGACGGCGTTCTTCAGCGTCTCGTTGATCATGGCGTTGCCGCCGTATTTGATGACCATGGTCTTGCCGTGGTACTTCTGGATGTAAGGGGTCGCCTCCGAAAACAGGAGGGCCATTTCTTCGTTCTTCATACGTTTCCTCTTCCCGCTCGATGCTCTGTTTCGAACCGCTTCTCAGGTGCGGTAATCGCCGTTGATCTTGACGTAATCATAGGTCAGGTCACAGCCCCAGGCCTTTGCACTGGCGTCGCCGGTGCCCATGTCCACCTTGACGAGGACATCGTGCTCGGCCAGCACTTTGGCGGCCTCGTCCTCGCTGTAGGGGTGGTAGGCTGCGTTCTCGCAGACGTAGACTTCCCCGGCGGCACTGGACAGCCAGACGCAGACCTTGTCGATGGAGAAGTCGCCGGGGGTGTAGCCGATGGCGCAGAGGATGCGACCCCAGTTGGCATCGCGGCCAAAGACCGCCGCCTTGAACAGGTTGGAGCAGACCACGCTGCGGGAGACGGCGCGGGCCGTCTTCAGATCGGGCGCATGGGTGACTTCGCAGGTGATGAGGTGGGTCGCGCCCTCGCCGTCACCGGCGTGTTCGGCACACATGTGCTCGGCAATGGCCGTCAGCGCTGCCACAAAGGCCTCGTAATCGGCGTTCTCCTCGGTGATCTCCGGGTTGCCCGCAAGGCCCGATGCCAGGATGATGAGGGTGTCGTTCGTCGAAGTATCGAGGTCCACACTCATCTGGTTGTAGGTGCCGGGCACGACGGTCTTCAGCGCCTTTTCGAGCAGGGCGGGGGAGACGGCGGCGTCGGTGGTGTAGAAGGCCAGCATCGTCGCCATATTGGGGGCGATCATACCGCTGCCCTTGCCGATGGCACCCACGGTGCAGGTCTTGCCGCCCAGCTCGAACTGGATGGCGTACTCTTTTTTGTGGGTGTCGGTGGTCATGATGGCAGTCGCCGCATCGGTGCTGCCCTGCCCGGTTGCGGCCAGCTTGGCCGCTGCGGCGGGGATGCCGCGGGCAAACGGGTCGATGACCATGGGCTGGCCGATGACGCCGGTGGAGGCGGGCAGAACATCCTCAGCGGGGATGTCCAGCGCCTTGCCCACCAGCGCGCAGCACTCTTCGGCCAGTGCCACACCGTTGGCGGCGCAGGTGTTGGCGTTGCCGCTGTTGACAAGGATGGCCTGTGCATAGCCGTCCTTCAGGTGGGCACGGTCCACCTTGATGGGCGCACCGCAGACCTTGTTGGTGGTGTAGACACCGGCGGCCGCGCAGCGGACTTCTGCTTTGATGAGCGCCAGATCGTATTTTTCGTTGTGGTTGGCCCGGATGCCGCAATGGACACCGGCCGCTGCAAATCCTCTGGGCGCACAGATGCCGCCCGATACTTCCTTGTAAGACATATCGTTCTTCCCCCTATTAAACCTCTCAGTCTCGCCTGCGGCTCGCCAGCCATTCCCCTTCTGGCGTTTACACGCCACCTCCCCCGGCCGGGGGAGTCTTTCCTGATAGGGGAGCCTCTGGCGTATCCAGCAAGCCATATCCGACTGCCAAGGCCTCTCCGATCAGGAGAGGTGGCAATGCGAAGCATTAACGGAGAGGTTTCACTCTAATCCTTCCGTCTCATTCAGACCCAGCATCAGGTTCATGCACTGCACGGCCGCACCGGACGAGCCTTTGCCCAGGTTGTCGAACAGCGAAATGAGCATCATCTGGTCGCCTGCTGCGTTCACAGTCAGGTACAATTCCATCCGGTCGCTGCCGGAGAGGGCGTTGGAGTACAGGCCGTTTTCGGGCAGCGGTTCGTTCAGGGCGTGGACGGAGACCGTCGCGCCGTCCTTATAATAAGCGGCGATGCCCTCGGCCACCTGCCCGGCGGTGGTGCCCGCCAGCTTCAGGTCCAGCGGAACGAGGACCTGCATCCCGGAATAGTAATCGCAGACCACCGGCACAAAGGCGGGCGTGTGGGCCAGCCCGCTGATCTTCTGCATTTCCGGCAGGTGCTTGTGGGCCAGCGTGAGGCCGTAGCTCTTGGGCGCATCGATCTTGCTGTGGGTCGGGCGGTCCGGGTTCTCGTACTCGGCGATCATCTTTTTGCCGCCGCCGGAGTAACCGGAGAGGCCCGTGCAGCTGAACGGATAGTCCGCCGGGGCCAGCCCCAGCTCGACCAGCGGCCGCGCAATGCTGATGAAGCCGCTGGCGTAGCAGCCGGGCACAGCCACCCGGCAGGAGTTCTGGATCTTCACTTTCTGGCCCTTCAGCTCCGGGAAGCCATAGTCCCATGCCGGGTCGGTGCGGAAGGCCGTGGAGGTATCCAGCACCTTGACGTCCGGGCGGAGCAGGGGCATGACCTCTCTGGAAGCCGCATCGGGCAGGCAGAGGAAGGCGAGGTCTGCGGAGTTGATGACGCTGGCCCGCTCGTTCACGTCCTTGCGGCCCTCGGCCGAGATGCTCAGAAGCTCGATCTCAGGCCGGGCCGCCAGACGATCCGCGATGCGCAGACCGGTGGTGCCGGAGGAACCGTCGATAAAAACCTTCACGCTCATGCGTTGTTCGCCTCCCATGCGTCCACCTGTGCAGATGCCAGTGCGATCTGATTCTTCACGCTTGCCTCGGAGGGGCCGCCGTAGCTGGTGCGGCCCTCGCAGCACTTGATGAGGTCGATGGCATCGTAGATATCGTTCTCAAACAGGCTGCTGTAGCCCCGGAACTCGTCCAGCGTCAGCTCTTCGAGGGTCTTGTCCTTGCTGATGCAGTCGGAGACCATGCAGCCGGTCAGCTTGTAGGCATCGCGGAAGGGCATTCCCTTTTTGGTCAGGTAATCGGCGCAGTCGGTGGCGTTGATGAAGCCCTTGGCCGCAGCGCGGCGCATGTTGGCGGGCAGGGTCTTCATGGTGTCCAGCATCGGGGTGACGGTCTTCAGGCAGAGGTCGAGGGTATCGACGGCGTCGAAGATGGCCTCCTTATCCTCCTGCATATCTTTGTTGTAAGCCAGCGGGATGCCCTTCATCATGACGAGCAGGGTGTTCAGGTCGCCGTAGACGCGGCCGGTCTTGCCGCGGATCAGCTCGGTGACGTCCGGGTTTTTCTTCTGCGGCATGATGGAGGAGCCGGTGGTGAAAGCGTCGTCCAGCTCGATGAACTTGAACTCCCAGCTGCACCAGAGGATGATCTCCTCCGACAGGCGGGACAGGTGCATCATGCAGGTGGAGATGGCAGCGGCCAGCTCGATGCAGAAATCGCGGTCGGACACGCCGTCCAGGCTGTTGGCGCAGGGTGCGGCAAAGCCCAGCTTCTCGGCGGTGAAGGCGCGGTCCAGCGGGTAGGTGGTGCCGGCCAGCGCGCCGGAGCCCAGCGGGCACTGCGCATCCATGCGGGCAGTGGCATCCTCAAAGCGCTGCAGATCGCGCAGCAGCATCCAGGCATAGGCCATCAGCGCGTGGCCGAAGGTGATGGGCTGGGCGCGCTGCAGGTGGGTGTAGCCGGGCATGACGGCGGCGGTGTTCTCCGCTGCCTTCTTGCAGATGACCCGGACCAGATCGACGATGCGGCCCTGCAGCATCCGGCTGTAGTCGCGCAGGGTCAGGCGGATGTCCAGCGCCACCTGATCGTTGCGGCTGCGGCCGGTGTGCAGGCGCTTGCCGGCGTCGCCGATGCGGGCGGTCAGGGTCTGCTCCACGAAGGTGTGGACGTCCTCGGCGTTGGGGTCGATCTCCAGCTTACCGCTGGCCAGATCGTCGGCAATGGAAGCCAGACCGTTGAGGATGTCCTCGCAGTCCTGCTCGGAGATGATGCCCTGTTTGGCCAGCATCGTGGCGTGTACGCCGCTGCCCCGCATATCCTGTGCAATCATCCGCTGGTCAAAGCGGATGGAAGAGTTGAAATCATTGACGCGCGAATCGACCGCCTTGGAAAAACGGCCTTTCCAGAGTTGTTCTGCCATAGTTACTGTTCCCTTTATCTCGATTGTAACGCGATCCTTCGTACAACCTCTCAGTCGGGCTTACCCTCTCCGTCAGCGCTCACGCGCTGCCACCTCTCCCAAAGTGAGAGGCATTGGCATGTCGGGAAGACATTCCTTCGTCCAAAACCGGCCGAGGCGCTGTTCGCCTTGAGAACGGAGCGATGTATTTTACGAACCGCAGCGATTTTTCAGCCTGCTCAGGCATTCCCGGTCTGCCAAAGGCTCCCCCTTTGGGGGAGCTGGCGAGCGAAGCGAGACTGAGAGGGCTCTAAAAACGGCAAAGCCGCCGCAGGGGAAAACGCTCCTGCGGCGGTGCCGCCGGCAACGATGCCGGTGTGAGAACCCGCGTGTGAAAGTGTGAAAACACACGCAGTCGAAAATGTTGCGATTACTTGACCTCCGGCCAGTTCTTGGACAGCTTTGCGCGCTCCTTGATGGACAGGCCGAACAGGTTGATGAAGCCTGTTGCATCGGCCTGGTTGTAATCCTCGTCCACGCCGAAGGAAGCGGTCTGCTCATCGTACAGGGTGTACGGAGAGGTGACGCCTGCGTTGATCATGTTGCCCTTGTAGAGCTTCAGCTTGACGTCGCCGGTCACGGTCTTTGCCAGGCTGTTGGCGAAGGCATCCAGAGCCTCGCGCAGCGGGGTGAACCACTGGCCGTTGTAGACGATGTCGGCATACTTCTGCGCCAGCTGCTCCTTGAGGTGTGCGCTCTCCTTGTCGAGGGTGATGGTCTCCAGCACATTGATGGCCTTGTACAGGATGGCACCGCCGGGAGTCTCATACACGCCGCGGCTCTTCATGCCGACCAGACGGTTCTCAACGATATCCAGCAGGCCGATGCCGTTCTCGCCGCCGACCTTGTTCAGGTACTCGACCAGTTCCACAGCGCCCATCTCCTTGCCGTCGATGGCGGTGGGGATGCCCTTCTCGAAGTGGATGGTGAGGTAGGTCGGGGTATCGGGAGCCTGCTCCGGGGAAACCCCCAGCTCCAGGAAACCGGGCTTGTTGTACTGCGGCTCGTTGGCGGGGTTCTCCAGATCCAGACCCTCGTGGCTCAGGTGCCACAGGTTCTTATCCTTGGAGTAGTTGGTCTCGCGGTTGATCTTCAGGGGGATGTTGTGGGCCTCGGCGTAGTCGATCTCCTCGTCACGGCTCTTGATGTCCCACTCACGCCACGGAGCGATGATGGCCATATCGGGGCAGAGGGCCTTCAGGGTCAGCTCAAAACGCACCTGGTCGTTGCCCTTGCCGGTGCAGCCGTGGCAGATGGCGTCGGCACCTTCCTGGATGGCGATGTCGGCCAGAGCCTTTGCGATGCAGGGACGTGCGAAGCTGGTGCCCAGCAGGTAGTCCTCATACTTTGCGCCGAACTTCAGGGTGGGGAAGATGTAGTTCTCGATGAAATCCTTCTTCAGGTCCAGAACGTACAGCTTGGAAGCGCCGGTCTTCTTGGCCTTCTCTTCCAGGCCGTCCAGCTCGGTGCCCTGGCCCACGTCGCCGGAGACGGCGATGACTTCGCAGTTGTTGTAGTTTTCCTTCAGCCAGGGAATGATGATCGAGGTATCCAGGCCGCCAGAGTAGGCCAGAACGACTTTTTTGATGTCTTCCTTTTTCATGATGAACGCTCCTTTGTTTTCATGCTTACACTTTTGTTTTTTGCACCGGGCGTCCCTCCCGGTGCGCTCGATCTATCGGTTGCTTATCACGCTTTTTATTATACGCGGCGCGGCTTTTCCGTCAATGCGGAAAACCGCCAAACCTTCTGCCCTTTTCCAGTGCCGTTTGTGGCACTTTGCATGTTTATGCAAATATTTTATTATTTATGCAAATTTTATGCAGTTCTGCTGTATATATTCTGACACATTCTGAAAGCCGTTTCATCCATCCCGCCGGGCAGGTGCCAAGGTTTCAGCACCGCTTTCCGAAACGCAGAAGAGCCCCGGCAGATGCCGGAGCTCTTCGTTTCGTTTCATTCTGTTTTTCCGTATTTGCAGAGCACAGCCTGCGTCTGCTCTGCCGTCACCCTCCGGACGGGGGCAGGCTTTTCGTTGCCGGTGCGCAGCGCCAGCCACCAGGTGGACAGGCCCAGCCAGCCGAATTTATACGCCGTGTGCGGGGTGCGGCCCACGCAGGAAAAGCCCAACTGCGCATGGATGCGCTCACTGGCTGGGTTCGGGTCGGCCACGAGTGCATAGACGTTCCAGTAGCCGCAGGCGGCCAGCAATTCCAGCAGTGCGCGGTAGAGCAGGGTGCCCACCCCGCAGCCGCGGGCATCCGGGGCGCAGTAGATGGTGCTCTCCACCGACCAGTCGTAGGCCTCGCGCGGGTGCCAGCGGTGAGCGCAGGCATAGCCCAGCAGCCTGCCGTCTGCGTCCCGCGCCAGCAGCAGCGGGGCCACCTTCAAGGTGTTGTCCACCCAGTCCTCGTATTCTTCCAGCGTGGAGGGCGTGACCTGAAACGTTGCAGTGTGGTGCAGCACATACCAGTTGTACAGTTCCAGAATGTCCTTTGCATCGGCGCGGGACGCCACCGAGAGGCGGGGGAGGTTCTTCTCCTCCCACCCGGCGCAGAGGGCTTCCTTTTTCGCTTTCGGCAGCTTTTTCAGGGCCGCTTCCCGGCGCAGCGCCGCCGACCGGTCCGCGCACCGTTCCAGATAGGCGAACCGCTCCGCCCCCATGGCCCGTGTGGCCTTGGCCCCCCTGCCGGTCTTGTGGGCGTGCAGGCGGGCACCGGGGTCGTTCGTCCAGCCCGTATAGAGCTGACCGCCCGCGCACCGCACCATATACACGTAGGCCCGCTCTTCGGTCTCTTGTTCGGCTCCTGCGCTCATGTTACAGTCTCCCGTTGTTTTTCAGCACCTGACGGCAGGCTGCAAGGGCCGTTTCCTTATCCTTGGCCGTGATGAGGAAGCGGCTGGCATGGCAGAAGCTGATGCCCTCGATGCCGCTCTTCTGCTCGATGACCGCCTGCGGCTGGCCCGCCCAGGACTGCGGGAAGGGCAGCTTTGGCTTCTTGGTCTTGTGGTCGGTCACGCACTGGGCGCTCCACCCGCCGCGCTGGCTGGGGTAGACCACGAACAGCGCATCCGTCCGGTACAGACCGTTTTTCCAGGGCAGGTAACAGGGCAGCACGACGATGCCGTCGCGGGAATTTTTGTAAGCCTGCTGGACTTTCTCATCGGCGCGGTTCACGGCGTTGGCGCTGTCGAGCTGGTGTTCCAGGATCTGCTTTGCCACGGCCACGGCCTTGAAGAAGCAGGTGTCCTGATCTTCCTTCGAATCCCACACCGGGTTGAAGAAGCCGATGGCGTCGCACAGGCTGTTCTGCTCGCCGGTGTTGTCGTTCAGGTCCAGCGGCTGGATGAAGTTTTCATCAATGAGCCGTGCCTGCCGCTCACCGACCAGCCCCGGCCCCAGCACCCGCCACAGCAGACCGAAGGCCGCATAGGGGACGCCGTTGGGGCGGGTCTCGCGCGGCTCCTGATGGTGGTCGAACATACCGAAACCGATGTCGTACACGATGCCGTCGAAGTCATCCGGTACCACAAAGCCGCGGGTAATTTTGATATCCGGCCGGACGATCTGCAGCAGCGCGGTGGCAAACACGTCGTCTGCATGGAACTTGCCAGCGTGTGTAAAACCATTTGCGGGAATTTTCATATCTGTACCTCATTCTCAACAGTGTCTTTGAGGACAGTATAGCACATTCTGCCGAGCGGGACAAACCTTGCTTTCCGCTTTCTTCCATCGTATTGCGAATTGCAACACATCGTGGTACAATAAAAGCAATAGGAGGCGATCTTTATGTCCGCAAAAACCGCAAATGTCACTGCCCGCATCCAGCCAGAGATCAAGGAGCAGGCCGAAGCCATTCTTTCTCAGCTCGGCATTCCTGTTTCGGTCTTCATTGATATGGCGTACCGTCAGGTCATCCTGCGGGACGGCATCCCATTTTCGCTGGACCTGGCCACCCGGCTCCCCACCCGTGATGCTCTGAGCCGTGACGAATTTGACGCCATGATGCAGACCGGCCTGGACCAGGCCAGGCGCGGAGAATCTTCCCCTTTGAACGAAGCCTTTGCCCGGCTCCGCGCGGAGATCTGAGCCATGGAGGAATATACTGTCGCGCTCACCCCGCAGGCCGAACAGCAGCTCCGTGCCATCGTCCACCATATCGCACATGAACTTCTGGAACCCGAAACCGCAGATGCACTCCTGACCGCATTGGAACAGGCTATGGCTTCTCTGAGCCTTCTGCCTCAGCGGGCACCCCTTGTCGAAGAGGAGCCCTGGCATTCACAAAACATCCGGAAACTTCTGTGCCGAAATTTTCTGATCTACTTCTGGCCGGATCCCGACTCGCACCGGGTCCAAGTCCTCGCCGTCATCTATGGACGGCGTGACCAGCTGAACCAGCTGCGAAGCCTGAAAATGAAGCTGTGATAAACACAAAAAGGCCCCGGAAACGGCAAGTTCGCCGCTCCGGGGCTGTATTTTTTACTTTTTCCGGCTGTTCGTCTTGGTCACCGCTCTGGTCGTGGTCTTTGTCACGGCCGTGGTGGGCTTGACGGCGGGGGAGAGGTTCGGCTTTCTGGTGAGGGCCGTGGTGGCGGCAGGCTCGCCGAGGGCCAGCACCTCGCTCAGTTCTTTCTGAACGGTGTCGTTGTCGGCATCGGTCACGGCCAGAACGTCGGCATAGAACTGCTCCATCTCCTCAAAGGTGGAGAAGGTGGCAACGTACATCTGGTTGCCCATAGCACCGGAGAGGGCGTCGGGGATGCGGTCCACCATCCGCATGTTGGCCTGATACTTCTGCATCAGCTGCTCGTGGCTGTACACGAAGTGCTTGCCGTCGCGGCGGCCCGCAAACGGGCAGTAATAGTGCTCGCCCACCGGCATATCGGTGCCGCCGAAGGCGATCATATCGGCCCAGATCTTGTACACGTTGGTGGAACGTGCAAAGTTGATCATATCGGGCGTGAAGCCGCCGCAGGGGCGCATGTTGACTTCCAGCGCTACGATCTGGCCCTTCTGGCCCATGCTGGTCTGATCTTCCGTCATCCGGAAGAACTCGAAGTGGACGAAGCGGCTCTTGACGCCGAAGCTCTTGACGGCGGCACGGCCTGCGGCGCGGGTATCATCGGGCAGGTCCTTGATGATGTAGTAGATGGAGTTGTCGTCGTTGTTCACGATGTCCATGATGGACATCGGGCTGACGTTGCCCGCCTCAAAGATGGGGTTGCCGCTGCCGTCGATGATGGCATCGTAGCTGTTGACCTCGGCGTGGACGAACTCCTCCATGATGTAGGAGACGTCGGCATGGTGGGCGCTCTTGTAGGTCAGGAAGGCACGCAGCTCCTCGTCATCGGAGAGCTTGTGGGTGTCGGACGCACCGACGCCGTTGTCCGGCTTGACGACGACCGGATAGCCCACCTCGTCGATGAACTTTTTACAGCCCTCGAAATCGTCCACCATGTGGTAGCGGGCGGTGGCGATGCCGGCCTTCTGATAATACTCCTTCATCTTGCTCTTGTACTTGATGCGGGGCATATCCTCGGTCTGGAAGCCGCTGGTGATGTGGAAATCGGTGCGCAGGGCGGCGTCGCGTTCCAGCCAGTATTCGTTGTTGGATTCCAGCCAGTCGATGCGGCCATACTTGAAGGCAAAGAACGCCACGGCGCGGTAGACCTCGTCGTAATTTTCGAGGCTGCCGACCTTATAGTACTCGTTCAGGCTGGCCTTCAGCTCCGGCTTCAGCTCATCATACGGCTGGTCGCCGATGCCCAGAACGTTCATGCCATCGTTTTTCAGCTCCCGGCAGAACTGCCAGTAGTTCGTCGGGAAGTTCGGAGAGATAAAGATAAAATTGCTCATGGTGTCTTGTTGATTCCTCTTTCTTTTGATACGCTTGAAACCCTCTCCGTCATCGCTTCCGCGATGCCACCTCCCCCAAAGTGGGAGGTCTTGATAGGCCAAAAGCTCCCCCTTCGGGGGAGCTGGACGCCGTCCGGCGGCCTGAGAGGGTACATTCATTATCACCCCAGAATGTAGGGCATATAATACGCGACCTGCTGATACCACCAGTTCCAGTCGTGGTTGACATCGTGGCCCCACAGATCTACCCAGATGGGGATGTGCTTGGCCTCAAAGATGCGCTTGAGATACCAGGTGGTGTCCGGCTGCTCCCAGTCGCCCTGACCGCAGAAGATGTTCGGGAAGCGGAGATACAGATTGACGGCATGGGTCGCGCCCAGACTGCATCCAAAGGCGATGACGCCCGGTTCGTCGTTCCAGCCGTTCCGCTCACGGGCGATGTGGCGGATTTTGGGCACGGCTTCCTCCACGATGTAGCGGATCCACTGCTCATAGCGGCGGATGCGCCAGTAGGGGTCGCTGTTCGTGTCGGACCAGGTCTCCTTGTCGATGGTGTCGATGGAGAGAACCATCACCTGGCCGGACTCGATCCACGGGGCCAGCGTATCGGCCATGTGGAAGTTCTCGAAGTCAAAAAACCGGCCATCCTGGCAGGGGATGTAGAGCATCGGCCGGCCGGCGTGGCCGTAGACCTTGCACTCCATCTCGCGGCCGAGCGTGGGGCTGTAATCCTTAAAATACTGCATTTCCATCGTGGGTCCCTCCTTATAATCGGGTCGTCGGGTCAATCCAGTTCGTACATCAGGGTATGGATCATGAACGGCAGCTGCTTTTCCCAGCTGGCTTCGCTGTGGGTGCCGCCGGGCACCAGACGGGCGGTCAGGTGGATGCCGCGGATCATGACCTTGCTGCACATGTCGGCAAAGCCCTTGCGCATCCCCTCGTGGTTGCCCATCTCGCGGGAGCCGTAGTCCATGTAGAGCACGGTGCCCGGCTCCAGCTTCGCGCGGCCCAACAGACCGCTGAGCTTTTCCGGCGAGACCCAAATGGACGGCGACAGAGCCGCCGCACGGCCAAAGACGTCGTTGTGGTTCAGCAGGGCGTACAGGCTCATCAGACCGCCCATCGAGCTGCCGCCGATGAAGGTGTGCTCCCGGTCGGGCAGGGTGCGGAAATTGCGGTCGATGAAGGGCTTGAACCGGTGGATGAACCAGCTCATGGTCGCAGCCCCCTTGCCGTCAAAGTGGCCGTAGGTCGGGTCATCGAAGCGGTAGGGCGAATACTCCACCAGACGCTCGTTGTTCGGCCCGGCGTTGCACTCGACTGCCGCCACGATGAGCGGCGTGTCGGTGTAGTCCAGATAGTTTGCCAACCCCCAGCTCTTGCCGAAGGTAGCGTCTTCGTCAAAAAAGACATTCTGGCCGTCGAACATGTACAGTACCGGATACCGGCGGTCCGGGTCGGCTTCGTACATGGTGGGCAGATAGACATAAACACGGCGCTGCTCGGTGCCGTTGACAGCGGGGTAGCTGACGCTCCATTTCTTGATCATGGTCCTGGTCCCTCTCAATCCTCTTACTCTATGCTTAGTCTAGCACCATCCCGGCAGAATTGCAATTCTGAACCAAGACCACAGGGCAGATTGCGCTGCAAAGCGCCTGAGCGATTGATACAGCAAACGCCGCCCGGTGAGCTGCCGGACGGCGCTTGCAGAACTCGGAACAAGAAAAGAAACTTGCAGCTTAGTACTTCTTCTCCACCGGAACGATCCAGCCCTTGGTGTCGGGCAGCTTGCCCCACTGCATCCCGGTCATGGTGTCGTACAGCTTCTGGGTGACAGGGCCGATGTTGCCGTCGCCGATGTAGGCATGCTCGCCCTTCCAGACCAGCTCCTTGACCGGGGAGACGACTGCGGCGGTGCCGGTGCCGAAGACCTCTTCCAGCTTGCCCTCACGTGCAGCCTGCATGATGTCAGCGATGGCCAGCTTGCCCTCGATGACCTCATAGCCCCAGTCCTTCAGCAGCTCGATGCAGCTGCGGCGGGTGACGCCGGGCAGAACGGTGCCCACGGTGGCAGCGGTGTAGACCTTGCCGTCGATCTTGAACATGATGTTCATGCTGCCGACTTCCTCGACGTACTTCTTCTCCACGCCGTCCAGCCACAGCACCTGGGCATAGCCCTGCTCCTCGGCCAGCTCACCGGCCTTAATGGAAGCAGCGTAGTTGCCGCCGCACTTGGTGAAGCCGGTCAGGCCGGGAGCGGCACGGATGTACTCATCTTCGACATAGATGCGGACGGGGTTGATGCCCTCTGCATAGTAAGCGCCCGACGGTGCGCAGATGATGCAGAAGATATAGTGCTTGGAAGCATGGACGCCCAGGCCCACATCGTTTGCAAACACGAAGGGGCGAATGTACAGGGAAGCGCCGTCTGCATGGGGCACCCAGTCACGGTCCACATCCACCAGCGCCTCAACGGCCTGGATGTAATCCTCGACCGGGATCTTCGGGATGCACAGACGGTCGGCAGAATCCTGCATCCGCTTTGCATTGCAGTCCGGGCGGAACAGCTGGATAGTATCGTCTGCGGTGCGGTAAGCCTTCATGCCCTCAAAGATCTCCTGTGCGTAGTGGAACACGACCGTAGCCGGGTCCAGCTGGAACGGAGCATAGGGGACGATACGGGCATCGTGCCAGCCTTCGCCCTCGGTGTAGTCCATGACGAACATGTGGTCGGTGAACTTCTTGCCGAAGCCGAGCTTGGTCTCATCCTGCGGCTTCTCTTTCGGACAGGTCGTCCGGGTGATCTTGATATCCAACATGATAATTTTCCCTCTTTTCTGATCTCACACAGCTGACACACGCGGCTCCCTCCGCGCTTTCCAGATGTCAAATGTTGTTTTCTATTATAATATCATGAACGCATTTTTCAAGGAATCAAAAAATCTTTCATGTTTGGGGGCTGTAAGTTGTCGCAAATTGTGATATTATTTTTGTGAGCAGCCCTCTCCGTCATTGCTCACGCAATGCCACCTCTCCCAAAGGGAGAGGCTTTGGCATGTCGGGCAGAGTGCAAGATCGCCTGCGGCTCCCATAGCCGTGGGCCCTGTCCCCATTGGTAGCTCCTGTCTGCCTCTTTTGCGGAGCCCGGATGTTTCCGGGCTGCTCCACCTTCTTCATTTTCTACGGTCAAAACCGTCCTGCCAATGGCTCTCCCTTCGGGAGAGCTGGCGCAAAGCGCCTGAGAGGGCAGGGACGCAAACAGAAAGGATACCTTATGATAAACGGCGTCATTTTTGATATGGACGGCCTGATGTTCGACACCGAGCGGATGTGGGCCGCATTCTGGGAACCGGCTCTGGCGGCACTGGGGCTTCCTTATAAAGAGGGCCTCAGCGAGGCCGCGCGGGGCACCGCAGGCGAAACTCTGCGGAATGTTGTGCGTCAATTCTACGGGCAGGACTGCGACGCAGCCGCCATCGTGGACAGCCTGCACGCGGTGGCCGACAAGGCGTTCCAGAAGCCGGTGCCCAAAAAGCCTGGTCTGGACGAACTGCTGGCCTGGCTGGACGAGCAGCACATCCCCATGGCCGTGGCGTCTTCCAGCCGGATGGATGTCATCCTGCGCAATCTGGACAACTGGGGGATGCGCTCCTATTTCAGCGTCCTCGCCTCCGGCCAGCAGGTGACCCGCTCCAAGCCCGACCCGGAGATCTTCCTTTTGGCGGCGGAGAAGCTGGGCGTTGCGCCCGGACACGCCCTTGTGCTGGAGGACAGCTACAACGGCGTCCGCGCCGGAGCCGCCGGGGGCTTTGTCACTGTGATGGTGCCGGACCTGCTGCCCGCCGACGACGAGATGCGCCGCCTTTACACCGCCGAGTGCCGGAGCCTGTTTGAGGTGCTCGATGGCCTCAAGGCGAACCGCTGGTAATGTGATACGCAAAAACACCCGTTGGCCCTGTCATGGCGGCAGGAACAGCGGGTGTTTTTTGCTGCCTGTGCAGGCCGAAATGAGAAGCCGCACAGGCAACGGAGAAAAAAGAAGGTATTGGAGTAGCTCTCTGGTATGGTATCCCAGATAAACTCAGTGGAATAGTGCGAGGATCTTGGGGATCTGAGTAGACAGACCGGAAATGGTCATGATGACGGCGAAGATGTAGCTGATGGTCATGCAGATGCGCAGACCGGTGGGCTTCTTATAGCCCACGCTCAAATCATCACGCCAGATCATCAGCAGCATGAACAGACCACCAAAAGGCGTAGCGATGGAGGTGGCGATGTTGGCCAGCAGGATCAGCTGGGTAGGAGAACCGCCGTAGCTGTAACAGACCACCATGGCAAAGGCCAGGCAGACCAGGCAGCCAATGCGGATGAACTTGCTCTCCAGGCTGACGTCCTTGTCAAGACCGGCACCCAGCAGCACCATGCCGCGCTGGGTATTGGCCAGCAGGGAAGAGAAGCCTGCGCCCAACAGGGCCAGACCCATGATGTAGCGGGCACTGCCGCCCATGATGGGTACCAGCATCTCTGCCAGCTGGGCCGGGGCCTTGATGCTCAGCCCCTGCGGGTGCAGCACGACGGCACCCACCAGCACGATGGCACCGGAAATCAGGGAGACACTGACGATGTGAGTGATGGCATCCGTCAACATAACACCATTGAACAGATCGTCTTTCTTCCACTTTTTCTCTTTGCCAAGGTAAGTGCCGTAAATACCAGCAGTCACAGCGGCATTGGTGGAAATGAAAGCCAGAGCCGTGCTCAGGGAGCCTTCAGGGACCTTAAAGCCGAACAGTCCTTTGGCAAGCCCCTGAGGTTCCGGGCCGCCGACACCCACCAGCGTGGCATAGAACGCCACGATCATCAGGACGATGCAGAGGGTAATGATCTTTTCGACCTTGGAATAGACGTTCTTGGCAAAGTACATGTACACCACGACCGCGATCATGATGACGGAGCCGATCTTCCAGTCGATGCCGAAGATGAGGTTCATACCGGCACCGGTGCCGGAGATGTTGCCCATCGTGAAGAACAGGCAGGAAAGGAAAATGGCGCAGCCCACGATGCCGGAAGCCACCGGGCCGTAATACTTGCGGATGGCGTGGATGGTCGGCATCCCGGTCACGATGGCCAGACGGTTGGTGACCATCATAAAGGTGATGCCCATGAAAATGATGGGGAAGAACAGCCACATCAGGTCGTAGCCATAGTTTGCGCCGATCATCGAGGCTGTTGTCACGGCACCGGGGCCGATTACGATGCCTGTCGCGATCAGACCGGGGCCAATGCGCTTGAGCAGGTCTTTCAATGGCAGACGCTTCACGTCTGAGCCAAAGGCAGGAGCGGACGCCGGCATCCCGGCCGACATCGTTGCATTGTTCTCGCTCATGATAAAGCCTTCCTTTTATTCTTAAAAAAGAGGGTGCTGCACTGATGAGGTCATCAGGCAGCACCCGGAGTATGATCCGACCCTCCGCAGCAGCTTCGCACATCGCTGCTGCGGGAATGGGGGTTACCTTACTTGTACTGCTCCATATCCACTGCGGGGAGCTGGCTGCGCTCCAGACCCAGAGCGACCCAGTCCTTCTCCTCCTGGTTCAGGGGCAGAACGGGCTTGCGCATCAGAGCGCTGGTGAAGATGCCGCGCTGCTTCAGAGCTTCCTTCAGGCGGGCATGAGCCTCACCGGAGGGCTGGCCGCCGCCGTAGATGGCCTGAGAGATGGGGTAGATGCGGTTGGACCAATCCTGTGCTTCCTTCAGAGTGTGCTTGTCAGGATTCTTGAAGACATCCCATGCCGGGCAGATCAGCTCAGGCACACAGCCTGCGAAACCGATCAGAGCGCCGTCCATGCCGGGGAACCAGGAGACGCACAGGGTCTCGTCGTGGCAGGTGATCAGGCTGATATCGGGGCACTCCTGACGGAGCAGGCGGACGTCATGCTCGTAGATGGGGGTGACGCGGGTGCCCATCTTGATGCACTTGACGTGGTCGATCTCCTTGCACATCTTAATCAGGGTCTCGACCGGGTAGAAGGCCTTGGAGGTTGCGGGATACAGGTGGATGATGATGTCGATGTCAGCACCCTCAGCAACGTCCTTGACATACTCGAAGGGAGCGTTGGGGTTCATGCCGAAGCGCAGCCACATGTGCGGGGGCATCAGCAGGATGCCGTCTGCACCAGCTTCCTTGGCTTCCTTGGCCATGGCGATGGACTCGGCGGTGTTCTCGCAGTTGACGCCAGAGATGATGGTCATCACGTCGCCGCACTCCTCAGAGCAGATCTCGACGACACGCTTGCGCTCGGCACGGGTCAGGCCGGTGATCTCACCAGTGTGGCCGTTGCAGACCAGACCTTCGATTCCCTTGCCGTAGAAGCTCTTGATCCAGCGCAGATAAGCGCGGAACTCCGGCTCGTTGATGGAGTAATCGTCGTTCAGGGGAACGGACACAGCGGGGAAGATGGTCTTGAACGTTTTAACCTTAGCCATAATGAGAATCTCCTTTTATCAAAAATCAATGTTGTGTTGGTTTTCGTTCTGGATCGCAGAAGCCGCTTTGGAGATCATCTCGCGCGCCGATGTCTTTGGGCTTTGCTCTGCAATCGTTTGTTTTCTGTGGCTCTGTTATACCATGGCTGCAAGCCTTTCGTCAACAAAAAACAGCCTCCCTGCAAAGTTTTGCATATCGCCTGCAACATCTTGCACAATTTGATATTTTCAGCATTTTCCGGCTCGGATTTTGTTCATTTTGCCAAGCAGTATCTTGACAAGCGTTCCTTTTCCTGCTTCTTGATTTTTTGTTCCGCCAGGATTACAATAGGGGTGTTCGGGATACTCCCAGCTAAGAATCTTTACAAGTTGTGCAAACGTTTGCATTCAGAATGGAAAGGAGAGCTGCTTCATGGCGACCCTGAAAGACGTTGCGCAGAAAGCGTGTGTGGATGTCAGCACCGTTTCCCGCGCCTTAAACAATACCTCTTATGTCCACCCGGAGACCAAAGCCCGCATCGTGGCTGCCGCTAAGGAGCTGGGCTACCGACCCAATGTCATGGCAAAAGCGCTGCGGCAGGGACGGCGGCACACCCTGGGGGTCATCGTGCCCCGGCTCCACCTGACCCTGTTCTCTGAGATCCTGCCGGGCATCGAGCACGAAGCGGAGCGGCTGGGGTATTCCACCCTGATCTCCACCACCGACGATGACCCCCAGCGGGAAAAAAGCTGTCTGGAACGGATGCAGAACAGCTTCGTGGACGGCATCATCATCACCGGCACCGGGCGCAACAACCGGTTGCTGCGCAGCATCCAGGCCAGCGGCATCGCCGTCACCCAGATCGTGCGGTGTCAGGAGCCACGCATCAGCAGCATCGTAGCCGACTACGAAGCCTGCGGCCGGAACGCCGTGGACTATCTCTATTCCAAAGGCTGCCGCCGCATCGCGCTCATCGCCGGTTACTCCCACCAAAGCCCCTTCAAGGGCCGGTACGAGGGCTACTCCAAGGCCATCGCCGCCCACGGGCTGGAGGAGATCCTTGCCGAATCCACCCAGCCGGTCAACAGCTTTGAGTATGGCTATGAGTGCACTAACCAGCTTCTCCGGGACGAGCCAGAGCTGGATGCCATCTTGGCCCCGGTGGACCTGCAGGGGCTGGGCGTTCTGCGCGCCCTGAAAGAACAGGGCATCCGGGTGCCGGAGCAGGTCAAGGTCATCAGCATGACCGGCCACGCCATCGGCGAGATGCTGGAAACCAGCATGACCTCCATGGAGATGCCTGCCTTTGAGATGGGCGAAAAAGCCGCCCAGCTGACCATTATGGAGATCGAAAGCCCCAGCGAAAAAGCTCCCACGCCCCAGTCCATCCAGTTCCCTTATACATTGACCCAGCGGGAGACCACCTGAACCGGTACAAACAGCGACGCCGTCGGCAAATGCCGACGGCGTCGTTCTGCGTTTTCTGTTATTTGCACCCAACCATGATGTCGATGATCTCGCGGTTCGTTTCCTTCATGCCCTGTTTGCCCAGGCGGCCCACGTTCCGCAGCGAGTTCTCCACGCCCTTGGCGACGATGCCGTCGCCGCCGCGGAACTGCTGGCCCCGGATGTACATATTATAGCCGAGCAGCCCGGCTTCCACTGCCGTGGCGATCTTGGCCGCACAGCTGGCCTTGGCACCATCGCAGATGACGCCCGACACGATGGCCAGCGCATTGACGACGGTGTGGATGACGGCTTCATACCCACCGCCGCAGAGATAGGCGATGCCCGCACCGGCCCCCGCACCCGCACTGACGGCGCCGCAGTAGGCGGACAACCGGCCGATGGGGGTCTTTTCGTGGATGGTGGTCAGGTTGGAAAGGGTGAGCGCCCGGTACAGCTGCTCTTCGCTCGCCTTGAGTTCCCGCGCATAGACGATGACCGGCACCGAGGCGGTGATGCCCTGATTGCCGCTGCCGGAGTTGATGACCACCGGCTGCTCGCAGCCGTTCATCCGGGCATCGGAGCCTGCGGCCGCGTAAGCCTTGGCCCGCACCCGCACATCATTGCCCTCCATGTCCAGCAGGACACTGCCGATGTTGGCCCCGTAATCGCCCCGGAAGCCTTCTTCGGCAATGGCCATGTTGTACCGGATCTGCGGGTCCAGGATCGGCTTCACGTCCTCGATGTCCACCGAATGGACAAAATCCCAGATGTGCTCCATGTCGAGCAGGCTGCGGTCGGTCAGGTTCTCCTCCTCGTCGCCGTGGACGGGCAGGTCCAGCAGGACTTCGCCGTCCTTCTCAATGCGGACGAGGTTGGTGTGGAAGACTGCGATGCGCACCTGCGCGGTGTGCGCCCCCTTCCAGACCGTGACGATGATATCAAAGGTGACACCGTTCTCCACATGCTCGACCTTCACATCGGCCTGCTCCAGATAGGCGCGGATGGCCTTCGTCTCCTCTGGTGTCACATCGGCGATGACTTCCAGCTTCTGCTCCGGGCGGCCAGCCACGATGCCCGCCGCTGCGGCGGCTTCCAGACCCTTCATATTATCGGTGTTGGGCACGATGACCGACTTGACATTCTTGATCATACTTCCGCTGGCCCCGACCCGCACCCGGTCCGGGAGTTCCCCCAGCGTCTGCCGGGCCACTGCGGCGGCATAGGCCACCGCAATCGGCTCGGTGCAGCCCATCGCCGGGATCAGCTCCTCTTTTAAGATCTGAAGGTATGCCTGGTATCTCTGTTCGGTTTTTTCCATCTTCCGTCGTCCCCCTTTTTTCTCCATTGTACCGGAAGCTGCGGCAAAACACAATGCGTACCACAAAATTTGCCCGGCATCCGGGGCCGACCAGAAGACCGTCCGCGGCCTGACTATGACCGTGAAGAGCGTTCCGACGGGGAGCGCCCTGTTGTACATATCGCTGTCGTATGTGGATCTTGGCAGGGTGCGTCCGGGTGGCGCACCCTGTTTTTTAGTGTGGGTTTAACAAATAATCATTGCGTAGCTTTGACGAGCAAAGACTGCAGATGTCGCTACACCACAGGACGATATTACTTAATGTTTAGAAAATAATGTCCAGATATTTTTGGGCCTCATTACGAATAATCTGCAAGTCATCCTCGTATCTCATAACTTTGCAAATGTAAAAGGCCTCACGATATCGCTCTGCACTCTCTTCTTTTTTGCCAAGGAAGAAATCACACTCAGCTTCGATTTCCAGGCAAGAGTGAAGTACTTGATAATGTCCATATTTAATGCAAGCTTCTTTTCCATTTCTTGCAACTCTTGCGCTTTCTTCATATCTTTCCAACAAGTCCAGAGATCTGGCAAAATTGTAGAGAACCAAAGGAAGCATCCTGTTTGATGTGACCATTTCTTGGAGATGGCGTCTCATATACTGAAGCAACCGATAAAAAATATCGGCTGCTTTTTCATTATCACCAGCCAAGGAATAAGCATTTCCAATTTGATTGACTAGCTTCATTTCGTCCAACGTGTAAAGATAGTCTTCAATTTTACTCAGTCGGAAATTTGGTATAGTCATTTGAATAGCTTGCATAAGCATTTGGATTCGCTCGTCACTTGAATACCTTTGATCCAGCCCACCAAGAAGAACCTTTGATCGGAGAATAAATTGCTGTGTAATTTGATCATCTGGCTTTACAATTTTTTCAAGCTGACTGATTTTATCAAAGCCTTCATTAACGTGTTTCAGCGCATTGCATGCCACGATTTCCTTTTCCAATGCCTCAATTTCCAGCTCCTCTGGTGTTACAAGTGCATAATACCGATCATCTGGCAAGCCAAGGCGTTGTAGAATAGCATTGATCCTTGTACGACTGGGGGTCTGCCTTCCATTTTCAAATCTGGAGAGAGTAACAGGCTCGCAAATGCCTGCACAGACTTGCTCCTGCGTCAAATTCAACTCCTGCCGTCGCTGGCGGATATAATCACCAAGCCTATAGTTCTGCATTCTTCAGTACCTCAAATAATCAATATTATAATTATTATAGTATGCCTTATGTCATCACGCAAGCACTTCTCTCGTTGACTTGTCGTCTTATGAAATTATTTATTACACCAGACGATATGGTCAACCGGTTTTTACTGTGATAAGATGTAGACACCGCAAAACTCACGGCTTAACATAAAAGAAGCAAACCGTTGAGTAGAGCCGAATACCTATTGTCGTCTGAACCAGAAGAAGTTTTGCACCCCTGAGAAATACTTTCTTGACAAATATATCAAGAAGCTCTACATGGAAGCAACTACAAAGTCAGGGAGAGGAGACTTCAAATGAAACAATATCTTGAAAAACGTGGAATCTACATTACTTGGTCTCAGCTGGCTGTGCGAATCATTTTTGACTTGGTGGGCTTTTTGCTTGCCTTGTTGCCTGCTGGCCTAACTCTGTATCTTACAGATGTCTGGATTACCTCAGGCACTCATATGCCAACCTCGTGGATTTTGGGAATCATTGTTTGTGTTTTTTTAATTCATTTTTACCAGTTTTATTTCGTCAACTATAATTCTCAGATGAATGCAGATCGCATGGCGGGTAATTACCGCCAACATCTGGCGCAAAAGATTTTGAGTAGCAGTATCCCTGCCTATGAGAGCCAGAACAAAGCCCGTATTCAAAATATGGCTAACGATGTCAGTGCGATATATACTGTAAGTAGCTATTTGGTCACAGTACCTGCAAACTTAGTTAAGGTAATTATCATCATTGGACTTCTGCTTTTCTATGCCAGCCCATCTGTTGCACTGACGGCAATCATTTTGATTCCGCTCTACATGGTTCCCAGTTTTCTTAACAAAAGCGAACTGGAAAGACGAGTAGCCAAGGAGAGGGAAGCTGGAGATTTATGGTTTCAGGAATTTGATGTAATTCTCAACGGCAAGGTTAGCATTACTCTAAACAAGGTCGAAAATTATATGCAGAACCGCTATAATGAGGCTCTGAAGTCCTATCTTGATGCTCGCAATCGTCAACACTTTCTTCTGCTGATCGTGCAAGAATTCCCTCTTTTTGTCACCACATTGGCACCTCTGCTTATTTTAATCATTGGTGGAAACCAAGTGGTATTGCAAAACATGACCATCGGTCAGCTGTTATTCTCTATTCAGATTATTGCCTACCTGTTCAATCCTCTGTCAGAAATTTCTCAACTTCATGCCCAGATTATCAGCCAGAAGCCATCCTTCGATCGTGTGGCAGACTTTCTTGCCATGCCAGATCAGCACAAGAATACAGAAACTGTAGCCCCTCCAAAAATCGAGGCTCATAATATCGACCTGATGCGATCGGAGAGTGAGTCGCTTTTCCATGTGAACGACTTTACTGTCCATGGGAAAGGTTTGGTGCTAATCCATGGAGAGAATGGCTGCGGCAAGTCATCTCTGTTCAATATAATCTCTGGTGTGTTTGCCCCGGACGCAAAGCATCTCCGTTTCAACGAAAACGGAAGATTTAACTGCGACAAATCAAAACCAAGTTATCTTTTCTATCCTAACTTCATTTTTCCAGGTACAGTCCGAGAAAACATTGTTTGTGGACGAAAGATTTCCAATACACAGTATCAAGAACTTGAAACTGTTCTTCAGCTGCCTCCCGCTGACAAGCAGGTGACTATCAAGCCTGAGAATCTTTCTCTGGGCGAAAAGCAAAAGATTTATCTAGCACGTACCCTTTTGGGTAACTCTTCTTGCATCTTGCTGGATGAACCTGGAAGCAACCTTGACGAAAAAACTGAACATAGCCTGATCAATTACTTGTTAAAGCTCAAGGGAAAAAAGTTAATTCTCGTTATCAGTCACAATGCCTACTATGATGCCGTAGCAGATAAAACTTACGAGATTCGTAAAGGAATGATGTATCAGGTACAATCACATTAAGCTGTCTACGGATCGTCAAAGGAGTGTGCGTTTGAACAAAAAGAAAAAGTTCACAAACACTTCCCCTTATCCCGATGAAGCCAGCAAAGAAAAACAGAGCGTTCCCGACGACGGGGAACGCCCTGTTGTACATATCGCTATCGTCTGTGGATCTTGGCAGGGTGCGTCTGGGTGGCGCACCCTGTTTTTGTTTTGCCTTTAATCTTCTAACCCATGGTTCCCGGCCACCGGCCTGTATGATTTGCTACAGGTCGGTGGCCGGTTCTGTTATTTTTCGATTTCTTCCAATGTAGGCGTGGCAGGGATAGCACCATGGCGGCTGGTGGTGATGCTGGCAGCTTTATTGGCAAAGGCCAGAATGCCTTCCAGCTTGTCCACCGTCAGAGTGTCCAGCTCCTCCTTGCAGAGCTTGGACAGAGCCGCCCCAAAGAAGGTATCGCCTGCGCCGTTGATGTCGCCTACCTTGCAGGGAGCGCCAGCCACACGGCCGGTCTTGTCCCCAAAGCGGTAGAACACGCCATTTGCACCCAAGGTGACGAAAATCAGCCGGATGCCGTTCTGGGCAAGCTGGGCTGTGCCCTCGGCACAGTCGGTGGTGCCGATGAGCAGGGGCAGCTCCTCATCGGACACTTTCAGGATATCCACCAGCGGCAGGGGAGCTCTTTTGGAATTGCTCAAGGATGCCGACCCGGAAATGAAGGCAAAGCTCCGCCTGGCACTGCTCACCTGATGCAAAAAAGGGCACTGATTGCAATGCAATACAGCGCC
>OLSG01001253.1_pt1 | contig 26975 bp, 20 predicted proteins | sample 1673041 | NCBI WGS metagenome assembly OLSG01 (sample SAMEA3136749, study PRJEB25190) | human gut metagenome | reverse complement strand
AAGGCATCGTTGGCCGATGCGGTGAAGTGCTCTGTTTTCCTCTTTTGCAGAGAGATCGGCAGCCTGCCGGTTCCATTTTCCCGGAGCTTTTTCACCATATCAGGACGGACTTTCTCTACCAAGCCCAAGAGATAATTGGTTGAAAAATATTCATAGTTCGCTCCATATATCTTATAGCTCACCGCCACATAGCAGGCAAAGCGCAATAGCTCTTCTGAAAGATCCTCCGCACGGATACCCGGTTTTAGGGAATATTCCTGTTCTTTCCAGTAGTCATCTTCACTGCCTGTTCCGACAAAATACTTCTCTTGTAATTCCCGTTTCAGCAGGTTAATCAAATAATAGTCAATTTCACCCCAGCGGCTCTGGCGGCGCAGGTTTTCGCTGAAGGCGATAGCTTTTTCCGCATCCATGGTTTCCGCTCGCTGGGTTTCAATCCATTTTCTCACCAGATCGCACACCTCAAAGGGCGCACCTTGACTGCTGACTACTACCGGCGGCCAGAGAGAATCAAGCTGCGTGATTCTCCCGTCAATGGCATCCTGGATGCACTGGTCAAAGAGCGGTTGCAGTTCTTCCTGTACCTCGGGCTTCATCCAGTAACAGCGCCCGTCCGCACTATTTCGTTTTGGTAAATTCATTTGATGCACTCCTCTCAGGTCTGCTGGTGCTGCATGGATACGATCTGGCAGTCCGGGCAGAACTCCACATAGAGCGTGCCCTCCGCACAGTCAAACACCGTATCCCACTGGATCTGGGCCAGATACTTCATGGGCTTCCCACAGTGGGGACAGGTGGTATATTCCGCGTCCTGCACCCAGTTGGCAAAGCCGCCCACCGTGTTCACATCCTCGCAGGCCGCGCCGTAAAGCAGGGGCACAGGCGCCTTACCCAGCACGAAGGGATTTTCGGTAAGGGCCTTGTAGTCCTCCGGATGGACATAGCAGTCCATCTTCTCCGCCCCGTCAAAGAGCTCGGAGGGAAAAATCTCCACGCCGCCGTCCAGAGAAAAGCGGTTGAAGGCAGGGCCTTTTAGGAATCCCACGCAGCTGGGGCAGCAGGTGGCGGTCAGGATACCGTCCAGCCCCAGGAACCGGAGCCGCTCATCCCGTCCGTCCAGCACCAGCATATCCACTATGCGTCCGCCACAGTGGGGGCATATGTCCTTCCGTGCCCGGCCAATGCGGACGGGAGACTTCTCACCGCTGGTTCCCTTGACCATGGGATAGCAGGTGTCAAAGTTAAGTTGGATTCTCTGGCCCTCCTTGTCGAAGGTCCAGCCGCCAATCTGCGCATAGCTGGACGGGTCCACATAGAGGCCCTTGCGCCAGGGCCGGGGATTCCGCTCCAACTCCAACAATGTCTCCATTGCCTTTTCATCCCCCTGGAAGGCAAGGCAGCACATCAGGTTAGACGCTTCGCTGGAATTTTCCGTGGACAACAGCGCATGGATCAAGCCGTCCCGCACATCCTCTGGGGCGCGATAGTAAAGTTCAGAAGGCCAGAAAACCTCTGCGGCCAGCGCCGCCCGCTGGATCTCCGGGTGGATGGCGTCCCGGCAGCCAAGCAACTGCCAAAAGTCGGTGAATTCCGGGTCCTCCATATCAGCCAGCCGCTGGATGTTCTGAATCAAGTTTCTCTGCTTTTCGGCAATCTGTTCCAGCGTCCAGGCCAGGGCAGCTTGTCGCTCTTGTTCGCACTTGCATTTCCAACATAGTCCCTGATACCCAAGGGGCGTCCCACAGCTGGGGCAGGCGTATTTCAGATTCATATTCTCAGACTCCTTTCAGAAAATAGAAAAAACGCCCTGCAAGACCCTGTCACTTGGACAGGCTGACGCAGGGCATGAAAAGGGCGCAAAGAAGAAGTCACATCCACCCACAGATGTGATTTTCTCCATAAACAAAATCCATTTTTATATAGAAACAGAGTTATTTTTGACTGATTCGTGTGCATCTCCCAAAAACTTCCGCCTGCATTGCGCATCATTGAATGCGTAAAGTGCAAGCCGTTATCATAAATGATGGGGTCAAATCGCTCTTTTCCATCATACATAATTGCATGGAAATTATCAACTAAAACTTATCATTGCCTTTCCATATGAGAAAGAGGCCGAGATCGCGGATTTTGAAAGCTGCATTTTCCCACGTACAAGCAGTGAAAATGTGATATTGTATTCGCACAGAAATAACGGGGACGCTTTTTGAATGGTTTTTCGGTTGGAAATGTGGTCAAAAACGCTTCCTGCCCGTGGCTGAAGGTCATGCAGCGGCCCGGACAGGGAGCGTTTTTTGTATTTCTATGCGGCTGTTCCTGCGTTGTAGGTCAGTCAGAAAAAATGTGTAAATGATTCCTGTTGTCTGCAACGCAGGATTTGCAGGTCTATAAACAGGGGGAGAAGACTCCCAGGGATGCCATAAAAGGCTCGGAAGACAAATTTCTTATACAAAATCGAAAGATGAAACCGAATGTGTCACCAATTGCCTCTGGTCCAAGTGATGATATGCTCTGCCGTCTCCTCAATTCCCATCACAGAACTGTTGATGCAGAAATCATAATTCTCCGGAACCCCCCAATTTCTGCCGGTATAGGTGTCATAGTATTTTTTTCGCTGTTTATCAATTTTTCTGATGGTGTCCTCCGCTTCTTTTGGCCCGAGGCCCTCGATCTCCATCCGGCGTCTGATACGATCCCCGAAGGGAGCGCAGATGAACAGGCTGATCACCGGGATGCCGGCAGATTTGAGGATGGCATCGGCACACCGCCCCACAATAATGCAGGGATCTTTCTGGGCAAGTTCCAAGATCACCTGGCTCTGCATCTCAAACAGGATGTCCTCCGCCGGCTGGCCCTTCCGCACCTGAGGTCCGCCCTCATAGACGCCGGTAAAGAGCCAGGGATTGGGTGCTTTTTCCTCTCTGCCCGCAAACAGTTCCTCCCGCAGTTCCGCTTTCTGTGCGGCCAGAGTGATCAGTTCCCGGTCATAGCACCTGATGTTCAGTTTCTCTGCCAGCCGTTTTCCAATCTCCCGGCCGCCGCTGCCGAACTGACGGCCCAAAGCAATGATCGGCATCTTCATGTTACGAATCCTCCTTACAAATCTGCTCCGCGGCCGGGCGCGGTTCCGTCATCCGCAGGGTAGCGCCGCGAACATGATCTTTCAAAAGCTGGTCGGTAAACCGGATCAGCTCTTCAGGGGTTCCCTGGATCTCGCCCAGCAGCCACTCCTCGATCATGCTTGCCAGCGCCCCCACATAAAATTTCGTCAGCAAATCAACTTCGTCATCGGATGCGTGGTAGTTCAGTGCTATGACGATCCGCTGGATCGTACTCTGTATGATAGCGTGAATATCTGTCTGAAAAAAGCGTTTCAGATGTTCCCGGCTCAAGGAGTGCAGGGCGCACAGGCAGACCGTCCGGTTTTCCTGAAGATACTGAAAGAGTTGGAGCAGGCCGTCCTGCCACAGCATCACACCCTCATGCTCCCGCAGCAGTGCCACAGCCTCCTGGTCGAACATCCAGTGCACTGCATCGTAGATATCCTCAAAGTGGTAGTAAAAATGCTGCCGAGCCATGCCGCAGGACTGCATGATCTCCGCGATGGTAATTTTATTCAGAGGCTTTTGTGCCATCAAAGTTTTCAGTGCGGCGCAGATCTCCCGCTTGGCCGCCTCGCTGGCTTCGTATGTTCGCTGTCTCATCCCAACGACCACAGACCTTTCCTCGAATTCTTGATTTTATTTTAGCACAGATCCCAGGACTTATCATAGATGCAGATTAGGAGCAAGTGTCAGAAATCTGACATTTGCCCCTGTTCTGCATCTTGTTTTCCACCAAGAGATTTTTTATGCTGAAAGAAACCAAACCGGAAGGAGCGCGGCGCGATGACAGAGCAGTATCAAGTCACCATACAGGGTCAACTGGGTCCGCGGGAGGGAGTTCTGACCCTCAGTTATCAGGAGAGCTACATTACCGGATCACTGGATCTGGTGGGCTATGTCAACAAGGTGCAGGGCGTGCGGGCAGCGGATGGGACGCTCCATCTCTTTCATCCCATCCAAACGGTGGTGAGCACCATTCCCTGTGAGACCGTTTTAAAACTGCAGGCAGGGAGCCTGTGCGGAACATCTACCTCAAAATCCGCCCAGATGCGGTGGGAAGGCGCACTTCTCCATCAAGGACCCCGGGAGGCGTCGGAACTGTGAGCAAGGGAACGGAAAAGTCATCCTTTTTTGAGAAACTGGCCACAGTCATCGTCGACAAAAGAAACCTGATCTTTTTTCTCTATGCCTGTGCCCTGATCTTCTGCCTGTTTTCCCGAAACTGGGTCAGCGTGTGCAACGACATTACAGAGTATCTGCCGGAGACCACGGAGACCCGCCAGGGACTGACCCTCATGGAGGAGGAGTTTACCACCTTCGGCACCGCCCGGGTCATGGTCTCCCATGTGACCTATGAGATCGCGGAGGAACTGGCGGAGCAGATGGAGCAGATCGAGGGCGTCACCTCGGCCACCTTCGGGAGCAGCACCGTTGGCGCGGACACAGGAGGTGACGGTGAGCCGGAGACACCGGAGGACATCACGGAGTATTTCAAGGGGGCTGACGCCCTGATCTCCGTGACCTTTGACGGCGAGGAGGAGGACGAGATCAGCCTCGCCGCCCTGGCTGCCATCCGGGAACTGCTGGAGCCCTACGACTATTACATTGACAGTGCTGTAGGCAACTCACAGGCGGATTCTCTGGCCAGCGAGATGGGGACCATTCTAGCGGTGGCGGCGGTGATCATCGTGCTGGTGCTGCTGCTCACCTCCCGCTCCTATGCGGAGATCCCGGTACTGCTCATCACCTTTATCGTAGCGGCCCTGCTGAATCTGGGCACCAATTTTATTTTCGGGGAGATCTCCTTCGTCTCCAACTCTGTGACCGTGGTTTTGCAGCTGGCGCTGGCCATCGACTACGCCATCATCATGCTCCACCGCTTTCTGGAGGAGCGGGAGTACGCCGAGGACCGGGAGGCCTGCATCGCAGCGGTGAGCGCCGCCATTCCCTCCATCTCTGCCAGCAGCCTTACCACCATTTCGGGTCTGGCCGCCATGATGTTCATGCAGTTCCGGATAGGCTTTGACATGGGCATTATCCTCATCAAGGCCATTCTGTTCAGCATGCTCTCGGTCTTTACCCTGATGCCGGGCCTGCTGATGCTTTTTTCCAAGGCCATGGCAAAAACCCAGCACCGCAGTTTTGTCCCAAAGATCGACCGCTGGGGCAAGTTTACCCTGAAACTGCGCTATGTAGGCGTGCCCTTGTTCGCAGCGGCCATTGTGGCGGGCTTTCTGATGTCCAATCAGTGCCCCTATGTCTACGGCTACAGTCAGATCCAGACCGCCCGACAAAATGAGACCCAGATCGCCGAGAAGAAGGTCAACGAGACCTTCGGCACTCAGAACGTAATGGCGCTGATCGTGCCAAAGGGCGACTATATCAGTGAAAAGGCCCTGCTGGAGCGGCTGGAGACCTATGACCAGGTGGACTACGCCATGGGCCTTTCCAATGTGGAGGTCATGGACGGCTATATGCTCACGGACGCCCTGACGCCCCGGCAGTTTGCCGAGATGACGGATCTGGACTACGAGCTGGTATGTCTTGTTTATGCCGCCTATGCAGCGGAGGGCGAAGAGTACGGAAGGATCGTGGGCGGCCTGGATGACTATACAGTTCCGCTGATGGATATGTTTTTCTTTGCCTATGACAAGGTGGAGGAGGGCTATGTAGATCTGGACGAGGAGGAACAGGCGGATCTGGATGCTCTCTATGAACAGCTTTCTGACGCCCGAGAGCAGCTGCTGGGAGAGGACTACACCCGGATGCTGGTCAGTCTGGATCTGCCAGAGGAGGGGGAGGAGACTTTTGCTTTCCTCCAGACCATCCATGACGAAGCGGAGAGATACTATGACGCCGAAAACGTCTATCTGGTTGGGGACTCCACCAGTGACTATGACCTGTCTGTGTCCTTTGCCAGAGACAATGTGATGATCAGCGTGCTGTCGGTGGCCTTTGTCATTATCGTCCTGCTGTTCACATTCCAGTCGGTGGGCCTGCCCCTCCTGCTGATCCTGGTGATCCAGGGCAGCATTTGGATCAGCTTCTCCTTCCCCGGCGTGACCCAGCAGCCCATCTTCTTCATGAGCTATCTGGTGGTGACCTCCATCCAGATGGGGGCCAACATCGATTACGCCATTGTGATCTCCTCCTGGTACAACGAACTGAAGGAGAAGATGCCGCGGTCAGAGGCTATCGTCCAGGCGCTGGACCTGTCCTTCCCAACGGTGTTGACCTCGGGGAGCATCCTATCTGCCGCCGGGTTCCTGATCTCCCAGATCACTACGGAGCCAGCCATTGTGGGCATCGGCGAGTGCCTGTGCCGGGGAACGCTGATTTCCATGTTTTTAGTCATGTTTATCCTGCCCCAGATCCTGTACGTGGGAGACAAGATCGTGGAAAAGACCCGCTTCAACATCAAAGTTCCGGAGGTCAGCCACAGCGCCAGCGGCACCGTCTATGTAAATGGCCGGGTCAGGGGCCGGGTGTCCGGTGTGGTGGACGCCCACATCCAAGGCGTGATCTACGGAGACGTCTCCGGGATGCTGGAGACTGGAAGTTACCAGACCAAGGAGGTTCCAAAAGCAGATGAAACGGAAAAGCAGTAAATTCTTGAGTCTCCTGCTGGCGGCGGTCTTGCTCCTCTCCCTTATCGCTCCCGCTGCTCTGGCCGCTGGGACCGCCGATACCATTTATCTCCGCACGGCAGAGGATCTGGCGGGGTTCTCCCGGAACTGCACCCTGGACAGCTGGTCTCAGGGGAAAACCGTCTATCTGGAGGCGGACATTGATCTGACCGGCGTGGACTTTGCCCCCATCCCTACCTTCGGCGGCACCTTTGAGGGACAGGGACACACCATCTCCGGCCTGTCCATCACCGGCAGCGGCAATGTGCGGGGACTGTTTCGGTACATACAGCCCACCGGCTCTGTGCGGGATCTCCACGTCTCGGGCAGCATCTCTCCCGCTGACCGCAAAAACGTTCTGGGCGGCCTGGCAGGGAAGAACCAGGGGACCATCACGATGTGTTCGTTTTCCGGGACGGTAAGCGGATTGGACAGTATTGGCGGGATCGCAGGCATCAACGAAGCTCAGGGGGAGATCATCAACTGTGCTTTCTCCGGCTCTGTTACCGGGGAGCACTATGTGGGCGGCATTGCCGGACAGAACTACGGTTCTATCATCCAGTGTGAAAACAGCGGCAGCATCAACACCACAGAGGTGGACACGGAACTGGATCTGGACGCTTTGAATCGTGAGCAGCTCAATGCTGCGGAGAATGTACCTGTGTGTACTGACATTGGCGGCATCGCCGGGTTTTCCTCAGGCATCCTGCAAAGCTGCGTCAACACCGGGGCGGTGGGGTATGCCCATGAGGGGTATAACATTGGCGGCATCGTAGGGCAGCAGTCCGGATATCTGAACGGCTGCACCAATTCCGGGATGATTTTGGGCCGGAAGGATGTGGGCGGCATTACCGGACAGTTGGTGCCGGAGGTGCGTCTGCTCTACACTGAGAGCCAGGTTGGCGACCTGTTGGATGAACTGGACGTGCTGCGAGACCTGATCGGCCGGACCAATGATGATGCCCGCAGCGCCTCCAACGAGATCTCTGAGCGGATGCAGGCTATTTCCGACCGGGCGGGGGAGGTCCAGGGGGCTATCAGTGACTTGGCAGATCTCACCACAGACTGGGCCAATGAAAACATTGATGCGGTCAACAGCATGTCTGCCCGGATCTCCTGGCTCACGGATAAACTGTCTCCCATTATGGAGGATGCCACAGACGCGCTGGATCTGATGGAGAAGTTGGCTGGTCAGATGAATGATGTGATGGACGAGGCGCAGGAGGCCGGCGATCTGGCCCTCGATGCAGCGGACCGGTTTGAGGACGTTATGGACGATCTGAGGGTCGCTGCCCGGCATGGCCGGGACTCGGCAGACCACCTCAAAGCGGCTATGGCGCACCTGCGGAATGTACTGGGGAATCCGGATACGGACACAACCCTGGCGGAAATACAGGCGGCAGTTTCTGAACTGTCCAAGGATCTCTCGGATATTGACAGCTGTTTTGTACAAATATGGGAAATTTTACAGGGTGCAGATGGTGTGCTTCAGGGGAGGCCGGAATGGGCAGCTCTTCTGGAAAAGCTGGGGGCGTTTCAGTCTGCCTGTGCCGCTCTGCCAAACTGCTTGGACCAGGTCAACGATGCGCTTGCTCAGGTGATCGGGTCGGAGACCGCTGCCCCGGAAGCATTGGCGCAGTTGAAAAGTGCTGCAGAGGATCTACTGGCCGCCGGACAGGCGTTTGGGCAGGCGGGGGCGGAACTGGCCAAGGCGCTAATGAATGTCGCCCCTGGACAGGGGCCGGATTTGACAGCCGCTTACCAAAAATTACAGGATGCGTCCCAACAGCTTACAGACACACAGGAGGAAGTAGAAAACATTCTGAAAGATTTAGGCGCGTCTGAAGCCGAGCGGGATCTGCAGGTGAAATTGGACGAACTGAATGCTGCCATCGCCGCCGCAGAGCTGGCCGCCGCAGAGGCGGAGGATGCCCTCGCAGCATTGGCCGGGATCGAATCTGCCCAGACTGTCGTTGAGACACTCCAGGTCGAACTGGCGGCCATCCGTACCAGCCTGGAGCGCGCAAAGCTATCTGCACAGGAGATCGCCGCAGCCGCGGAAAAATTGGTGGTGCCTTCCATCAATATCGAGGAATTGGAGGCCGCCAGACAGGAGATACAGGCCGCCAGGGATAGTTTATCCTCCGCACTGCGCGCATTGGCCCGCAGCGTGGACAGCGGCGGGAGTGCCGTCCGCAAACTGCGGGAATTGCTGGAGAAGGCCGGGGATGCCATAGATGAACTGAGGGATGCCGGAGATACCATGGAGGAACTGTCTTCTCTGACTTCAGACATCATGGAAGACCTTTCCCATGTGCTGCAAGAACTATCTGAGATGCCCACCATCACCATCCGTCCCATCAGCAGCGAGATCAAGGAACAGGGGGATGCTCTGGACAGTATTTTTACTGACCTGATCGACAGCGGAGATGCTCTTCGGGAGTCCATGTCCAGCAATACGGACATTTTGCTGGACGATCTGGACGCCATCAACCGGCAGTTCGGTGTCATTACCGACCTGATGCGGGATATTCTGGATGGTTCTGATGAGAAATTTGAGGATCGGTTTGAGGATGTGTCGGACGAAGCGCCTGAAACTACAGATACGGGCTATCTCTCTGACGCCAGGAATGACGGAACAGTGGAGGGCGATGTTAATGTGGCCGGGATCGTGGGCTCTATGGCTATTGAATACGACTTTGACCCGGAGGACGATTTGATCCGGGAAGGCGACCGCTCCCTGGACTTCCGATATCAGACCAAGGCAGTTGTCGCATCCTGTATCAATACAGGAGCAATCACCGGAAAGCAGGACTACGCCGGCGGTATTGTCGGTCTGATGGACCTGGGACGGGTTAGAAACTGCGAGAATTACGGCGCTGTATCCAGCAGCAACGGCGACTATGTGGGAGGTATTGCCGGCGCCTCCTGGGGCAGCGTCCGGGACAGCTGGAGCAAGTGCCACCTGTCTGGCAGGGACTATGTGGGCGGTGCGGCTGGATTAGGGGCTACCCTGATAAATTGTCATACCCTGGTGACCATCGATGAGGGCTCTGCTTATCTGGGGGCGGTAGCGGGAGATGTGGACAGCGACGGCACCGTATCCGGCAACACCTTTACCAGCGAGAACCTGGGCGCTCTGGACGGTATCAGCTATGCCGGGAAGGCGGAGCCGGTGGATTTCGATTCCCTGTGCAGCACAGAGGGCGTGCCGGAGCTGTTTTCTCAGCTGGAGCTGACCTTCGTGGCCGATGGCATCACCGTAGCCGTGGTCCCCTTCCAGTATGGGGAAGGGATCGAATCCCTGCCGGAGATTCCGGCGAAAAAGGGGTACTCCGCCGCCTGGCCGGATCTGGACTATACCCATCTGAATGCCAGTCAAACCTTGGAAGCGGAATATACTCCCTATACCTCCGCCCTTTCGGACGGTGGGGAACTGCCGGAGATCCTTGTGGACGGTAGTTTCAGCAGCCGGGCAGAAGTCTCACACACGATTGAGAATGTGACCTGGAGTGATCGCCAGGGAAAGACGCACACCGGCACTGCCTATACCGTCACAGTGGACGACCCGGATTTAGAGCAGGTGTCCTATACGGTTCACTACCGCCTGCCGGACTCTGGAAAACACTATGCGCTATGGGTACAGGAGGAAAGCGGCTGGTCAGAAGCGGATTTTGAGATCGACGGACAGTATCTGCTGCTCACCAGTCAGACGGAGGAGATCATTTTCTGTATTACAGAGCGGTCCAGCAGCCTTCTTGTCTGGCTCGCGGCCGGAACAGGTTGCCTGTTGCTTCTGGCTGCCGTATTCTGTGTGCTGCGTCACATTCAAAAAAAGAGGCATTGAACCCCATGTATGGTCGGCAAGCTCACAGGTGAAGTAGTTACAAAAGAAGAACTCTATGAAGCTGCTTGGGCAACGGACTGCGGACTGTCCATGAGCAAGTATGCCGAGGCTTACCAGATTAACCGAAGCAGCGCAGACTGCCTGCAAAGGAAGTTCCTCACTGCCCTGGCCTGTGTCCTGTTCCCGGAGATACAAGCCTTTTTCGAGAGCGAGGAGGGGCAAAGGGAATTTGCTGAGTGGAAAGCACAACAGGGAAAGTCTAAGGGATAAAGGAGGCGGGAGTGTTTTATACACTCCCGCCTCCTTTATCCCTCTAAAATACCAACGTGATTTCTTCTGTAAATAAAAGCCAGTGTTAAACAAGCGAGAGTATATCCAATGATGGCAATTAAAGATGCCTCTATACCAAATCCTGCTCCAGTTAACAAGATGTTGTCTGATGGTATAATGAGTTGAAAAATAGGTTCGCCATAAGCACCCTCCGATGTTGTAATATGCAGAATGTCCGTTACTATCGTAAAGTTCCATACCGTATGCATTAGGATATTGTTACCAATAGAATTTCCTGTATAGGAGGCAAGCGAAAACATAGTGCCTACCAAAGTACCGCTGATGATTAAAAGAAAGACACCTCCGATTGTAAAAGTTTCCATTGATGGGAGATGTGCGAAACTAAACAAAACAGATGGGACAAGCACAGCAATATACTTATTCCATTTACTTTCGAGCAGTCTCATAATGAAACCACGGAATAGTATTTCTTCCAATATCCCCGCTTTCAAAGCAATAAGAATAGATGAAATGATAATTAAGAAGATATCACCAGTGGAAAAAACATTTACTTGTGCCCGTCCAATGATTAGAAAGATAGTAACTACAAAAGCAGGTAACAAAACAGATAAACTAACTCCCCACCATTTAACGGAAAATGAAATCCCGAAGTCTTCCATTTTTAGATGGAGAACTTTTGTTGTATAGAGCCAAAAGAAGATTAGTGTCAGCAACAGATAGCCCGGCATTCTGATAATAGGATACAACTCACGGACTGGAAGATTTATGATAGAAAATAGGAAATCAAAAATTAGACTTCCCAATAAATCACCGGCCAAAAACAGCAAAAAATATACAATAATTACGGAAATTGTCTTTGATGTTGAAAACTTATAATTCATTCTGGTTTCACAATCCTCCCAATAAAATGGTCTTGTAGAGAGATGTTAAATGTTATTATAGCATGGGGAATAAAACATACAAGGACAGGGCCCTCCCTGCCCTTGTATGTTTTAACTAACATTTCGATAGAAATGATAAATCCGATCACATTACCCACTTGGACAATGTAGTTCAGATTATCATTGTTTGGCCCGAGTGGGGAGACTCGAACTCCCGGCATCTTGCTCCCAAACGCTTGAACCAAATTTTTTGTGGTGATTTGTAGTGCTTTTCGGTGCTTTTCGCTCGGTATCAGATATTTTTTGGCGCCCTTAAATCCGCTGTTTCCACGTGTTCCGGCCCCGACTGTGGTCAAATATGGGGTCAAAAACGCTTCCTGACCAGGGGCGGCAGGTGTCTGCCAGTCCCGGCCGGGAAGCGTTTTTCGTGACTCTGGGTTTGGAGTATTGTAACTCTGGCAAGGCGAGTGTGCAAGTCTTTTCTGTTTGACGGGCATATCAGTTTTTCACACGCCGATACAAAGAATAAAAGCCTGCTCAGATGACCTCTTTCAGCGGGTCTTCCACAATGGGACAGGTGTCATATAACGTACAAGGGTCCAAATCCACACACGTGCAGGGATCTCGATTCCCGTCGATATCCCAGGCCACTGTGTCATTGATCACGGTCAGTCTGTCACGGAAAAAATCTGCATCCTGCAACGGGGCAAAGACTCCGCCCTTCTGCACCAATTGAGTGGCATCCAGCAAGCGAACTGTACCATCATGGAAATAGATATATACCGTGAAGTTCGGTCCGGCCAACACCTGGAGAACTTTGGGGATCATCTCCATTGCAAACTCCTTTCTCAGACAAGAGGGGCGATCCGGTTGAGAGGCTTAGAGTCCTTCGCCAACTCCCAATTTTGCATCAGTTCATCTCGATGCAGTTCGCACCACGCCAGAATCAATTTCAACTGGCGGAATGGCAACGCCCCCCGAATCACACAAGCAGATTGGATATCTATCAGCGCTTTGTTACCGGCATATTCTGCATGAAAGTGGGGAGGATTGTGGTCACTGTAAAACATCGTGATCCGAATACCATAGAATAAACTAATTTCTGGCATAAATAGAATCCTCCTCTTACCTCTTCGAGTACATTATAGCAAACAAACACAGCTTTTACAACGGAAAGCCGGTGTGCTATTTTCAAAATTTCTGAGTCCGTTTCTCTTATATCCCGCCACGGTGTCTGCCAGGCCCGGCCGGGAAAAGTTTTCACTGCTCTGGGTTTTGGGTATTGTAACTCTGTGGGAGTGGTTAAGCAAGTCCTTTCTGTCCGACGGGCGTATCAGTTTTTCACACGCCTATACAAAGAATAAGGGCCGAGAGGCAATCCCCTACCTGCTCAACAGCCACTGAATACCCGCAACGGTTCGCTTGATACCCTGGACAAAGTGGTTGCCGGGATTCAGCCGGAATACCGTGTCGATGCCTTTGCTCTGGTAAAAAGCCCGGATCGTTTCTGTATTTTCCTGAACTGTTTTCAGAACCGGATTGCGGGTTTTGGCCTCTTTGTCCCCCAGGGAGAAGTAGATGCAGTCCGGCGGTTTCTTTGGCTCGTGGGAGAAGATGTACTCCTTGAAACCAGGAAACCACAGGGAGCCGGACATGCACCCCACCCGCGAGAACACATCCGTCCGGTAGATGGCGTACAGAGCGAATAGGCCAGCCAAAGAGTACCCAGCGATCCCCCGCCACGCCGGAGGAGTGGCTAAGTCTTTTTCTGCTTCTGGTATGATCTCATCCACCAGCAGCCGCAGGTAATCGTCCGCTCCTCCGGTAAAGGGCGTCCCCTTCTTGAACGCCGCCGGACTGTCCCACGGGGCCATGTCGTGGTTCCAGTCCAAATCACTGATAGCGACCAGTGTAAACGGCGGATAGCCAGCGGCCTGCGCCGCCTCAAACACCTGTTGCCCCTCTTCGGAGTATGTGTTCAGGTAGATCACCGGAACGCCGGAAATGCCGGTCTGAAAAATAGACACGGCTTTACTGTCTATTGAAAGGGTATGCATGAGGGTACCTGCCTCCTGTATAGGCCAATAATTTACCAAAAGTTTCTTCTGCGGCCATTGTACTGTAAATTGATAGGCTTTGCAATATCAAGGAAGGAGTGGACGTCCGTCAGCAGATAGTAGATGACCAGTTTTCTGGCTCCTTGCTTTCCCTAATGAAATCTGCTAAAATTATATACAACACTGTCAGAAGTTGTTGCGAGCCTCGGCAGTATGACCACATAAGTCAGGTGCTCTGCCAGGCGGTAGAGCATTTTTCGTATCTTACACCTCAGAAATAGAAAGTGTAATATTGGGGGATCTATATGGGAAAGGAACTTTTTAAAAATATTCCAAGCAAAGTTGAAGATCTGGTCAAGGGTGTTCGCAACGGGCGCATTGGACTACCTGATCTTCAGCGCCCCTTCGTCTGGAAAGATAATAAGGTCCGCGAATTATTCGACTCGATGCTCAAAGGGTACCCTATCGGCTATATTATGCTGTGGGAGTCTCCTGCTGATTATGAGAACAAAAAAAGCACCATTGGAAGTAACGCCAAGACTTATGAAACGCCAAAAGAGCTGGTCATCGATGGGCAGCAGCGCCTAACTGCCCTTGTTGCGGCAATGTTTGCCGTCAAGGTAAAGGACAAGCATTTTGCGGACCGCGAAATCAAGATCTCCTATAATCCCTTGACGCAGGAATTTGCAGTTTGGACCCAAGCCTTTGAGCGAGACGCCGAGTGGATCAGCCGCATCAGCGATGTGTTTTTGGCAAAAGAGGATAATTCCATTAGCACGTTTCGAAGGCGTTTCATAAAAGAGGTGAATGAGAGCCGCAACAAAAAAGGAGTCCCGCTCCTTACTGACGAGGAAGAAGACCGAATTGAAAATAATATTAATGCCCTTCTGAATCTCTCTGATTATTCCTTGCCTACTCTGGAGATCAGCTATACCGCCAATGAAGAAGACGTTGCGGATATTTTTGTCCGGGTTAATTCTGGTGGACAGAGCCTGACAGAAAACAACTTCATTCAGACATTGATTTCTGTATACGAAAATGAGACCAGCGATAAAATCAACGCATTTGCAGCTGCTTCCAGAATCCCAGCAGCCAATACATCCTACAACACCCTGATGGCGATTGAACCTGCTCACCTGATCCGAATGGCTGTCGGCGTCGGTTTCAGACGGGCACGGCTAAGATATGCCTACATGCTTTTACGTGGTAAAAATTTGGAAACCGGAAAGTTTTCAGCAGAAGTTCAGCAGGAAAATCTTCGAATTTTCAAGGATGCTCTGGACAAGGTCATGAACCTAAACAACTGGCACTCTTTCGTCAATATTGTGGCGGAAGCGGGATACATCAGTGAGAAACAGATCTCCTCAACCAACGCCGTTGTTTTCAGTTATGTGCTCTATCTGATTGCAAAGTATGACTATAAACTGGATGCTTCACAGTTGAGGAAATGTATCAGTAAATGGTTCTTCATGAGTACCATTACTTACTTCTATACCGGCTCTACGGAGTCTGAGGTGGAAAAGCAGTTTGCTGATCTGCGAGATATTCACACTGCTGACGAATTCATTGCGTATATTGACCAAGTTATTGATACGCATTTTACGGATGACTACTTTAACCTGACGCTTCCTAACGAACTGAACAGCGCCGCAGCGATTTCGCCCGCTTGGTATGGGTACATTGCGGCGCAGATTGTATTGAATACGCCGATGCTGTTCAGCAACACCCCCATCTCGAAATACTTTGTTCTGGGTGCCAGCGGAACAAAGAATGCAATCGACAAGCATCACATCTTCCCCAAAAAATATTTGACAGATATCGGTTACACCAATGACCGGGATCGCAATCAAATCGCAAACTTTACCTATCTGGACTATGCGACAAATATTGAAATTTCGGATCAGGCACCGAAAGACTATGTCGCTTACTACCGGCAGAAGTTGGGGGAAGATGGCTACCGGAAAGCCTGCGAGGATCATGCGCTGCCTGTCGGCTTTGAGAACATTGAATATCCAGAATTCTTAAAACAGCGCCGTCTTCTGATGGCGCAAATTGTGCGCAAGGCGTATGAAAGAATCAAATAATACTACAAAAAGCGGAGGACCAATAGTGGACACCGAAGAATTGATGATCGAATTCTTGAAGCAGAAACAAGTGATTACCTCACTGGAGAAGGACATTCTGGATACCTATCACGAGCTCCAGAAATTCCCCTTCGACGCAAATTCTGCGGAACAGAAAATTATTTCAAACAATATCAATTACCCAAAAATCGCCTTGAAAGTTGCGGCATTACCCAGCACTGTGCAGAAACCCAGGGAGAAGATCACGGAGGTGGATCTGCGATACATTCTCTCCTGTCAGTTAGCTGGACTGGTGGAGCAAGAAAGAGAAGTGATAAAGCATGGCCAATAAGCTGGAGCTGACCTGGGTTGGGAAGGATGAGCCAATTCGTGTGGAACCGCGGCTCTTGATTGAAAACGCCGCCCTCTCTAACACTACCACCGACCCAGGCACACAGAATATGCTGATCCATGGGGACAACTTGCTGGCGCTGAAGGCCCTGGAGAGCAAATATGCCGGACAGGTGAAGTGTATCTATATTGACCCGCCGTATAATACGGGATCAGCATTTGAACACTACGATGATAATCTGGAGCATAGTCAATGGCTGAATTTGATGCGGCCAAGACTAAGCCTTTTATGGGGGCTGCTATCTGATGAAGGTAGCCTTTGGATTAGCATAGATGATGATGAGCAAGCATATATGAAAGTTCTTTGTGACGAACTTTTTGGACGCAGTTCCTTTATTGCTTCTATTATATGGCAAAAGCGAACATCTCCTGATATGCGAGCGATTATTAGTGACGGGCATGATTACATTCTTGTTTATGCTAAAAACAGGGAAATGTTTAAAGAAAATCGAAACAAACTTCCGTTGACTGAGGAACAAGCCAAAGGATACAAGAATCCAGATAATGATCCGCGCGGACCATGGGCATCCTCTGATTTCACCGCCCAGGGTTGGAGACCCAATCAAATGTATCCCATTACTACGCCTTCCGGAAAAATAGTTACTCCGCCCGAAGGGCGGTGTTGGCGACATCTCGAAGATGTCTATAAACAATTACGACAAGAGGGCCGACTTTGGTTCGGTACCGATGGATCTGGTGTTCCACGAAAAAAAACATATCTATCTGAGGCAGGGGGAATTGTACCTTGGACTTGGTGGCCTCATAAAGAAGTTGGTAATAACCAAGAGGCAAAAAAAGAAATAATAGCTCTTTTTGGGGCAGCAAACGCCTTTGATACACCTAAACCAGAAAGATTGATAGAGCGCGTTCTACATATTGCCTCCAACCCTGGTGATCTCGTCCTCGACTCCTTCCTTGGCTCCGGCACTACCGCCGCCGTCGCCCACAAGATGGGGCGGCGGTATATCGGTATTGAAATGGGCGACCACGCCTACACACACTGTAAAGTCCGGCTGGACAAGGTGATCGCCGGCGAGGATCCCGGCGGCATCACTAAGGCCCAGAATTGGCAGGGCGGCGGCGGTTACCGCTTTTACGAACTGGCTCCTACCCTGATCAACAAAGACCCCTTTGACGAGGATATCATCAATGAGGCCTACAATGTGAATATGCTGGCAGCGGCTGTGGCCCTCCATGAGGGATTCCGCTATCAGCCGGACAGCAACTTCTTTTGGAAACAGTCCGTGGGAAGCGAAAACAGCTATCTGTTCGTTACCACCCGGCATATCAATCGGGCTTATCTGGACTCCATCAAGGGTTCTATGGAGGACGGCGAATATCTCATTATCGCCTGTTGTTCCTTCGACAGTGGGCTGGACAAGACCTACGAGAATATCGCCATCAAAAAGATCCCCCAGATGCTCCTGGACCGCTGTGAGTTCGGCAAAGCCGACTACAATTTGAACATTGTCCATCCGCCGGTATATGATGACGACTGGGATGAGGAGGACTGCGATGAGTAATTCTTTCCCTCAATACACCACAGACTACATCAGTGGTGTCATGTCCCTTCGCAAGCCACAGACAGAGTCTCTGAAAATTTTAGAGCAAATTCTCGATCACGTTCCTCTGCGCAAGGGCATGGATTTAGAGGCTGCTCTGGATACAGTGCATAGCCTATTCCCCATCTGTTCAGATTTTGAGCGGGATTTCATGTCTCTCACCTTTGCTTTGGCTACTGGCGTGGGAAAAACGCGGCTGATGGGCGCTTTTATTGCCTATCTTTATACACAGAAGGATATCAAGAATTTTTTCGTTGTCGCCCCGAATACCACCATCTACGAAAAGTTAAAGCGAGATTTGAGCGATGTCAATAGTTCCAAATATGTCTTTCGAGGGTTGGGATGCTTTTCTTCACCGCCGAAGATCATTACGGATGACGACTATCGGGAGAAGAATCTCTCTTTGTTTGACTCCGACGTCCATATTTACATTTATAACATCGATAAGTTCAACAAAGAGGGCGTCGAAATGAAAAAGCTGAATGAAACGGTCGGAGGATCGTTTTATCAGGCTTTGTCCAACCTGCCAGATTTGGTGTTGATCATGGATGAATCCCACCACTACCGCGCTGAGAAAGGGGCGCAGGCTCTCAATGATCTGCATCCGCTGCTGGGCTTGGAATTGACCGCGACGCCTCTTGTTGCCAAGGGGTTAAAGCAGGTTCCCTTCAAGAATGTAGTGTACGAGTATCCGCTCTCCAAAGCGATCGAGGATGGTTATACACGAACTCCCTTTGCTGTAACGCGGACAGATATCGACTTTTACAATTTTGGCGATGAGCAGCTGGATAAGCTGATGTTGACGGATGGAATTGCCTGCCACGAAAATGCCAAGCGGAAGTTGGAGCTCTATGCAGCCAACAACAGTACTCCGGAAAAGCCTGTGCGGGCGGTCAAGCCATTCATGTTGGTGGTCTGCAAAGACACGCATCACGCAGCTCAAGTGGAACAGTTTGTGAAATCGGATGCCTTCCGAGGCGGCTCTTACCGCAATAAAACCCTCGTCATTCACTCCAAGCAAAAAGGTGCGGAGTCGGAGGAAAATATGCGGTTGCTGCTGGATGTGGAGAGCCCGGACAATCCCATTGAAATCGTGATCCATGTCAACATGCTCAAAGAGGGGTGGGATGTCAACAATCTTTATACTATCGTCCCGCTCAGAACAGCGGCATCCAAGATCCTGCGCGAGCAAATGGTAGGGCGTGGCTTGCGATTGCCCTATGGTGAGCGCACCGGAGACCGGAATGTAGATGCGGTAATGCTGACTGCGCATGATAAATTTGCCGATATCCTGGCGGAGGCCCAGAGAGGTGACTCCATCTTCAAAGCCGGAAATGTGATCAAAGCGGAGGAAATCGTACCAGAGCAAGTCACATATACCCAACTGGCCCTGGATTTGGAGCCAGATAAAGCGCTGGATGAAGTTTATCAGAAGACTGGAATTGAGAAAGATGCATCTACGGATGCCCTGCTCAAAAAATCAAAAGATAAAATTCGGAAGGCCGTGACAGATCGGATTCAGTCTGACCCGTCTCATAAAGTAGATCTTGACCAGGCAAAGCACATTGTTGAGGGGGTTCAGGACGAGCTCTCCAAAGATGAAGATTTAGGGAAAGTCTTTGAAAAGAATCGGATGCCCCTTACCGCCTGGATGCTGGATTATACAGAGGAAACCCATCGGGCGGCGCAGGCAAAATTCATTCCTATCCCGCAGATCAAGGTAACGGATGCCGGCGTTGAAGAATATGTGTTTACTGACTTCAATTTGGATCTATCCGACTTTCGGGATGCACCAATCAAAAATGAGCTCCTGCTGCAAAACTTAGAGGACCCACAGGATCGGCAACGTATCAAGGGAGATGCTATCGACTTTGAAGGCTATAACCCCAAGAAAGTGATCCTGGATCGGCTGCGGGAAAAACCCGAAATCGACTACCAGCGGTGCTCAAACTTGCTCTTCAAACTGATCACTCAAGTTTGTGACCATTATGAGACTCAGTATGGGTCCAATGGTATGCAAAACATTGTGATGATGCACAAAATTGATATTGCTGATCGAATCTACAAGCAGATGATGCAGCACTTTTACTGTGAAAATGGTTTCCTGCAGGAAGAAGTCATTGGAAGCCGAAACTATAATCTGCAGCAGAAGTATCAATCTAAAGTGACAGTCGGTTTATTCGATGATTTCACGGAAGATATTCATTCCGTACTCTTTACAGGAATTAAGAGGGGTGTCTTCGAGTCTGCGAAGTTTGACAGCAAAGAGGGGGAACTGACCCTGGCCCGCATCCTGGAAACCGACCCCGATGTGCAGAACTGGTTGCGGCCCCATCCAAAGGAGTTTAACATCACCTATAATCATGGTCACAACTATGAGCCTGACTTCGTTGTGGAGACGGAAGATCGAATTTATTTGGTTGAAGTCAAAGGTGAGGACAAATTGGACGATCCCGATGTGATTGCCAAGAAAAAACGTGGTATCCAGTATTGTGGAGTGGCTTCACGCTGGTGCAAGGCCAACGGCTACAAGGAATGGCGATATGTGTTTATCCCGTCTAAGCAGATATTACCAAACTCTTCTTTCATGCAACTCGTTAGAAAATATCAGGAATTATAATTTTACTTTCATCAGTAAGAATACCTGAGGGCTGGTGGTTTGCGATGGATAGCAGAAAATATATGCTTCTGGTCAACGGCCAGGATAAGACCGACTCCGTCGCCAGCTTCCGTTTTCAGAACGGTATGTGCGAGGTAATCTATGCCAATTCTCCAAAGTCCTATCGCTACCATGCCGAAAAAGTACAGCTTCTGAAGGTACAGAACCGGATTGATCCATCTCAGGTCATCATTACCGTGGACGGAAATCCTCTTTCGCAGGTTGATATGATTCTGGATTTTGGCCCCTTTTACCGTTTTCTCCGAACAGGAAAAAAGGCCCTTACATACCCAAAAGGCCAAGTGGAACTCCAGAAAAACTGCCTGAAGAACCAGGAGCAGGCGGGCGTTTTTGAATACTTCAAAGAAACAGCAGCGGCGGTCAGCCTGGTAGCCGAAGGTGGCCTCAACATCCTGAGCGGCCAGTATGAGCGGATCAAAAGTGTCAGCGACGTAACCGTGCTGTCCTGCTATCTGGATTCTTCCCAAAAGCCCGCAGTGCGGGCGCTCCCTGAGGCAGTCATCTATCCCTTTGGTCTGAACCAAAGCCAGAAAACAGCGGTGGAGAACGCCCTTTCCTCCCAGGTCAGCATCATCCAGGGGCCTCCTGGTACCGGAAAAACACAGACCATTCTGAATATTATCTCCAATGCGGTTCGAAATGGTCAGACGGTAGCTGTTGTCTCCAACAATAACTCCGCCACCTTGAATGTGGCGGAAAAATTGGAGAAGAAGGGGCTCTCGTTTCTGACTGCTTTTCTGGGGAGTCGTGCCAATAAGGAGCATTTTCTGGAGGCACAGACCGGCCAATACCCCGATATGTCCGCTTGGGTTCTGGAGCCGGAGGAGAAGTCACAGCTGGATCAGGAGGTGACCGTCCTCTCTAAAGAACTCAGTGAGATGCTCAACGCGAAAAACCGCATTGCCGCCATTGAGCAGAAACTCCTCCAACTGACGCCGGAACAGCATTATTTTAGTGAGTACTACAACACCTATGCCCAGGCACCAAAGGATGAGGTGAAGGGTCTCTCCTCCCAAAAGATTTTATCCCTGTGGTTAGAGTACGAGCAGCATGCCCAGCAGGAGAGTAAATTGGGTCTGCTCCAAAAGATATCCATTCTCTTTCGCTTCAATCGCAGTGCGCTGAAAGTGTTCCTCCAGACGCCAGAACTGGTGATTCCGTACCTCCAGCGGCAATTCTATGTGGTACATCGACAAGAATTGACGGAAGAGCGGGCTCAACTGGAGGAAAAACTTGAGCAATATGCATTTAACGAAAAGATGGCAGAACTGACGGAAAAGTCTCTGCGGTTGTTCCGTGCGGAGCTGAGTGAAAAATTCTATTGGCAGGAGCCACGTCAATGCTTTGAGATGCGGGATTTTCGCGGAAAGTCCAGGGAATTTAATCGGGAGTATCCAGTGATCTTAAGTACGACCTACTCCATTAAAGGCACACTAAGCTTTGAGCATATTTATGACTACCTGATCGTGGACGAGGCATCCCAGGTAGACCTGGCCACTGGTGTACTGGCTTTTGCCTGTGCTCGTAACATCGTTATTGTGGGAGATCTCCAGCAGCTTCCCAATGTACTGGACAGCAAAAACTTCCAGGACAGCGAGGCAGTCTGGTCGCGGTATTCTCTTCCAGAGATCTACCATTTTTCTGCCCACAGTCTGCTCTCCTCTGCCATTGCCACATGGCCGGAGGCTCCCACGGTTCTCTTGCGGGAACACTATCGCTGCCATCCCAAAATCATCAATTTCTGCAACCAGAAATTCTACGGTGGGAAGCTCATCGTCATGACAGAGGACCATGAAGAGCCGGATGTCCTGACCATGTATCGGACAGCGCCTGGCAACCACGCCCGTGGTCATTTGAACCAAAGACAGATCGACGTGATCCGGCAGGAGGTACTTCCAAGTCTGGCGATACAAGGGTATGGGAGTATCGGCATCATTACACCATACAGAGATCAGGTGGCGGCAATCCAAACACAGCTGGGCAAGGACCTGGAAGTGGCTACCGTCCATAAGTTCCAGGGCCGGGAAAAGGACGCCATCATTCTCACCTCGGTGGATAATGTTATTACCGACTTTGTGGATGACCCCAGAATGCTGAATGTAGCGGTATCCCGGGCAGTAAAGTCTTTAGCTGTCATTACCTCCCAAGATCCAAGGAACGATCGGACTAACTATGGTGATCTGGCCCGCTATATCGAGTACAACAACTGTGCGGTGATCGAGAGTTCGGTCTACTCCGTTTTTGACTTGCTCTATCAGGGGTACGCTGAGCAGCGGCGGGCTTTTCTGAAAAAGCATGGGCGAGTTTCGGAATATGACTCGGAAAATCTTCTCTATGCTGTGATCCAGGATGTTCTCCAGAAGGAAGAGTTTTCTTTTGTGGACTGTGCAGTCCATGTGTCGTTGGTCAATCTGGTGAAAGACTACTCCATGTTGACAGAGGAGGAAACCGCATACGCCCGCAATCCCCTGACCCATGTAGACTTTCTCTTGTTCCGCAGGATGGACAAGTCTCCTCTGCTGGCAGTAGAGGTAGATGGAGTTGCGTTTCATGCTGCAGGAAGCACCCAGGCAGACAGAGATGAAAAGAAAAACCGCATTTTTGATCTGTGCGGTATCCCGCTGTTGCGACTCCGGACAGATGGGAGCGGTGAAAAGGAACGAATTGAGCAGGGGCTGAGGGCAACGATCTCCATAGGCCGATGAATATCAAAGTTCCCTTGACATCACGCTGAGAAGAGGAAACACAAAATGAACGTCATCTGCTTCGGCGATTCCAACACCTACGGCTATGACCCCCGCTCCTATCTGGGTGGCCGCTATGATCCGGACAGCCGATGGGTTGACATCCTGGCTGTGGAAACCGGCTGGAGTGTCTGCAACATGGGTCAGAATGGCCGGGAGATTCCATCTGCGGCCCCCGCCTTCCCTGCTGATACTGATTTGCTGATCGTCATGCTCGGAACCAACGATCTGCTCCAGGGTAGAAGTCCGGAGCAGGCCGCTGAGAGGCTGGAGCGGTTCCTCTCTGGCATCCCCTTGGATCGAAGCAAGATCCTGGTGATCGCCCCGCTGCCGGTGAAGCGAGGCGCGTGGGTGCCGGATCAGCAGCTCATTGACGATTCCCGTACCTTTGCCCGGCTTTGTCAGGCCCTGGCGGAGCAACTTGGCATCCGCTTTGCCGACGCTGGAAAGTGGGACATCCCCTTGGCCTATGATGGCGTACACTTTACGGAGCAGGGGCACAGAGCCTTTGCCGCCGGACTTCTGGAGGAACTCAAATGAAACGAATCCTGCCTGTACTCTTATCTCTTCTGCTGTTGACCGGGTGCGGCGGAAACTCCGCGGATGGCTACCAGCAAATCACTCAGGAGGAGGCCAAAGAGATGATGGACACCCAGGAGGTCATCATCCTGGATGTGCGGGAGCAGGATGAGTACGACAGTGGCCATATCCCCAGCGCAGTGTTGTTGCCAGTGGGAAGCATCGACGAAGACACCGCCGCCGAGGTAATCCCCGAAAAGGATTCCACGGTTCTGGTGTACTGCCATAGCGGGAATCGCAGTAAGACCGCCTCCGCCGTGTTAGCCGGCCTTGGGTACACCAACATCTATGAATTCGGCGGTATCAACACCTGGCCCTATGAGATAGAGTCGTGAGGTACTACCAAGGAAATTGAAGAGCAGTTAAATGACAGGGGTGAGCGCCACAATGTATCTGCTCACTCCTTGTCCCGTTGAATCCAGATCCGAGAGTTTCATTAATCTCGCACCGAGTTTGACCGCTATGGTTTTAGGACGAAAACGAACGCGAGAAAAAATATCCGGTCTCCTCTGAGTATAAGATTGGATGATCCTGGTTGTTCACAATCCTTTCATCTGGTATAATATGTTGCACATTAGTTTGAAAGAGAATTTCTGCCTTAGAAATTTATATGTAACGATACAACGCTAAAAACAGAGGAGAGAGTTTTGTGGATGAAATCATGAAACTTGATGATTCTGGAGAAATTTCAGTTGGTGACACCAACATTCTCGAACTCACCGGTGATCTCCTGGCTGATGCTCGTGCGGATCTGACCAAAGCAACTACGCTGAGTGTCCCCATTGCACAACTGGCCACATTAGGGGCCGGGGTGGCCTCACTGGTTCCTGCACTCAACACGGTAACACAGACGATTAGTTTTGATACATCTGGATTGTATCGCATAGCCAATCAAGCCGTGGGAGACACCTTAAAGATTGCTAAGAATGGGAACTCCTGGGGTGCTTTAAAAACCGCAGATGGTGGTTCAAAGCTTGCCCAGCTTCAGTCTGCCGGCCCCCTAACCGCAACATCTCAGTCAGTCGCCGCCATCAATCCAGCAACTATGATGATGGCCGTGGCCCTGTTCTCCATCGAGCAACAGCTTGGCGAAATTAGTGAGATGCAGAAACAGATTCTATCTTTTCTGGAAATCGAAAAAGAATCTGAAATAGAAGCAGATGTGGAAACCATTTTCAGCATAGCATCCAAGTACAAACTGAACTGGGATAATGAACATTTTGTCGCCAGTAACCACAAGATGGTTCTGGATATCCAGCGCACAGCACGAAAGAACATGCTGAGCTATGAGAAAAAAGTCAGCGATATTGTGAGAGGGAAAAAGCTGATTGTTGCCCATGCGCAGGTAAAATCTGCATTACAAGATTTACTGAAGAAGTTCAAGTACTACCGGCTATCTCTCTACACGTTCTCCATGTCCTCTTTGATGGAAGTTATGCTGGGCGGTAACTTCAACGAGGAATATGTCTCTGGTATCAAAGATGAGATCCGTCAGATGTCCGAGGCCTACCGAGACCTCTTTGCCAGATGCTCTGTATACCTGGAAAACCTAAGCAGCTCATCAATAGAGAAAAATTTTCTGGCTGGTATTGGAACTGCAGGCAAAGCGGTGGGCACATTGATCGGCAATATTCCTGGCATTAAAGAGGGACCAGTGGACGAATTCTTGGTCGACCAGGGTTCACGTATGAAAAAAAGCGCTCATAGTATGCAGGCCCAGTCCATCAAAGAGTTTGCTGAAATCAGCAACCCCCAAACGGGCGTCTTTATTGACCGGCTGGAAGATGTCATACGGATTTTTAATCACACAGATCAAATTTGTTTTGATCGTGAAAATATCTACTTAATGTAAGCAGTACAAAATCTACATCGCCTATACAAAGAATAAGGGACCGACTTTACAAAAGGCGGTCCTTTATTCTTTTTCTTGTCCGTGGTTCAGGAGTTCTTCAGCCACTCCACATATTCCTCCAGGGTGATGACCTCCCGGTCGCATTTCTTTTTCATCTCTCTAGCCTGCTCGCTCCAGGCATAGAACTGCTCGTCGGTGATACGGCCGGCCTTGATCCAGGCAAAGCGCTTCTTGTACTCCTTGCGATAGGCCTTGAACACCGGATCGTCGGACTGCTTCTTGGTCCACTGCTGGAAGGCTCCGGCCTCCCGGCAGGTCTGCTGGCCGGAGGCCACCGGACGCTCACAGTACTCCGCGCTGACCCGGCCGGTCTGGGGGAACCAGCGTCCGCAGTTCTTGCACCGCCGGACAGTGATCCCACGCTCCACGCAGCTGCGCAGGGAGTAGTCGATCATGTCCGAAACATGGAGGGGATACAGAACCGGCGAACACCGGCCCGGCTCCACCGGTTCAAAGCTGAGGGGGATGGGCCGGAAGGAGAACAGAGACGGGTCCTTGGGCGCATCATAGAGATAGTGGGCCGATGCCTGCTGTTGAGGATCCCGCCCTGCCTTGTCCACATCCAGAACGAGATCAAAGAAACACTGTATCTGCTGCTGATACAGCGGGAGCTGTTCCGGGAGGCCCTGCAGCTCCTCAAGCATCTCCTGATCCTCCCTGCTTCCCCGGTCCTGGGTGATCCCCATGCGTCCAAACCGCTCAAACCAGCGCACATACAGAAGATGCAGGTAGATGTGTCGGCTCCCAAGGTCACCCAGGGCCATCAAGGTACGGCCACCGGCCTCTTTATCATCCCGGTCGATCAAAAGGGACCAGTTCTCATAGGCCCTCCGCAGCAGGGGCTCCAGCTCCTTACAGTCGGTCTCCAGAAAAGACAGCAGGCTCTCCAGGAACGGGAATTCCTTGTAGGTCGAGGGAACGCCCTGAACCCCGTGGCTATCGAATTGAAAAACCTCTTTTTTCTCAGAGAAGTACATCTTGGCATACCACATGTCGGCACCCTCCAAAATAGACAATCATAAAAAATTTATAGAATAGACTTGACAAGGGGGTAGATTCACGTGCTACAATACTCCCGCAAGGAACTGTCAAAATAATCTTACAATAGTCTAACACCCACAAATCCGATTGTCAACGAGAAACTGGTCCCAAACATTCGGAACGGCACCTTGCTACGAAAATAAGTTGTAGCGTGAACCTTGACAAAGCGTTTTTCAACGC
>OLSG01001248.1_pt1 | contig 27102 bp, 25 predicted proteins | sample 1673041 | NCBI WGS metagenome assembly OLSG01 (sample SAMEA3136749, study PRJEB25190) | human gut metagenome | reverse complement strand
CGCCGAGCAGCAGGCAGCCGAGGGCGCCGAGCGCCTGGCCCAGATCGGCTCCGGCGACCGCTCCGAGAAGATCCGCACTTACAACGGCCCGCAGGACCGCGTGACCGACCACCGCATCGGCTTCAACTCCACCTACAACGGGGTGCTTCTGGGCGACAACCTGGGGGATGTGATCACGGCTCTGCAGGCGGCCGACCGCGCGCAGAAACTCGAGGCTGCCGTCTAATGAGCGAATGGACTGTCAAATCTGCCCTCGATTGGACAACTGAATACCTCGAAGGAAAAGGGGATGAGAATCCCCTTCTTTCTTCGCAGTGGCTTCTGGGGGAGGCAACGGGTCTATCTCGGGTTCAGCTTTATATGAACTACGATCGGCCGCTCTCGGAGGACGAGCGTGGGGTGCTGCGCGACTATGTGCGGCGGCGCGGGTCCGGGGAGCCGTTGCAGTACATCACCGGGGAGGTGGCCTTCCGACACATCACGGTGAAGGTGCGGCCCGGCGTGCTCATTCCGCGGCCCGAGACCGAGGTGCTTGTGAGCGAAGTGCTGGCGGCTCTACCGGCGCCCTGCCCCCGTGACGTGGCGTGGAATCCCGAGGCCGCCGAGCAGGAGCGCGAGGCCGTCGCCGCCGTGAAGAAGGCCCTGGTAGAGGCGGGGGAATCCGTTTCCCCTTCGGAAAATACCGAATCGAACGAGACCGAGGAAGATGTCGCCGTAGGGGGCGACTTTGGTCGCTCCTCGTCTGCAGGCATGGATGAGACTCGCAAAAGCCTTCTTGTGGCCGACCTGTGCACGGGATCCGGCTGCATCGCCTGCTCGCTGGCCTACGAGCACCCGAATGTGCGGGTCATCGCCACGGACATCGCCTCAGAGGCGGTGGCGCTCGCCAAGGAAAACGCCGAGGCTCTGGGGCTCGCCGATCGTGTGGCCGTGCTGCAGTGCTCGCTCGGATCCGGCATCGGCGAGAAGCGCATGGGCACCTTCGACGCCGTGGTTTCCAACCCGCCCTACGTGCCCACCGCCGTCATGGCCGGCATCCCGCGCGAGGTGGCCGACTTCGAGCCGACGCTCGCTCTGGACGGGGGCGCCGATGGGCTCGATCTGTTCAGGCCTCTGGCCGCCTGGGCCGCCCGGGCCCTGAAGCCCGGCGGCGTGCTCGCCTGCGAGTTGCACGAGGGCCATATGGATGCGGCCCGCGCCGTGGCCGAGGCCGCCGGATTTTCCGACTGCCGCATCGTGGACGACCTCGCCGGTCGCCCCCGCGTGCTTGTGGCGAGACGCTAGGAAGGACAACGCTCATGGCCCTGGAAAACCTGAGAGAGACGTTGGATGCAGCCCAGGCGATGATGGGAGAGCGTCTCGGCGCATTCCGGCCGGAAGTCGGTCTCATTTTGGGATCGGGGCTCGGCCCTCTAGCCGAGCGCATCGCCGACCCTATCTTCATCCCCTTCGGCGAGGTGCCCGGCATGGGCGTGTCCACGGCCAACGGGCACGTGGGGCGCTTCGTGGCCGGCGAGCTGGGCGGCAAGCGCGTGCTCGCCATGCAGGGGCGCCTTCACGGCTACGAGGGCTATACCGCTCAAGAGGTCGCCTTCCCCGTGTGGCTCATGGCCCGGCTCGGGGCGGCAACGCTTGTCACCACCAACGCCGCCGGCGCCATCAACGAGTCCTTTCGTGTCGGCGACTTCTGCATCATGACCGACCAGCTGAACTTCACGGGCCGCAACCCCGTCACGGGCACCGAGCCCGACGCCATGGCCCCGCGCTTCTTCAGCATGCTGGACGCTTACGATCCGTCTCTGCGCCAGCTGGCCCGACAGACCGCCGAGGCGTTGGCCATCCCCGTGCAGGAGGGCGTCTACCTGGGCCTGCTCGGCCCGTCCTTCGAGACGCCCGCGGAAATCCGGATGTTCCGCGCGTGGGGCGCCGATACCGTGGCCATGTCCGTGTGCGAGGAGGTCATCGCCGCGCGGCATGTGGGGCTGCGCGTGCTCGGCATCTCGCTCGTGAGCAACATGGCCTGCGGCGTTGAGGGCGCGAGCCCCTCCGACGAGGAGGTTCACGAGGTGGCCCAAACAAGAGAAGCCGACTTCTGCCGGCTCCTCGAAGGAATTCTGCAAGCGATGTAGTTGGTCGCTCGAAAGCACTTTTGCTCGTTTTGGACAAATGATGCTCCGAATGAGCTCCCGTCAGCGGAAGGACATTCGCAGGGTGGCCATAATTTATGAATTAGGTTAACGACTCTTTGAAAACGAGGCTTGTGAAAGCATAGAAACCGGGTAAAGTTCGATGCTGCGGTTCACTCGGAGCGTATTTTGTCCAAAATGAGAAAAGTGCTCTTCCTTGGAAACAGTTCTGGGCTGATGCGGCTCGGAGGATCTGCCCGCTAGTCCTGCGCGAGCGCGATGGTGCGCGCGTCGGCGGGAATGTCGGCGCCCCAGTAGAGGATGCCCTGTTCGGCCAAGTCGCGTCCAATGGCGGCATAGCCCCGGGCCGCCTCGCGGTTGCCCTCGATCTCCTCCAGGGTGAGCTGGCGGCGCACCTTCGCCGGCACGCCCACCACGAGCGACCCCTCCGGCACCTGCGTACCCTCGGTCACCAGAGCGCCCGCGGCCACCAGCGAGTTCGCGCCGATGACGGCCCCGTTCATGACGACGGCCCCCATACCCACGAGCACGTTGTCTCCGAGCGTGCAGCCGTGCACCACGGCCCCGTGCCCGATGGTCACGCCGCGGCCCACGATGCAGTCCTGGTTGAAATCGAGGTGCAGGCAGCTGTTCTCCTGCACGTTGGAGCCCTCGCCCACGACGATGCGGCTGCCGTAGTCGCCGCGCAGGGTGGCGTTGAACAGGATCGTGGCGTCCTTGGCCACTTCCACCTGGCCTACCAGCGTGGCGTTGGGGGCGATGCGCGACTCGGGATGTACGGTGACTTGGCGGTAGTTCATGGGGTCTCCTCGCGACGAATTCCAAAGGTCAGCCCCACATATTACTGTTCTTCGGAAGCGGCGAAAACACCCAAACGGTTGGAATCGTTGCGAAGATCTGCGGTGCGCCCGTCTTTTTTAGGCCTCATGCACCGTGAAGGCGAGGGCGGCGGCGCCGGTGATGTCGCCGAAGGCCCATCCCTTGGCAGAACGGCTTGCGCTTGTCGGGTCGTGCAGCACGATGCGGGAGTCCTTGTCGATGTCGTCGAGCACCACCACCGAGGCAGCGGGCGCGAAGGTGCCGGGCTGTGTGACGACGAGCACGGGCACGTTCGAGACGATGGCGTGGCGCAGCGTCCGGTCGTCGACGGCCATGGGCTCGACGGCGAGCCCGAAGGCGGAGCCCGCTTGCTGCAGGAAGGCGCCGATGGTGTCGACGCCGGCGGCCGTGAGATCATGGTCGGTGGCCCATTGCGCGAACTCGACGGGAGTGTAGGTGGTGTCGCCGGTCGCCGCCACATAAGCCATGGCCAGGGACACCGGCGCCGCGCCGGTGGAGGCGAGCGTGGCCTGGCCGTAGGGCACATCGGCCCAAGAGGTGTCGCTTTGGTATAGCGAGGGCACTACGCCCTGCTCCCACCGGTCCACGGCCGTGCTCTGGGCGGTGCCCGCATCAGCGGTGGCGTAGGGCGAGTCGGCCGCCGCAGGCGCCGGCAGCAGCCACCAATAGGCCAAAAGCGCCACAAGGAGCAGCACCAAGGCCGCGGCCACCGCGAAAATCGCCAGACGCAGCCCTTGGTGGGCCCGCATCATGGGAACGAGCCCCTGGGCCTTCAGCTCGGAAAGCTGCGGATGGTTCGAGGCATAGGCGCGGAAGGCGTGCCATGACGGCGTGAGCATCGGATGCTCGGCGCGGTCGGTCAGCTCGAGGGTGACGGGGTCGGGAACGAAGTTGCTCGCGGCGACGGCGCGCGGGTGCAGCGAGGCGGCGCGGACGGGGCGCCTCGCTTGCCCGGTGTCCTGCGGCCGCGCGGCGCCCTGGGGGCTGGCTGCAAGGGGAGGGCGCGGAGAGCGGGGTTTCGGCTTCGCTGTGGAACCGCTCGGAGGGACGGTACCGGTAGCCGACAGCTTGCGACGATGGACGGTGGCGGTACTCATGGCCGTATCCTCTCCTGAATAGACGTTTCCCTTTCCCGACCAGTTTACGGAAGGGGCGATCGGCGGGGATGACGGCTCGTCAAGCGTCACGGCGGCGCGGCCCATTTGTCACCGCTCGTGCCCGTTTCGTCAGATTCCCGAAAAAAATATGACCGAAAAGCCTTGCGAATGCCCGCGAGAGTGCTAAACTCCCGAGCCAAGTTAATACCGATGAAATGCGTTGACGAGGAAAAGTAGGGGCGAACCCATCTGAAGAGAGCCTGCGGTTGGTGCGAGCAGGCGGTGGGCGACCCGAACAGCCACCTCTGAGCAGTTCGGTGCGAACGACCTTTCGGTTGACAGGCTTACCGCCGGGCCGAAGGGGGCAAGTAGCGTCGGACCGGCGACACCGTTATCTGTCGTAGAGCCTCCCTGCGCGTGTTACCGCGCGGGCGTCTCGTTTTCCGGCCCGGTGCATCTTGCAGCGGGTTTTTGTGTTTTCGGCGTTGGAACGCGAGAGGAAGCGAGGCCTATGGAGTTGAGAAGCGACCAGATCAAGCGAGGGGTGGCGCGCGCGCCGCACCGCAGCCTGCTCAAGGCGGACGGCATCACCGACGAGGAGATGGATCGCCCCTTCATCGCGGTGCTGGGCTCGCGCAACGACATCATCCCCGGGCACACCAACCTCGACAAGATCGCCGAGGCCGTGAAGGCCGGCATCTACATGGCCGGCGGCGTCCCCTTCGAAATCAGCACCATCGGCGTGTGCGACGGCATCGCCATGAACCATGAGGGCATGCACTACTCGCTCGTCTCGCGCGAGGTCATTGCCGATTCCGTTGAATGCGCCGTCATGGGGCACGCCTTTGACGGCTTGGTGTGCATCCCGAACTGCGACAAGATCGTTCCCGGCATGATCCTGGGGGCCTTGCGGGCGAACGTGCCCACGGTCTTCGTCTCCGGCGGCCCCATGCTCCCCGGCACGGGCCCCGACGGGGAGGGCTCCACCGATCTGAACACGCTCTTCGACGGGGCGGGGAAGGTGGCCGCCGGCACCATGACCGAAGAGGAGCTGGCCTACTTCGAGGACACGGCCTGCCCCACCTGCGGCAGCTGCTCGGGCATGTTCACGGCGAACTCCATGAATTGTTTGTGCGAGGCCTTGGGGATCGCCCTTCCCGGCAACGGCACCGTGCCGGCCGTCTATTCCGAACGGATTCGTCTGGCCAAGCGCGCGGGCATGAAGGTGATGGAGCTTGTGCGCGCGGGCGTGCGCATCAAGGACATTTTGAACGCCGCCGCCGTGCACAACGCCATGGAGTGCGACATGGCCTTCGGCGGCTCCACCAACACGGTGCTGCACCTAACGGCCATCGCGAACGCGGCGGGGTGCCCCATCACCATGGCCGACTGGGATGCGGCCAGTGCCCGCACGCCGCACTTGGTGAAGCTCGCGCCCTCCGGCCCGCGCCCGCTCATCGACCTGTACCGCGTGGGCGGAGTGCCGGCGGTCATGGGGGAGCTGGGACGGATGGGCCTGCTCGACGAGAGCGCGCTCACCTGCATGGGGCCTTTGCCCGAGTACCTGGCGGCCTGCTGCCCGCCGGCCGACGGCGAGGTGTGCCGCACGGGCGAGAACCCCTATTCCGGGGTGGGCGCCCTCAAGGTGCTCTACGGCAACCTGGCGCCTGACGGCTCGGTGGTGAAGAAAGCGGCGGTGGATCCGTCCATGCTGCGGCACACCGGCCCGGCCCGCGTGTTCGATTCGGAGGAGGCGGCCTGTGCGGCCATCGGCGCCGGCGCGATCGTCCCGGGAGACGTGGTGGTCATCCGCTACGAGGGACCGGCGGGAGGCCCGGGCATGCGCGAGATGCTCTCGCCCACCTCGGCCATCTGCGGCATGGGGCTTTCCACCTCGGTGGCCCTCATCACCGACGGGCGCTTCTCCGGCGCCACCAAAGGGCCGGCCGTGGGCCACGTGAGCCCCGAGGCGGCGGCCGGCGGCCCCATCGCTCTTATCTGCGAGGGCGATTCCATCACGGTGGACATCGAGGGCGGCGCGCTGACGCTGAACGTGAGCGACGAGGAGCTCGCGCGCCGGCGCGCGGCGTGGGAGCCCCCGGCGCCCAAGCACGATGCGGGCGTGCTGGCCAAGTACGCGAAACTGGTAACTTCCGCCGACAAGGGGGCGATCATCCTGTGAGCGACATCAACGACACGAAGGCAGCAGCCGGCGCGACGGCGGCCGAGGGCAAGTCCGCGCCCCAGGCCCGGCGCAACGCCGCCACCCAGGGGGCGCCCCGGGGCGCGGGATCCCGCACGGCCAAGCAGGGCCGCGCCATGCTCGGCGCCGAGGCCGTCATCGCGAGCCTCGAGGCCGAGGGGGTCACGACGGTGTTCGGCTACCCGGGCGGCCAGGCCATCAAGCTCTACGACGCGCTGTACGATTCCGACCAGATCACCCACGTGCTCGCCCGCCACGAGCAGGGGGCCGTCCACATGGCCGACGGCTACGCCCGCTCCACCGGGCGCGCCGGCGTGGCCATCGTCACCTCGGGGCCCGGCGCCACGAACACCGTGACCGGCATCGCCACGGCCTACATGGACTCCGTGCCCCTCGTCATCATCACCGGCCAGGTGGGGCGGGGGGTCATCGGCACCGACTCCTTCCAGGAATCCGACATTGTGGGCATCACGATGCCGGTGGTCAAGCACTCCTACCTGCTGCAATCCACCGAAGAGCTCACCCGCACCATCCGCGAGGCCTTCCATATCGCCGTCACGGGGCGCCCCGGCCCGGTGCTCATCGACATCCCGAGCGACGTGGCCGGCGAGACCATGGTCTTCGAATACCCCGATACGGTGAACTTGCCCTCCTACAAGCCCACCTACCGCGGCAACGCCAAGCAGATCCGCGCCGCCTGCCGCCTTCTGGAGGAGGCCGAGCAGCCCCTGCTCTACGTCGGGGGCGGCGTCATCGCGTCGGAGGCCACCGAGGAAATCGTGGCCCTCATGGACAAGATGCACATCCCCGCCGTCGCCACCCTCATGGGCAAGGGCGGCGTGCCGGCAAGCCATCCTCTGAACCTGGGGCCAGTGGGCATGCACGGGGCGAAGTACTCGAACATGGCCATGACCGAGGCCGACCTCATCATCGCTGCCGGCGCGCGCTTCTCCGACCGCGTCACCGGGCGTGTGTCCGAGTTCGCCCCCAACGCGAAGATCGTGCACATCGACATCGACCCGGCGGAAATCGGCAAGATTCGCGACGCCGACGTGCCCATCGTGGGCGATTTGAAGGGCGTGCTTTCCGGCATGCTGGAGACGCTCGATAAAGACGGCGCCGTCCCGTGCGACGATCAGTGGATCGCCGACATCAACGCCTGGCGCGCTCGTTACCCGTTCTACCATCCGAACATGGCGGAGAACGAGCAGACCGGCGAGATCGTCCCCGAGCTCGTCATCGCGGAGCTTGGGCGCCAGCTGGATCCGGCGACCTCCATCGTCACCACGGAGGTGGGCCAGCACCAGATGTGGGCCCACCAGTTTTTGCCCCGGGAGTTCCCGCGCACCTTCCTCTCGTCAGGGGGGTTGGGCACCATGGGCTTCGGCTTCCCGGCCGCCATCGGGGCCGCCGTGGCGAACCCCGGAGCCACGGTGGTCTGCATCGCCGGCGACGGGTCGTTCCAGATGAACTCCCAGGAAATGGCCACGGCCGCCATCAACGGCGTGCCCGTGAAGGTCATGATCCTGGACAACCGCTGCCTCGGCATGGTGCACCAGTGGCAGAAGCTGTTCTACGACAAGCGCTATTCCCAGACGCTGCTCGAGCCGGTGCCCGACTTCGTGAAGCTGGCCGAGGCCTACGGCTGGGAGGGCGAGCGCGTGGAGGCGCCCGGTGAGGTCGCCGCCGCTATCGAGCGCATGCTGGCGGCGGAAGGCCCCTATCTCTTGGATGTGGCCATCTCTCCCGAGCAGAACGTGTACCCCATGGTTGCGCCGGGGGCGGCCCTCGACAACGTCATGGGGGCCATCGACGTGGCCGTGGGCGCTGTGCGCACCGACGTGCCCGCCGCCCCGGGCTCCCCCCGGGCCCAGGCGGCCGCGAGCGCCGCGCCGGTCGCCGCCTCTCCCTGCGCCAAGCTGGACGCCCAATTCGGCGGCCGCTGGGAGATAGATCCCGAGGACACCGGCGCCCGCCTGGGCCAGGACGGCTCCACGGTGGACGTGCGCCCCGAAGACTGGAAGACCCTCTTCCGCGAGGCCGATGCCGAGATGCCGGCATTTTCCGACGAGAAGGGAGGCGCGCGATGAAGCACGTTCTGTCTGTCCTGGTGGAGAACCGTCCCGGCGTGCTGTCCCGCGTGACGGGGCTCATCTCCCGGCGCGGCTTCAACATCGAGTCGCTGTCCGTGGGCCCCACCGAAGACCCCACCATGTCGCGGGTCACCGCCATCGTGCTCGCCGACGACGTGGCCTACGAGCAGATCACCAAGCAGTTGCACAAGCTCATCAGCGTGCACAAGATCACCGATCTCACCGACGAGGGCGCCATCGAGCGCGAACTAGTGCTGTTCAAGGTGAACGCCGCGCCCGAGCGCCGCAGCGAGATCATCGAGATCGCCAACATCTTCCGCGCGAAGATCGTCGACGTGGGCAAAAGCTCGCTCACCATCGAGGCCACCGGCGACGACGCGAAGCTTCGTGGCCTGGAAGACCTGCTGCGCGCCTACGGCATCAAGGAAACCGTCCGCACCGGCAAAGTAGCCCTCTCCCGCAGCTCGCGAGATTAGGAAATAGAAAAGGCAACAAGAGAAAGGAATCTCATTCATGGCCGTCACCATCTACTACGAGCAGGACTGCAACCCCGATATCATCAAGGACAAGAAGATCGCCATCATCGGCTACGGCTCCCAGGGCCATGCGCATGCGCTGAACCTCAAGGATTCCGGCTGCGACGTGCGCGTGGGCCTGCGCGAGGGCTCGCACTCCATCGAGGCCGCCGAGGAGGCCGGCCTGCGCGTCACCGACATGGCCACGGCCGCCGAGGAGGCCGACCTCATCATGGTGCTCGTGCCCGACGAGCTGCAGCCCGAGGTGTACGAGACCTCTATCGCCCCGCACTTGAAGGCCGGCGACACCCTCGCCTTCGCCCACGGCTTCAACATCCATTACGGCTACATCACCCCGCCTGAGGACGTGAACGTCATCATGTGCGCGCCGAAGGGCCCCGGCCACATCGTGCGCCGCCAGTACACCGAGGGCTCCGGCGTGCCCGACCTCATCTGCGTGGCCCAGGACGCCACGGGAGACGCCTGGGATATTGCGCTGTCCTATGCCTGGGGCGTGGGCGGGGCGCGCGCCGGCGTCATCAAGGCCACCTTCGCCCAGGAGACAGAAGAGGACCTCTTCGGCGAGCAGGCCGTGCTCTGCGGCGGTCTGGTGGAGCTCGTGAAGGCCGGCTTCGAAACGCTGGTCGAGGCGGGCTATCCGCCGGAGCTCGCGTACTTCGAGTGCTACCACGAGATGAAGATGATCGTCGACCTCATGTACGAGAGCGGCATCCACTTCATGAACTACTCCATCTCCAACACCGCCGAGTACGGCGAGTACTACGCGGGACCGAAGGTCATCAACGAGCAGAGCCGCGAGGCCATGCGCGAGATTTTGGCCCGCATCCAGGACGGCACCTTCGCCGAGGAGTTCGTCGCCGACTGCAAGAACGGGCACGCGTGGCTCCTCGAGCAGCGCGAGGCCATCAACACCCACGAGATCGAGAAGACCGGCGAGCGCATCCGCGGCATGTTCAGCTGGATTCACGAGTAGGAAAAATCTCCCATAGTTGTTCCGTAGGGGCTGACCCTTGGTCAGCCCTTTTTTGCGTAAGCTTCTGACCAGCGAAAACGAGCTTTGTCACGCAAAGGTGTGATAGGAAAATTTCTTCGCCGCGTGACAAAATCATGGGTCTGCGTGATAGGCAGGAGGCTTGGAAGGAGGCATAGTGGGCGGCGTCAAAACACAAGAAACCGTGAAGCGCGGCGCAAGGTTGGAACCAGCCGGCTTCGAAGCAAAGAAGGAGACCATCTCATGAAGATTCTCGGACTGGGCGTGCCTGAGCTCGTTATCATCCTCGTCGTCGTGCTGCTCATCTTCGGACCGAAGAACCTCCCCAAACTCGGCGCCTCTCTTGGCAAGACCGTGAAGAGCCTGCGCGAGGGCATGGCCTTCGACAAGGACAAGGATGAGGAAGTCGAGGAGATCGTCGAGATCGTTGAAGACGAGCCCGAGGTCGCCTACGCCACCGCCGGCGAGTCCGAGACCAAGGTGGTCAAGAAGGTCGTTCGCAAGAAGGCCGAATAACATTCGTGAACCGTCCCTGCGCCTTCGGGTGCGGGGTTCGTTTCAACCCTCCCTCCCAAGAGGAGCGGCAGCTGCCCGATATGGTCAGCGCCGCTTCTCTTCATGTTGCCATAGGCGGTTCATTTCGTCGGATGTTTCCGTCGGCGGGAGCCGATTCGCTTCGTTGCGATAGAATACCTCATTGTTAATGCGAGCAAGAAAGGGGAGGCCATGGCGACGATGACGCTTTCGCGTTTGCGCCAAGCGCGCTACGCCATCCTCGGCTTCGGCTGCAATCAGGCCTTTCTCTTCGCCATGTTGTATCTGGGCTCCTACAACGAGAGCAGTCAGCACGGGTTCCTCATCGATCGGGCCGACCTGCTCTGCGTGCTCCTCGTCATGGCCGCCACCTTCGCGTTCATGACCTGCGAGCGCCCGCGTCGGCATCTGATGGCCGCGGCCGAGGGCCTCGCGCGCTGCTACGCGCTGCCGTTGGTGGGAGCGCTGTACCTCATCGTTGCGCTGCACGGCTTTGCTCCTGGCATCCCGTGGCTCGCGCTCGCCGCCGGCATCCCTCTCGCGCTGCTTCTGTGCCGGTGGGGCCGGGTGCTGGGGAAGGCTTCCATCGACCAGTCCGTGCCCGAGGTGTTCATTGGGAGCGCCCTTGGGGCGGCGGTGTGCTTCTTCGTCGTCGCCATTCCCGTGGAGGGCGCCTATATCCTACTGTACGTGCTGCCCGTGGGAAGTGCTTGGGCCCTGCGTGCGCTCGGCGAGCCTGATGGCCGCGACGCCGAGTCCGCGGCTGCCGACGATCCAACCGAGGAGGCCGCCAAGCTCTCCGGGCGCATTATCGCCGGCACGGTGGTCTACGGCTTGGCCACCGGCGCCGTGGAGGCCCTTGCCACCAGCGCCGATGGGGGAGCTGCGTCATCGCTTTCCGTCACCTTCGTGCTCTTCGTGCTGTACTGCGCCGCCGCGCTGCAGCTCTACGGGGGCCGTCCGCTCTCGGTGGGCGTGCGCGCCGTGCTGCCCACGGGGCCCGATCAGGAAGTGGGGCCGCTCGGGGGCGCCTACCGGCTCGCCATCCTGCTCATGGTGGGCGGCTTTGTCGCCGTGCCGCTGCTTGAGAGCGTGGGCGTCTCTGGCGTGGCCGTGGTGCTCGCCGGCTACCTCGGGGTGTTCTCGGTGCTCGTCTCGCTGTTCCTCATCATGGGCCGCATCGGCGGTGGGGACGCGGCGCGCTCCTTCGCCCGGGGTTTCGCCGCGCTGTTTGCCGGCGAGATCTCCGGCGTGCTCATCGGCGGCATCGTAGGCGCAATCCCCGGCACCTTCGACGTGTCGGCGGCGCTCGTGGCCCTGGCCGGCGTGGCGGTGCTGTACACGTACCTGTTCCTGTTCACCGATCGCGACATGGCAGCGCTCTCGGTGGTCATCGCCCAGAGCGACCGTTTCGAGGAGGCCTGCGATCTCATCGCGCGCACGGCCAAGCTCTCGAAGCGCGAGGCCGAGATCTTGCCGCTCGCCCTGCGCGGCCGCACCGCCGAGCGCATCGCCGGCGAGTTCTTCATCTCGAAGAACACCGTCGACACGCACCTGCGCCGCATCTACGCCAAGTGTGGCGTGCACACCCGCCAGGAGCTCATCGACCTGGGCGAGCGCACGGAAGCGGAGCTGTAGCCCCATGACCGCGCAATCTGGCTTCTCCTTCAACGACTTTGCCGCCGCGAGACATGTGGCGGCCTCACCCGAGCACCAAGGAGCTCCCATGGAAGTGACCCTGTACTCCGACGGCTCGTCCCGGGGCAATCCCGGGCCGGGCGGCTACGGCACCATTCTGCGCTACACGGCGCCCTCGGGCGCGGTGCACGAGAAGGAGCTCTCGGCCGGCTTTTCCTGTACCACCAACAACCGCATGGAGCTGCTCGGCTGCATCGTGGGCCTGGAGGCCTTAAAGCGCCCCTGCACGGTGACGGTGTACTCGGATTCGCAGTACCTCGTGAACGCCTTCAACCAAAACTGGGTGGCCGGCTGGCTCAAGCGAGGCTGGAAGAACTCGCAAAAGCAGCCCGTGAAGAACGTCGATCTGTGGAAGCGGCTGCTCGCTGCCAAAGAGCCCCACACCGTGAAGTTCGTTTGGGTGAAGGGCCACGCGGGGCATCCCGAGAACGAGCGCTGCGACGAGCTCGCCACCATCGCCGCCGACAACCCCGCCTGCCACCAGAAAGACAAAGGATTCAAAGAATAACGTACAAATGTACGACAACTTATGATATAATCGACATGGGGTTAGGCGGTGGGCTGCTTCTCTTCTGAAGGGGGGTGGCTTATGGTTACTTGGACTGAACTGCTAGCGTTTGTCCTCGTGCTGTTCGCGGCCATCAAGCTCGGGAAATCGCTTCGGAAGTAGCTGGGGCGATGGAAAGAGAAAGGCCGCCCCCTTGCGTTACGAGAGCGGCTCTTCAATCACATAACCCGAGCTTATGTGAAGCAGCCGCCCGTAGCCGCGGGTGACCGGACGGCGTAAAGTTGATGGGGCGGAGGCTCCTACATCCTAGAAGGCCATGCTCGCCACCACCGCCGCCGACAACCCGGCGTGCCATCAGGTGGACGCGGGCTTCAAGGGGTAGGGCCCTCGGAAGCTCACTGCCCCGTGCAGACTCAAGGCGAGGACGGCACGGGCACCATGATGACTCGCGTGCCTCGCCCAGCGGCAGCTGGGAGGTGGCCTCGATAGCGTTGTCGGCGGCGTTGCCGATAAGTGTGCACAAATCGAAATCGTTGATGAAGCCCAGTCGACTCCCGTCCACGAAGAATGTCGGGCGTATGCCCGCGCCCAGGCATTGGCGGCGCTTCTCCGTAAGCAGCACGTCGACGGCGACGATCTTCCCGATTTCCGTGCAGAGGAGGAACACGCAGGCAAGGTAGAGGGCCTGACCGCGGCGAGTGCGCCCGACCAGTGCGATGAACCCGGTAACAAGCGCGATGTTGACGAGGAAGTCGAAGGCGAAATCGAAGTGCAGCAGGTGGTTGCCGTGCCACAGCACCGCCAGGACCGCCAGCAGCGCGAACGATCTCGTAAGATTGTCACGCCGCCGCTCGAGGGGGCGCAGGAACAGCACGAGCAGTCCCAGTTCCAAGGCCGTGGAGAGCAGCCACAGGGGGCTCGTATAGTGGATCATGAGGTCGGTTATCATCGGGCGCTCCCCATGTCTTCGGCGTGGCTGATGCCAACTGGAAGGAGTACGTGCAGAAGAACGCCCCCGAGCACGTTTATCCGGGCACGGGCGGCTTCCACGACGGCGGCTTCCTCCAGTCGCTGGAGGAGGAGCTGCCCCAAGTCATCGCCGCGGGGGCCGAGGGCCACAAGATTCGCGGCTGCGTCACCTATGCGGGCAACACACTGGAGGAGCTTGCCGACAACATGGGGCTTGCTGCCGAGGTGAAGGAGAACTTCCTCGCCTCCATGGGCAAGATCGTCGGCGAGACCGTGGCGGCGTTGTAATTCGTTCACTCAGCCTTCCCCACAAAGGCCCCCGCGCATCAGTGCGGGGGCCTTTGTGGGGAAGGCCTTTTCAGCCCTAAAGGTCGGCGCAGTAACCGCGGGTTTGGATGCGGCGGTCGCTTTCCGGGAACAGGTGGCGGTAGATGGCCATGAAGTAGCTGTCAGTCATGGATGCCATGTAGTCCACCACGATCTGGTCCGGCTCGCCGGCCAGATATTCCGCAGGCACGATGGACCGCGACGCCGCGGCGAGGCGCCGCACATGGTGCTGGAAAATGGGACTTTCCCGGCGCTCTTCCAAAAGGTCGGCCAGAAGCCGCGCGTACATCTCCTCGAACATCTCCTCCACGAGGTTCTCGGTGTCGTCCACCATGCCCTCTTTCAAGTAGATGACCTCGTAGTTCTGCTTCTTCGCCAGCTTCAGGTCGCGGAAGACCTCCTCGCTCATGGCAATCTCCGGCTTGCCGTAGGAGTTGTTCACGATGTCCACGGTGAGGTTGTTGATGATCTTCGCGTTGGTCACGCCGATCGCCTCGGAATCGAAGGGGGAAAGCGAATCGATGACCCCCATGGCCAGCGCGTCCTGGCGATCCTTGCCGATGTAGGCGATCATGTCGGCCACGCGCACCACGCAGCCCTCCAGCGTGGAAGGGCGCAGGGTCTTGATGGTGGACTCGTCGGCCGTGCAGGCCTCCACCAAGTTGTCCAGCTGCTCGAACGTGGCCGTCTCTCCCAGGCGCAGCACCTGCTGGGCGAACTCGCCGTTGTGGCAGAGCACACCGTCGAGCGTCTGCAGCGAGATGTTGCGGCGGTACAGGTTGTCGAGCACCCGCACCGAGTGCACGTTGTGGTTGAAGGTGCGCCCGGTGCGCGCGTGGTAGCAGGCCGACAGAAAGCGCTCGCCGGCGTGGCCGAAGGGCGTGTGGCCCGTGTCGTGGCCCAGCGCGATGGCCTCGATGAGGTCGCAGTTCAGCCCGAGCAGGCTCCCGATGCCCCGGGCCACGCGGCTCACCAGCTGCACGTGCAGGCCGCGCCGCGAGATCTCGTCGTTCTCGGCGAAGGAGAACACCTGGGTCTTGTCGGCATAGCGGTTGTAGGCGGGCAGGTTCAAGATCTTCTCGATGTCGCGCACGAAGGCCGGGCGCGTGAGCGTGGCCCGGTCGTGGGCGAAGTCCTCGCGGCGCACCACGGCGTTGTCGTCGGTGCGGTAGGGGCTCGTTCGCCCGGCGGCCCGATCAGCCCGGATGGCCTCTTCCACGTCGGGATCGAGGGTAAGGTAGGGGACGTTGTTCTCTGCCATGGCTCGCTCGCTTTCGCTGGTCGTTAGTTTTGCCGCTATTGTAGCTTGAGGAACATCTGTTTGCGAACGAGGTGCTATACTTTCCAGAAAACGACGAAGAGAAAGCGGGGGCGCGTGGCCGGCATCAGCGACGAGGATATCCAGAAAGTTCGCGACGCGAGCGATCTCGTGGCGGTCATCGGCGAGCGCACCCCCGTCAAGCAGAAGGGCCGCGACTTCTGGTGCTGCTGCCCGCTGCATCAGGAGAAGACCCCCTCGTTCAAGATCGACCCCGCCACCCAGCTGTGGCACTGCTTCGGCTGCGGGGAAGGGGGCGACGTCTTCTCGTTCATCATGAAGACCGAGGACTTCAACTTTCCCGAGGCCGTGCGCTATCTGGCCGACCGCGCCCACATCGACATCGCGGAGGACGCGCGGGGCGGGGGCGTGTCGCGCTCGGTGAAGAGCCGCATGAAGGAGATCTGCGCGCGCACGGCCGAGTTCTACCACACCCAGCTCATGCGCGGCCGCGGCGAGGGGCCCGACGCGGCGCGGAAGTATTTGGCCTCCCGCGGCTTCGGCGGCGAGGTGCCGAAGAAGTGGATGCTCGGCTACGCCCCGGGACGCGGCGCGCTCGTGCGGCACCTGTCGGCCTTGGGCTTCAAACCCGATGAGATGATCCGCGCCAACGTGGCCCTCGATGGGCGCGGGGGCCCGGTGCGCGACCGCTTCTACGAGCGCGTGATGTTCCCCATCTTCGATGCCCAGGGCGACTGCGTGGCCTTCGGGGGCCGCGTCATCGGCACCGGCGAGCCGAAGTACCTGAACTCCCAGGAAACGCCGCTGTTCCACAAGTCCCAGGTGCTCTACGGGCTTAATCAGGCGAAGGCTCGCATGGCCTCCACCGGCTGCGCCATCGTGGTGGAGGGCTACACCGACGTCATCGCGCTGCACGAGGCCGGGGTCACCAACGTGGTGGCCACCCTGGGCACGGCGCTCACCATGCGGCACATCCGGGTGCTCGCCAAGCACGCGCCCAAGAAGATCGTCTACCTGTTCGACGGCGACGCGGCGGGCCAGAAGGCGGCCGATCGCGCCCTGGCCTTCATCGGCGAGAGCATCTCCGACAAGAACCGCAACTCCGTGGAGCTCCTGGCCGTCACCCTGCCGAACAACCAGGATCCGGCCGAGTTCGTGCAAGCAGAAGGCGCGGAAGCCCTGGAGAAGGTGGTGGAAGGGGCGCTGCCGCTCATCGAGTTCGGCCTCGAGCGGCGCCTCGACAGCTTCAACTTGGACACGGCGCCCGGCCGCGATCGCGCGCTGGACGCGTGCCTGGCGGTGCTCGCCCCCATCAAGGACACGCTGGTGGCGAAGGACTACGCCGTGCGCACCTGGTCGCGCCTGCGGGCCCATGGCCGTCTCGGCATCGAGGAGGCCGACGTGCTGGAGCGCCTGGCGGCCCTGGAGGTGCCCCGCAGCGCCGGCGAGGAGGAGGCCGCCCCCGAAGCTTCCATGTCCCAGCCCGCGCGCCGCGCGCTTTCCCAGGCCGAGCGCAACCGCCTGCGCTTCGAGCGAGAGTTTCTGGCCCTGGCCTGCCAGCACCCGCTCGTGGGGCTCGCCCATGCCGACGCGCTCGCCCAGGTGCAGTGGCACGAGGAGGTGCACCGGCTTCTCGCCGAGAGCGTGCTGGCGACCCTCTCCGAGAACCCGGGCGCCGCACCGGCCGACATCGTCACGAAGGCGACGCTCGCCACGCCCCATGCTGCCCGCGTGCTCACCGCCGGGTCGTCCTATCCGTCGAGCACCCCGGAGGCCATCGGCGCCTACTTGGCCGAGGAGCTGGCCTTAGGCGATGCCGAGGAGGCCATAGGCGCGCTGACGGCCCAGATGAACGCCGGGGCCGACGCCGAGGAGGCCGAGCTTCTGCACGCCGCCGTCACCACCCTTCAGATGGACGTGGCCGCCCGCCGCGTCGCCCACCGAGCGCTGCCCGCCAGCTAGGGCACCCGCCGCCGTCCGTCCGTAGATTTCGCGGGTCATCTGGACAGGAGGGGCCTCGCGCTTCACAATGTCCCAAGCAACTGATACGATCCCAGGCCCCCTCAGAGCTGCCCGGGGTTGCCGCAGCGCATTGACACTTCACTATACAGAGTAAGGAATACCGTGCTTCCCATTGTTATTTCCCCCGACCCCATTCTCGCCACGGTCTGCGAGCCGTGCGAGCCCGGCGACAAGTCGCTTAAGCGCCTCTCCAAGCAGATGGCCCACGCCATGTACAAGAACTACGGTTGCGGCATCGCTGCCCCTCAGGTGGGCGTCACCAAGCGCCTCGTCGTCATCGACGTCGACTGGGACGGCGAGAAGGGCGAGAAGAACCCCATCGTGCTCGTGAACCCCGAGATCGTGGAGCTGGCCGGCGAGCCGGAGGAGGGCGGCGAGGGCTGCCTTTCGTGCCCCGGCGTCACGGTGCCGGTGAAGCGCCAGCCGTGGGCCCGCGTCCAGTACTACGATTTGGACGGCGAGTTGTGGGAGATCGAGGGCGACGGCCTGCTCGGCCGCTGCCTGCAGCACGAGATCGACCACTTGAACGGCAAAACGCTCTTCGAGAGCTGCGATCCGGTGACCCGCATCGAGGCCCTGCGCGCCTACGAGGAGGCCAAGGCCAACGGGGCGCGTCCCGGCGACACCGATATCGAGGTGAAGTAGCGTGCGCGTCGTCTTCATGGGAACGCCCCGCTTCGCGGCGGAAATCTTGGACGAGTTGGCGGAGTTCCACGAGATCGCGGCCGTCTACACGCGTCCCGACGCCGTGCGCGGCCGGGGAAAGGCGCTCGTACCCTCCCCGGTGAAGGAAGTGGCCGAGCGCCGCGGTCTTCCCGTGCGAACGCCGCGCACGCTGCGCGACGCCGAGGTGCTCTCGGAACTCGCCGCGTTCGCGCCCGATGTCATCTGCGTGGCGGCCTATGGGGCGATTCTCCCTAAGGACGTGCTCGACCTGCCGCCCTTCGGCTGCCTGAACGTGCACGGGTCCCTGCTTCCGCGCTGGCGCGGGGCGGCCCCCATCGAGCGGGCCATCCTCGCCGGCGACGAGGAGATCGGCGTGTGCATCATGGCCATGGAGGAGGGGCTCGACACCGGCGACTACTGCGTGTGCCGCTCGCTGCCCGCAGGTTCGCGCACAGCCGCCGAGCTCACCGAGGAGCTGGCAGCTCTGGGCGCCAGCGCGCTGCTCACGGCGCTGGCCCAGGCCGAGGGCGGCAATCTACGCTGGGTGGCCCAGGACGAGGCGCTGGTCACCTACGCCGAGAAGATCGCCAAAGGCGAACTGAACCTCGATCCTGCCGAGAGCGCCGTTGCGAACGATCGCCGCGTGCGCGCCTCGGGCGGCGCCCATCCCGCCCGAACCGTCATTGCTGGCCGGCCGCTGACGGTGCTGGCGGCCCGCGTGGCCGGCGATGCTCCCGCCGACCGCCTGGGCTCTGGAGCGGCGGCCCTTATCGCGAACCGACTGCTTCTCGGCTGCGCCGAGGGGGTCTTGGAAGTAACCGAAGTAAAACCGGACGGCAAGCGCGCCATGGACGCGAGCTCGTTTGCCGCCGGCGTCCCCGCGCTGCGGGGCGAGGAAGGAACATGGTCCCGTGCATAACGATCATCGATCCCACAACCAGAGACGATCCTACGACCGAGCGAGCCAGGGCGATCGCAACGCCCAGGGCGGCGCGCGGCAGAACCGCGGGCCGCGCCCCGGCGGCAAGTCCGGCGACTTCCGCAAGGGAGGCAAGCCCGGCGGGTTCCGCAAGGACAGCAAGCCGGGTGGCTACCGCAAGGATGACCGGGGGCCTCGTGACGGGAAGCCGAGCGACTTCCGCAAAGGGGGCAAGCCCGGCGGGTTCCGCAAAGACGGGAAGCCGGGTAGCTTCCGCAAGGATGATCGCGGCCCCCGCGACGGGAAGCCCGGCGACTTTCGCAAGGGCGGCAAGCCCGGCGGATTCCGCAAGGACGACCGGGGCCCGCGTGACGAGCAGCGATCCGGCGCCGACCGGAAGGACTTCCGTGCCCGCGATGGCAAGCCAACTGGTGGGAGCGCCCCCCGCAAGGATTTCAGCCCGCGCACAGACCGCGGCCCTCGGCGCGATTCCCGCGAGGCGGGCCACCCGCGCGAGGTGTTCATCGACGGCAAGCTCATGGCGGCCCCCGACCAAGACGCCCCGCAGGATCGCGGCCCGCGCTTCGAGGGGCCTCGCGACGGCGGCCGCGGAGGCGCGGCGCGCCGCGACCAGGTGCGCCGGCAGAAGGCCCACAAGGCCACGACGGCCCGCGAGCTTGCCCTGGCGGCCATCCACCAGCTGAGGGAGCGCGACGCGTTCGCCCAGGACATCATCGCCAAGACCATCGATATCTCGCCCCTGTCGCGGGAGGATCGGGCCTTCGCCACCCGGCTCGTGCTGGGCGTGGTCAGCACGCGCGGCACCCTGGAGGACATCATCACGGGCTGCATGGACTCGCCCGACGATGCGGCCCCGGCAGTGCGCGACGCGCTGTGCCTGTCGGCCTACGAGATCATCTTTCTGCAGAAGAGCCCCCATGCCGCCGTCGATCAGGGCGTCGAACTGGTGAAGTCGGTGGCGCCGCGCGCGGGCGGTCTCGCCAATGCGGTGCTGCGCCGCGTGGTGCGCGCCAAAGAGGCCTTCCCCTTCGGCGACCCGCGCACCGATATCGCCGCCTATGCGCGGCTGCACGGCTTCCCGGTGTGGCTCGCCAAGCGGCTCATCGCGGAGCTCGGACCCGAGGGCGCCCGCGACTTCATGGTGGCCTCGAACGAGCCGGCTCCGGTCTACATCGCCGTCAACGCGCTGAAGGCCGCCACCGACGAGGAGGTCGTCTCGGTTCTCGCGGCGGCTCACGCCGAGCCTGAAGCCATGGCGCTGGGCGGCTGTGCCGTACCCGGCTGCTACAAAGTGGCGTCGGGCGTGCCCCTGCTCGATGGCCGGGTGCGCCGCATGATAAACCAGGGCTTGCTTCTCGTGTCCGACGCCACCTCCCAGGCGGTGGCGGATCTGGTGGTGGGAGATACGGCACCGGAGTCGTTCTTGGAGATCGGCGCCGGCCGCGCCACGAAGACCATCCTCGACCAGAGCATCGCCTACCGGCGATACGGCAAGCAGATCCCCGAGTACGTCACCGTTGACGTGCACGCCTTCAAGACCAAGCTGCTCCAAGAGCGCGCCGAGCAGTACGGGGCGCACGTGAGCGAGGCCATCATCGGCGACGCCACCGACTTGGACGCCCTGGTGGGCGAGCGCACCTTCGATCGCGTGTTCATCGACTCCCCGTGCACGGGGCTGGGCACGCTCCGGCGTCATGCGGACATCCGCTGGCGCCTGCGCCCCGAAACCATTGCCGAATCGGCCGAGCTGGACGCACGTCTCTTGGAATCGGCGGCATCCCATGTGGCCCCCGGCGGCATTCTTGCCTATGCCACCTGCACGGTCACCCACGAGGAGAACGCCGATGCTGTGGAGGCCTTCCTGGCCACCGAGGCCGGTGCGGCCTTCGAGGTGGTGCCCTGCCGAAACCCCGATCTCGACATCGAGCTGCCGTTCTTCTCCACCGTCCTGGAGCCCGGCGGCCCCGACGCCCACTTCCTCGCCCTCCTGCGCCGCAAAGCCTAGGCTCGCGCGCACCGCGATCTCAAGGCGCCCTTCGGGGCGCCTTCGTTTTCGCGTCTGGCGATGGCGAAGCTGCGGGAAAAACTATAGGCGCATCGCCGACTTTTTAACCGATTGGAAATGTTGACCGCCGAGATGCCAGTAAAATAGCGTGCTACAGTCATTTTCGAGAACCGATAAGGAGGTCGCAGGTCGTGGAGCCGAATATCAAAGAGGTGGCGGGGCGTATTCGCGCTCTGCGAGAGGACATGGACCTCACATTGCAGGAGATGGCCGAGGCCACGGGCCGGTCGACGGCGGAGTACGCCGCGCAAGAGTCCGGCGAGGAGGACCTCTCCTTCACCTTCCTGTACAAGTGCGCCGAGAAGTTCGGCGTCGACGTCATCGAGCTGCTCACCGGCGAGAACCCGCACCTGACGGGCTACTCGCTCACGCGCGAGGGGGCGGGTCTTTCCATCAAGCGCCGTGCCGGCTTCGAGTACCTGCACAAGGCTCCGCATTTCCGCCACAAGCTGGCCGAGCCCTTTGTGGTCACCGCCCCCTATTTGGAAGAGGAGCAGGACGTGCCCGTGCACCTGTCCCGCCACGAGGGCCAGGAGCTCGACTTCATCATCTCCGGCCAGATGCGCTTCGCCTACGAGGATCACGAGGAGATCCTAAATCCGGGGGATGTCGTCATGTACGACTCCGGTCGCGGCCACGGCATGATTGCTACCGGAGGGGAGCCCTGCGTGTTTCTCGCCATTGTGATGAAGCCCGAGGGGGAGAAGATTATCTAGGCGGCCCGACTCGCGGGTGTGGCCGGCGTTCTTTGGCCCGGCCGCGCGCCCGCGCATCCGGCGTCGCCGAACCCAAGGTAATCGCCCGCCCTTTCAAGACTTCACCCAAGGATATCATCATGAGAAACATCAACTTGCGTTACGTGGACGAGGCCTACGACGAGAACGGTCTGCTCACGAAGTTCGACATCACCATGCCCGACGACTTCAACTTCGCCTACGACGTCGTGGACGACATCGCGATCAACGACCCCGAGCGCACCGCCATGGTCTGGTGCAATCCGGAAGGGGAGGAGCATGTCTTCACCTTCGCCGACATGAAGACGTGGTCGGACAAGACGGCGAACTTCCTGGCGGACTGCGGCATCGGGCGCGGCGACTTCGTCATGGTCATCCTGCGCCGCCACTACCAGTTCTGGTTCACGATGCTGGCCCTGGAGAAACTGGGGGCGGTGGCGGTACCGGCCACCTTCATGCTGAAGGAACACGACCTCACCTATCGCCTGAACGGGGCGGATATCAAGGCCATCATCGCCACCTCGGCCGGGGACATCGCCGACACCATCGACGCGGTGGTAGAGGAGTGCCCCAGCGTGGAGACGCTCATCCTCGTGAACCCTGCCGGCGCCGGGCTCACCCCTCGCGACGGGAACGGGAACTGGGTCGCTCCCGCCGGCGAGCTTGTCGGCGAGGCGCTCTCGGGCCCTGCGGGCATCTGCGCGGCCCCCGTCGCGCGCGAGGGCTGGCGCGACTTCAACAGCGAGGTGCTCGCCGCCTCGGCCGATTTCACCCGCCGCGAGACGGCGGGCGCCGATCCCATGCTCATGTACTTCTCCTCGGGCACTTCGGGCAATCCCAAGATGGTGCTCCACGATTCCGGCTACGCGCTGGCGCACCTCATCACGGCCAAGCACTGGCACAACGTAAACCCCGAGGGGCTGCACTTCACCATCGCCGACACCGGCTGGGGCAAGGCGGTCTGGGGCAAGTTCTTCGGCCAGTGGCTCATGGAGGCCGCAGTGCTCACCTACGACTTCGACCGCTACGATCCGGCCGAGATTCTCTCCCTCGTCGGTCGCTACGGCGTGACGACGCTCTGCTGCCCGCCGACGATGTACCGCCTCATGACCGAGGTGGACGTGGACGCCTTCGACCTGTCCAGCTTGGAGTACTGCACCACGGCCGGCGAAGCGCTGAACCCCGATCTGTTCGACTTCTGGCGCGAGCATACCGGCCTTACCATCTACGAAGGCTTCGGCCAGACGGAGACCCCGCTCACCGTGGGCAACCTCACGAACTCCACGCCGCGCCCGGGCTCCATGGGCAAGCCGGTGCCGATGTACGTCATGAAGGTCCTCCGCGAGGACGGCACCGAGTGCGACACCGGCGAGACCGGCGAGATCTGCATCGCCATCGATCCGCATCCGGCCGGCATCATGATGGAGTACTACCGTAATCCCGAGAAGACCGCCGAGGCCATGCACGACGGCTGGTACCACACCGGCGACACCGCCTGGCGCGACGAGGAGGGCAACTACTGGTACGTGGGCCGCAACGACGACGTCATCAAGTCGAGCGGCTACCGCATCGGCCCCTTCGAGATCGAGTCGGTCATGCTCGAGCACGACGCCGTGCGCGAGGTGGCCGTCACCGGCGTGCCCGATCCGGTGCGCGGCTTCGCCGTGAAGGCGACAGTGGTGCTTGCCGACGGCTGGCAGGGAAGCGACGAGCTTACCGCCGAGCTGCAGAAGTGGGTGAAGCGCCAGACGGCCCCCTACAAGTACCCGCGCATCATCGAGTACGTCGACGAGCTGCCCCGCACCGTCAACGGCAAGATTCGCCGCGCCGCCATCCGCGAGCAGGACAAGACCCACCACGCCTCTCAGAAGACCCCCGAGGGGCTCATCTGATGACGGCGGGCGCATCTACTGGGCTCCCGTTCCCGTTGGAGCCGGTTGTGGTGGTGACGGGACATTACGGGGTGGGAAAGACCAACTTCGCCCTCAACCTCGCCCTGGACGCCGCGGCGGCCGGCTACCGCGCGACGCTCGCCGACATGGACGTCGTGAATCCGTACTTCCGCTCGAACGAGTACCGCGATCTTCTGGAAGGGGCCGGGGCTCGGCTCATCGCGCCGGTGTTCGGCCACACGGGCACGAGCCTCGACGTCCCGTCGGTCACCGGCGAGCTCGCCGTGGCCGCGGCGGAGGCCTATCGCGACGAGACGGGGCGCACAATCGTCATCGTGGATGCCGGCGGCGACGATGTGGGCGCCACGACGCTCGCGCGCTTCGCGCCGGCCCTCGCGGCGGGGCCCTATGCCATGCTCTACGTGGTGAACGCCTTCCGCAACCTCACGCAGACCTCCGCCGATGCGGTGGCGGTGCTGCGCGAGATAGAGGCCAAGAGCCATCTTGAGGCCACGGCCGTGGTGGGCAACTCCCACCTGCAGGGCGAGACAACTATGGGACACATCGCCGAAAGTGTCCCGTATACCCAGGCCGTGGCCTCGATGGCAGGCCTTCCCGTTGCCTGCATTACCGCCCCCATTCAGGCCATTCAGCGAGAAAACACGGGGTCAACAGCACTGTCGGGCATTCCCAATGGCTATGCTGTGAGCGTGTACGTCAAGCCTCCCTGGTCCTAAGGGCGGCCCATTCAGCATGAGAGAGAGGCGCGGGCGCAGCGGCCCGTGCGCGAGTTAAGCAAGGGAGGTTTCCATGGCGCGAGTCACCATCGACGATTTCTTCTGCAAGGGGTGCGGGCTGTGCACCGACGTCTGCCCGGTGGGCATCCTCGAGCTCGATCCGGATGTCATCACGGCCAAGGGCTATCACCCGGCCCATTGCACCGACGAGGACAAGTGCACCGGTTGCGCCACCTGCGCGACCATGTGCCCCGATGTGGCCATCACGGTCGAAAGGTAGTTCAATGGCTGAGAAAGTACTCATGAAGGGCAACGAGGCCATGGCCGAGGCGGCCATGCGCGCCGGCTGCCGCTTCTTCTTCGGTTACCCCATCACGCCCCAGACCGAGGTGGCCGCCTATATGGCGAAGATGATGCCGAAGGTGGGGGGCACCTACCTTCAGGCGGAGTCCGAAGTGGCGGCCATCAACATGGTCTACGGCGCGTCGGCGGCCGGTGCCCGCGTGATGACCTCCTCGTCGTCCCCGGGAATCTCGCTGAAGAGCGAGGGCATCTCGTATATGGCCGGCGCCGATCTGCCCGGCGTCATCGTCAACGTGCAGCGCGGCGGCCCGGGTCTGGGCTCCATCCAGCCCTCCCAGGCCGACTACTGGCAGGCCACCAAGGCCACCGGCCACGGCGACTTCCACATCGTCGTGTACGCGCCCTCCACGGTGCAGGAGATGGCCGACTACGCCTTCAAGGCCTTCGACACGGCCGACAAGTACCGCGTGCCGGTCATGATCATGGCCGACGGCATGCTCGGCCAGATGATGGAACCCGTGGTGCTGCCCGAGGCCCTCGCCTTAGAGGATCTGCCGGAGAAGCCCTGGGCCACCTGCGGCCACGGCCGCAAACGCCCCCACAACGTGGCGAACTCGCTGTATCTGACCGCGTCCGATCTGGAGGACCTCGTTCGCGAGCGCTACGAGCGCTACGCCGTCATCGAAGAGACCGAGCAGGAGGCCGAAACCTACCTCACCGAGGACGCCGACATCGTGCTCGTGGCCTTCGGCGGTGCCGCCCGCGTGGCCCGCTCGGCGGTGAACGCCGCCCGCGAGCAGGGCATCAAGGCGGGGCTTGTGCGCCCCATCACGCTGTGGCCCTTCCCGACCCGCGCCATCGAGGCGGTCGTTCCCACGGCCAAGGCCTTCCTCGATGTGGAGATGAACATGGGTCAGATGGTGGAGGACGTCCGTCTGGCGGTGGCCGGCCGCGTGCCGGTGGAGTTCTACGGCCGCACCGGCGGCGTCATCCCGACCCCCGACGAGGTGCTGGCGGCCATTGTCGCTTTGAACGAGAAGGTAGGTGAGTAGCATGGCCGAGACGACTGAGAAGGAAATGAAGGTGGTCTTCGAGCGACCCCACTCCCTGTTGCCCGTGGTCACGAACTTCTGCCCCGGCTGCCCCCACGGCATCGTGGAGCGTCTGGTGTGCGAGGTCATGGACGAGCTGGACATCGAAGGCGAGACGATCGGCGTGGCGCCCGTGGGCTGTTCGGTCATCTCCTACGACTTCTTCGGCTGCGACATGATCGAGGCCGCCCACGGCCGAGCGCCCGCGGTGGCCACGGCGGTGAAGCGCGTGCATCCCGACAAGGTGGTCTTCGCCTATCAGGGCGACGGAGATCTGGCCTCCATCGGCATGGCCGAGACGGTCCATGCGGCCACCCGAGGCGAGAACATCACCATCATCTTCATCAACAACGCCATCTACGGCATGACCGGCGGCCAGATGGCCCCCACCTCGCTGCCGAACCAGGTGACCCAGACGAGCCCCTACGGGCGCGACGTGTCCACAGCCGGCAACCCCATCCGCGTGAGCGAGCTTCTGAACGCGCTGGACGGCCCGGCCTACATCGAGCGCGTCTGCGTCGATACGCCGAAGAACGTGCGCAAGGCCAAAAAGGCCATCAAGAAGGCCTTCCAGAACCAGATCGACGGCGTGGGCTACTCGTTCATCGAGGTGGTCTCCACCTGTCCCACCAACTGGGGCATGACGCCGCAGGACGCTTTCGAGTGGATGCGCGTGAACATGCTGCCGTACTACCCGCTCGGGGTGGTGCGCGATGTGACCGCCGACGGCTTCGCCAATGCTGCCGAGGCGGCGAGCGCCCGCAATGCCGCCTGCCCCATCGCCCATCCCGAGGCTGTGTCAGAAGGAGGCAACTAATGGGCAAGGATCTTACCTGTGTCGTCGCCGGCTTCGGCGGCCAAGGATCGCTGTTCGCCGGCAAGGTCATCGCCACGGCCGGCCTCATCGAGGACCGCGAGGTGTCGTGGATGCCCTCCTACGGCCCCGAGATGCGCGGCGGCACCGCCAACTGCTCGGTGACGCTGTCCGATGAGCCCATCGGCAGCCCGCTGATCACGCGCCCGCGCGCACTCATCGCCCTGAACCAGCCCTCCTTTGACAAGTTCATCGACAACGTGGAAGAGGGCGGCATCGTGGTGGTTGACACGGCCATGGTGCCGAGCCTCACCGAGCCTGAGGGCGTGACGGTCATCGGCATTCCCGCGACGAAGATGTGCGAGGAGGCCGGCCTCAAAGGCCTCGGCAACATCGTGCTCATCGGCAAGCTGTGGGCCGAGACCGGCTTTTGTTCCGAGGAGGCGCTCGACGGCGCCATCGCGAAGGTGGCCGGCAAAAAGCCCGAGAAGCTGGAGCAGAACCGCCAAGCCATCAAACTCGGCATCAACGCTTAGTATTCAATCACGGCGCAGCAGACGCGAGACGGGGCGGGCGTCCCCGCGCGCAGGTTGCGCAGCGAACGGAACAGCCCAGT
>OLSG01001227.1_pt1 | contig 27439 bp, 21 predicted proteins | sample 1673041 | NCBI WGS metagenome assembly OLSG01 (sample SAMEA3136749, study PRJEB25190) | human gut metagenome | reverse complement strand
TTTCATGCTTCGATGCTAATGGCGCTGACCGGGCAGCCGTCCCGGGCCTCCTGGGCCGCCTCCACGGCCCTGCGCACGCCCCAGGACAAGTTGACCGCCGTCGGCCGCGCCCCGGTGATCACGCGGGCAGCCTCTTCCAAGCGACGGTCGAAATCGGCACGAGCGCCCTCCCTCCCGAAACCGCCACCTGCCTCCGGATCGCCTTGCCTCACGAGGTTGGCGGCGCTCTCGTCCGCCGCGCACTCGAAGGCGGCCAGCATCACCGCCGCCGCCCCCGCCACGCCGATAGCCGGCGCGCCGCGAACGGCCAGCGTCTTCACGGCATCCACGACCTCGCGCCAGTCCGCGGTGCGCACAAGAGCCAGATCATCTGGCAGAAGCCGCTGGTCCACGAACCCCACCACGGGCCCTCCCTCGCTCTTCTCAACCCAGATCGTCCGCGGCAGGTTCCCCAAATCAAGATTCATGTCATATCTTTCATATTAGCACTTTCGTGCATGATACTATTGTGCTATATTAATCGTGGCAGGTGGTGTGGTCGCCTCTTCTTCGGAAGGAGCTACCATGGTTTCTTTGCAAGAGCTATTCGCGTTCTGCTTAATAGTAATTGAGCTCATACGCTTGACGGTAGACCTTTTGAGTCGAAGAAAAGAGTAGAAGAGCCGTCCCACCAGCAGCGGAACGGCCCCTCTTCACGTAATGTGACAATGAGAGGCGGCCGTCCTACCCAAGGTGTCCACCTGCCATTTCAGTTGCGATTATAGCGCCCTCGTTCGCGCTGTCAAGCAAAAGAGGACCGCCCCGTCGTGCGGAGCGGCCCTCGGGACTCAAGCTTGTTCAGCAGACGCCTAGCGCTGCTTGATGGCTGCCTGGGCGGCGGCCAGACGGGCCACCGGCACGCGATAGGGCGAGCAGCTCACGTAGTCCAGACCGATGCGGTTGAACGTGTGGATGCTCTCCGGGTCGCCGCCGTGCTCGCCACAGACGCCGCAGACGAGATCGGGGTTGCCCTCATGCCCCAGCGCCACACCCATTTCCACGAGCTTCGCCACACCGGCGTCAATCGTGGCGAAGGGGTTGTACGGCAGCAGGTGCTCGTTGAGGTACTGCGGGACGAACTCGCCCTCCACGTCGTCGCGGCTGAAGCCGAAGGTGGTCTGGGTGAGGTCGTTGGTGCCGAAGGAGAAGAAGTCGGCCTCGGTGGCGATCTCGTTGGCGGTGACGGCCGCGCGCGGCAGCTCGATCATCGTGCCAACGGGGATATCCAGCTCGACGCCCTCCGCAGCGGACACGTCAGCGATGACGGCCTCGGCCACGCCGCGCAGCTTCGCGAGCTCGGGCAGCACGGACACGAGCGGGATCATGATCTCGGGCTTCGGCGAGAAGCCTTCCTTCTGTAGACGAGCGCAGGCCGTGGCGATGGCGCGCACCTGCATCTCGGGGAGGATGGGGTACACGATGCCCAGACGGCAGCCGCGCATGCCGAGCATCGGGTTCTGCTCCGCGAAGCCGTCGATCTTCTCGAGCAGGTCGCGCTTCTCGGCGATGGCGTCGGGGGCGGCGCCGGTCGCCTCCATCTTGGCGATCTCAACAGCCAGCTCGCGCGGGCTCTCCAAAAACTCGTGCAGCGGCGGGTCGAGCAGGCGCACGATCACCGGCAGGCCGTCCATGGCCTTGAACATGCCGTAGAAGTCGCCCACCTGGGCCTCGAACAGATCGGCGACGGCCTTCTCGCGGATGAGCTCGTCGTCGTTCAGAATGAAGGTCTGGATGATCTGCTTGCGATCGCCCAGGAACATGTGCTCGGTGCGGCAAAGGCCGATGCCCTCGGCGCCGAAGTCGCGGGAGAGCTGGGCGTCCTCGGGGTTGTCGGCGTTGGCGCGCACGCCCAGGGTGCGAACCTCGTCGGCCCACTCCAGGATGGTGTCCAAGTCGCCGGTGAGCTCGGGCATGACCAGATCCACCGCGCCCAAGACCACGATGCCCGTGGTGCCGTCAATGGAGATCATGTCGCCCTCGCGGATGACCAGATCAGTGCCGGCGATGGCGGCCTCCTTCTTGGCCGCGTCGATCTTCAGCGCTTCCACGCCGCACACGCACGGCGCACCCATGCCGCGGGCGATGACGGCTGCATGGCTGGTCTTGCCGCCATGGGAGGTGAGGATGCCCTCGGCGGCGATCATGCCGGCGAGGTCGTCGGGGTTGGTCTCCCAGCGCACGAGCACGCACTTACGGCCGGCCTCGGCGGCGGCCACGGCGTCGGCGGCGGAGAAGACGGCCTCGCCCACCGCGGCGCCCGGGGAGGCGTTCAGGCCGCGGGCCACCACGTCGTAGGTGGCGTTCTTGTCGAACTGCGGGTGCAGCAGCTGGTCGAGCTGGTCGGGGGCCACGCGCATGATGGCCTCTTCCTTGGTGATGAGGCCTTCCTTCTCCATCTCGATGGCGATGCGCAGGGCGGCCGCTGCGGTGCGCTTGCCGGCGCGCGTCTGCAGCATCCACAGCTTGCCCTGCTCGATGGTGAACTCGATGTCGCACATATCGCGGAAGTGGTTCTCCAGCACGTCGAAGATCTCCTCGAGCTGGGCGCCGGCCTCTTCCAAGCCCTCGACGGTCTTCAGATCGGCGATGGGGCTCGTGTTGCGGATGCCGGCCACGACGTCCTCGCCCTGGGCGTTCACCAGGTAGTCGCCGTAGAACTCGCGCTCGCCGTTGGCGGGGTTGCGGGTGAAGGCCACGCCCGTGGCGGATGTGTCGCCCTTGTTGCCGAACACCATGGACTGCACGTTGACGGCGGTGCCCAGATCGTCGGCGATCTTCTCCTTCTGGCGGTAGAGGACCGCGCGCGGGTTGTTCCAAGAACCGAAGACGGCCTCGATGGCCAGCTGCAGCTGCACCATGGGATCCTGCGGGAAGGCAACGGCGCCATCGACGACGAGCGACGGGTAGGCCTCGCCGTCGACGTTCTCGGCGAAGATGGCCTTGAACTCGTCGACGAGCTCCTGCAGATCCTCGGCGGTCAGATCGGTGTCGGAGGCGACGCCGCGGTCGTTCTTCATGGCGACGATGGCGTTCTCGAACAGATCGCCGTCGAGGCCCATCACGACGTTGGAGAACATCTGGATGAAGCGGCGATAGGAGTCCCAAGCGAAGCGCGGGTTGTCGGTCTGCTTGATGAGGCCGTTGATGGACTCGTCGTTAAGGCCGAGGTTCAGCACGGTGTCCATCATGCCGGGCATGGAGAAGGGGGCGCCGGAGCGAACGGACACGAGCAGCGGATCCTCGGCGTCACCGAGGCGCTTGCCCATGCGCTCCTCCAGGTCGGCGCGGTACTCGGCGATGGTGTCGAGCGCGCCTTCCGGCCAAACGTTGCCGGCGTTGGCGTACTCCATGCAGGTTTGGCACGTGATGGTGAATCCGGGAGGCACCGGCAGCCCGATGTTGGCCATCTCGGCGAGGTTCGCGCCCTTGCCGCCGAGCACCCATTTCATCTCGGTGTTGCCCTCGGTCACATTGTTCCCGTTGGCGTCCTTGCCGAAGGCGTAGACGCGCTTCACTGCTTCTGTCACCTTACTTCTCCTTAAAGCTTAAGCGACGCCCCTTATGCGCGCCGCGATTGCCTTTCCCGCGCTTTTGCGCGCGCCCCGCCGGCCCCCTCGCCGCCGCCCCTTTCGGGTGCGATGAGCGCGAGGAGCGACGTGCGCGCGAATGGACGCGGTTGCCTTTCCCGCCATGCCAGCCGAGCCGGACAAGGCGACCCGCTTCGTTCCGAGCTTAGCCACAGGCACATCGCGGGCATCCCCGAGCATCGTGGATATCCCTGTTGCCTGAGCACCGAAACGAAACAAGTTGGCTTCAATTATAAGGGATAATCTCGCCTATTTCGCGATTCCCCTCCCCCATCAGGCCGCAGTACCCCAAAATCTCACAAGCGGTCGTTTGCAACCCCCAACTCTCCCCGCTCATCTGCCGATGGTGCATCATTCGCCCGAGACGATGGCGCTCAAGAAACGCAGCAGGAAAAACACTCTGGACAACGAGCACGGCGGCACACGACAGTCTGGACAGTCTAGGAAATAGACACAGTGGCATACAGCCGCATTTCGATGCAAGCCCTCCACGGCCAGAAAATCGGCGTTAACTGCATCACGGGCCAAAAAAGTGGCGCTGACTGCATTTTGGCAAGCCATCTTCGTGGGTTTTGGCCAAAAAGCATTCCTCAGCTGCAAAAGCGACGCGCAAATCGCATCTCCGTCCTCTACCACAAGCCCGTGACCTGGCCTTTTGATAACCCTTCTTTTCCCAGCTGAAGACAGTGGTCAATTTCCCCGTCTTAACTGCCAGTTCGCAATGCTTTTTTGTCCAGAAAGTGCCCGAGCAACGCTAGCGATCAGAGCCCGTGGCTGGGCACCCCCGCTAAAACACCTCTGCGTTCAGCGCGCTTGACCGACAGCAAGACCGCTGCGCCGCAACCCACCCCTCGTCGAGATAATCGTCCATGGACCATCTCAGCTGATAGAGTCGTTTTTGCCTTAATGCAAAGTTCTTGCAGCGCAAGCGTAATCGCGTGCCTCGTCTTGCGTGCGCCTCCTGGGCGACGTGGCGCATAGCCGAAGCGCTGGCCAACTGCGAAGTTGTAACGGTGATTACCTTCAGGCCGTCACTTTCCAGCGCCATGCGCTTTGTCGCGTCAAGCGTCGCCTGGCGCGCCGTAAGATGCTCGGCATTCGAATCGAATTCAATGTCGAGCTTGCAGTCCGGCAAATACAGGTCTGGAACCAAGCTCTCCCGTCCAGCAAGCGCTTTTGCCCGCTTTGAAGGCTTAATGCGCTTGTTCATCACCGACCCGCTCAATCCGAAACCGCCCAACCGCGCTGGGAGTCCGAGCACAAGCCGCATGAACACTTCAGGCGGCGATGCTGCCTCGGCACAGACAAACCGCAGAGCCTCCCGTGCACGTGCAAGGCCATCGTGACCTGGGCATCGCTCGAGATAGGCGCCGATGCGTCGAGGGCTTGTCAACGGGGTTCGTCCCATAAGCCCCGACGGCACCGAGGGATCGAGGCCGAAAGTCCCGCACAGAAAGCATCCCGCTTGAATCAGCGGGAGAAGATCGAGGCTCTGGGCCAGCTGAAGAAAGCATAATTCGGGACACGAAACAATAACGCCATGATCGATGCGCAAAAAGGATCCCGATCGATAGGGATACGACGAGCCATGCAGATGCACATCATCGAGGGTGCAGCGCTCCCACTTAGGAACCAAGCAATGCACGGGGCGCGTAAGGTAAGGCATTCGCTCACGCACATAGTCCAGGGTAGCCTGCGTAGGGTAGCAGGATTTATCAAGGACGCTGGGGGGCGCCACCGCAGAAGGCGCATCGCCCGCAACGAGATAGTAGGCGAATGCCGACTCGCCGTAGAGAGCAACGCGCATGAACCTCCCCTTCCCATCGTTTGAACAACCGCCTCTCGCTTCGTTTCGCCTCCGCAGCACGCAGCTTGAGCGACCCGACGTAACGGGCGAGAGGAAAGTGTTCCGCGTACTCTATGCCAGAAGCAGGCAATTGACTAGGGGTGCATTTTGCCGTCATCCCCGGCGCCAGTCGGGACTCCATCGGGAATGAAACGAGACATTGCGTTGAAGTTTTCAAAGCACGAGGTCACGTGAGGGGAGTTATCAACAACCATGCAAGCCGATCGTCGTGCCGTTCCCAAAACGCAAAATACTTCAGGAACAAATTTCTCGTTGCTCTTCTTCGGCGAGCACCCACTGCACAAGATCCGCACATTCACGGCATTCCACGCAATTGCTCTGAAAGATATCTGGATCCGCAGCGGGGTGCGCTCGACGAAGCTTGCGGCGGGGCGCGAGCAGCAAGGCGCGCAGGGCTCGACGAGACACAAGAGGAGCGTGCTCGGCAACACATGCAGCAGAGCGCGACCGACAAATCAGGATCCTCTGGCGCGCCTCATGAATTCTTTTGGCCAAAAATGCCACGCTAGCTGGCAGCTATCGCCCTTATTTTGCCCACTACCTTGTTTTTTCGAAAAGAGCTCTATAGCAGATTGGAGTTTTCCCTGTTCAGGAGCGCGCGATTAGTACTCCGATTGAGCCCAGCGTGAAGCTGATGCAGCCAGCGGCTCCTTTTTGGCCAGAACCTGCCCTCAAAGCCTCCGCAAAGGCAGTTTCCGCCACTTTTTTGACCAGCATTGGGAACAAAGTCGAGCAGCCGGCCGGGGGCGGAACCGCTGCAGCTAGTCGATGATGTCGGTATTGGAGGGGTGGCTGCGCTCGTAGTAGCGGAGGATCTCCTGGGCGGTCTCCTCCACGGCGCGGCCCTCGGTGTGCACGACGATGCAGCCGAGCCGGCGCATGAGGGCGCGGCTGGCTTCCAGGTCGCGGTAGATGTACTCCGGATCGGCGTAGTTCTTCGCGAGCATGGCGAACTGGCCGCCGCCGGCCTTCCCCGCCGCCTTCTTGATGCGCTTGCGCCGGATGTCCAGCAGCACCTCCGGCGTGATCATGAGGCCGAACAGGCGCGTGCGATCAACATCGTAGATCTGCGAGGGCGGCTCGGTGGTAGGATCCAGCGGCACATTGGCAACCCTCAGCCCCTGCTGGGCTAGGTAGATGGAAAGCGGCGTCTTGGAAGAGCGCGAGACCCCCAGAAGCACAATGTCGGCCTTCGTGAGGTCCTCGGGATTCTGGCCGTCGTCGTGGGCGATGGTGAACTCCAGGGCGCCGATGCGCTTGAAGTAGTTGTGGTCCACCACGCGCAGCATACCGGGCTTGCCCACCGGCTCCATGCCGCTCATCTCGGAGACGGCGGCAACGGCGGCGGTGAGCACGTCGACGGCCACAATGTTGGGATGCTCGGCCAAAAAGCCCTGCAACGGTTCGCGAATGTCGGCGTTGACCAGCGTGTACATGACGAGCATGCGGTCGTCGCCGAGCACCTCCTCGTGGTGCCGCGCATGTTCCAGCAGGTATCCGCGCACCTCCTCGAAGCTCTTCACCTTCGAGAAGATCTCCAGATGCGGGCTCGTGACACCGAACTGGGCCGCGGCGGCGCGCGCCACCACCTGGGCCGTCTCGCCGATGGAATCGGAGATGATGTGGATGGTGGGCACGCGAGCCGCGCGTTCAGCCGGCGTCTTGTTATGCATTATTTCTTCGCCATCTGGGAGAAGTCGGCCACGTGGGCGAAGACGTTGGCGAAGCGGTTCAAGAGCTTCAGGCGGTTCGCGCGAACCTCCGGATCCTCGTCCATGACCATGGTGGTGTCGAAGAACTCGTCCACCGGCGCGCGCAGGGCCGCCAGGGCCACGAGGGCGTCGGCGTAACGGTCGTCGGCGAGAGCGGCGGCCACGTTGCCCTCGGCAGTGGCCACAGCCTCGGCGAGCGCCGTTTCCACCGCGGTGAGCTCGGTCTTCTTGTAGCCGGTGCCCAGGCCGATCTCGCGCAGGTTGTTCGCACGGGCAAAGGCGGTGGCCAAGTCGTCGAAGACCTGCGGGTTCTCGGTGCGGGCGGCCTCCAGGGCCCGGGCGCGGCGGGCGAGCACGATCGGCTCCTCAATGCCACAGGCGAGCACGGCGTCGATGGTGTCGGCCTTCACGCCGGCATCGCGCAGGGCCACCTTCTCGCGGGTGATGAAGAAGTCGATGATCTCGCGGCGCACCTCGGCGTTGTCGAACTGAAGCCCGGCCTCGCGGTAGATGATGAGCGAGCCGTCGATGGTCTCCACCAGGCTGATCGGCAGGCCCGTCTCCTCCAGGATGGCCAGCACGCCCAAGGCGGCGCGGCGCAGCGCGAAGGGGTCGGAGGAGCCGGTGGGCGCCTGGCCCACGGCGAACAGGCCGCAGATGGTGTCGATCTTATCGGAGAGCGCCACCACCTGGCCGATGATGTCGGTGGGAATGGCGTCGCCAGAGAAGCGCGGGCGATAGTGTTCGGCGATGGCGCGGGCCACGCGAGGCGGCTCGCCGGCGGCGGTGGCGTAGTAGCTGCCCATGATGCCCTGGACGCTCGTGAACTCGATGACGGCGCTCGTCACCAGGTCGGCCTTGGCCAGGTAAGCGGATCGCGCGATGTCGCGCATCTCGGCGGCCTCGATGCCGGCGGCCGACGTGATGCGGGCCGACAGCTTCACCACGCGAGCGGTCTTGTCGCGCATGGTGCCCAGCGCCTCTTGGAAGACCACTTCATCGAGGCGATCGACGTAGGCATCCAGCGGCATCTTCAGATCCTCGTCGTAGAAGAACTTCGCGTCGTAGAGGCGGGCGGCCACCACGCGCTCGTTGCCGTCGACGATGGTGTCCTCATGGGCCGGGTCGCCGTTGGAGACGATGATGAACTTGTTGGTGAGCTTGCCGTCGGCGTCGTACAGCGGGAAGTAGCGCTGGTGCATGAGCATGGCGTCGACGATGATCTCCTCGGGAACCTTCAGGAACTCCTCGTCGAAGGTGCCCACCATGGGGGTGGGGTACTCGGAGAGGTTGATGACCTCGGTGAGCGTCTTGGCCGGCAAATCGGCAGTGTAGCCGGTGGCCGCCTCGATGGCCGCCACGCCCTTGCGGATGACCGCCTCGCGGGCCTCTTGGGTGGGTACGACGTAGGCGCCCTCCACCACGGACACGAGGTCGTCGGCCGAGGCCACGGTGTGCGGGCCGGGGGCCAGGAAGCGATGGCCGCGCGTCTCGCGATCGGCAACGAGTCCCGCGTACTCCACGGGAATCACCGTGTTACCCAGAAGCGCCACCAGCCAGCGCACCGGGCGCGAGAACATCTCGGTCGTGGTGCCCCAGCGGCAGGACTTCGGCCAGGAGATGCCGTCGATGACGCCGCGCAGCACCTCGGGCAGCAGGGCCGCCACATCCTGGGAGGGAACCTGGCGCACGGCGTAGACGTACTCGGTGCCGTTCTCGTCGCGGCGCTCGAGCGCGTCCACGTCGAGCCCCTTGCCGCGGGCGAAGCCGATGGCGGCCTTGGTGGGGTTGCCCGCCTCGTCGAAGGCGATCTTGGCGGCGGGCCCGCGGAAGACCTCTTCCAAAGCCTCGGTTCGGGCGGCCACGTCGGTCACGATGGCGATGAGGCGGCGCGGGCTCGTGTAGATGGCCACCTCTCCATGGGGGATGCGCACGGCATCCAGAGCCGCGGGCACGAGCTCGGCCAGCTGCTCGGTGGCGCGCTTCAAATCGAAGGCGGGGATCTCCTCGGTGCCGATCTCGAAGGCGAGGGTTGCGGTATCGGACATCTTCTAGGCCTCCTTCTCGGACGGATCGGACGACTCGGACGGGGCGGAGACGGCGTCCTCGGCGATGGTCACGAACTCGAAGGCGCGCTCGGAGTGGTCGCCCGCAGCGGCCGCAGCCCCGGGGCATCCGCCGCCGGGCGCAGGCTCGGGGCACGCCGGCACGACGTTGGACGCTGCCTCGGCAGCCGGCTTCGCCAGCGGATCGGGCACATCGGCGAGCAGGGCGTCCAAATCGGAGGTGTCCACGTCCATTCCCACGACGTTCTTCATGTAGGACGCGCAGCAAGCTTTGGCGAGCGTGCGCACGCGCAGGATGTAGGCCATGCGCTCGGTGGCGGAGATGACGCCGCGGGCGTCGAGCAGGTTGAAGGCATGGCAGCACTTCAGCACCGAGTCGTAGGCCGGCAGCGGCAGGGACGCCTTCAGGGTGCGCAGGCACTCAACCTCGCGGTCGGCGAACTCTTGGAAGAGGAAGTCGGTGTCGGCCACCTCGAAGTTGAACGCGGAGTACTCGCGCTCGTTCTCCAGGTACACGTCGCCGTAGGTGAACACCACGCCGTCGTCGCCGCGGGCCCACACGATGTCGTACATGTTGTCGACGCCCTGGACGAACATGGTGAGGCGCTCCAGGCCGTAGGCGATCTCCACGGGCACCGGGTCGCACTCGAAGCCGCCCACCTGCTGGAAGTAGGTGAACTGGGTCACTTCCATGCCGTCGATCCAGATCTCCCAGCCCAGGCCCCAGGCGCCCAGCGTCGGGCTCTCCCAGTCGTCTTCCACGAAGCGCACGTCATGGGCCGAGATATCGATGCCGATGGCCTCGAGGCTTCCCAGGTACAGATCCTGGATGTTGTCCGGCGAGGGCTTGATGAGCACCTGGAACTGGTAGTAGAACTGCCCGCGGTTGGGGTTCTCGCCGTAGCGGCCGTCGGTGGGACGGCGGCAGCCCTGCACGTAGCAGGTGCGCCAGGTGTCGGGCCCCAGCGAGCGCAGCGTGGTGGCCGGGGCGTTCGTGCCGGCACCCACCTCGTTGTCGTAGGGCTGCAGCACCACGCAACCGGTGCTCGCCCAGTAGCGCTGCAGGTTCATGATGACGTCTTGGAAGGTGGGGGGCGTCGCCTTCCCGACCTTCTCGGCAGTGTCTGGTGCCATGGGTCTCCTTTGCTCGAATTACAGCGGGCCGACGTCGGTCAGCGGCCAGTAGATGAATATCGCCTTGCCCGTGACGCTCGACTCCTTGATGGCGCCGAAGTAACGGGAATCCTGGGAATTGGTGCGGTTGTCCCCCATGACCCACAGGCCGCCTTCGGGCACCGTGTAGGGGTAGTCGATGGTAAGCCCGTAGTAGGGCGTCAGCGGGTAGGACGGCTCGCCGCGGGTGTAGGGCTCGTCCTGCAGCACGCCATCTACATAGACGCGGCCGTCGCGCAGATCGACGGTCTGGCCGCCCACGGCGATGACGCGCTTGATGAGGATGCGGCCGCCCTGCTCCGGATCGGGGTCTTGGAAGGTGACGATGTCGCCGGGCGCCGGGTCGCTGCCGTAGTAGGTGATCTTCTCGGAGAAGACCATGTCGCCGGGCATGATGGTCTCCTCCATGGAGCCGGAGGGGATTTCGTAGGCTTGGAAGACGAAGGTGCGCAGCCCCCAGGAGAGCAGCACCACGAGAACCACGAGCACGAGCACGGAGAGCACCGTGCGCAGAAAGCCGTGGGCCACACCTTTGGAAATCTCTTTGTGAAGAGGCGGCTGGTAGCCATAGGGGTCGATCCCATAGCCGTTGTCGTACATCTTCGGGATGCCCCTTCCACGTCTGCGCTCACAATTGTCGGAAACGCTATGATACCCCTTCGACCGCGCCCGTTGACGCTGGTTCCAACAACTTCAAAAATTTCTGGTCAGCGGGGGTAAGGCGGCCCGCGGCCTCGGCGGCGGCAATGAGGTCGGGGCGGGCGGCGGCCGTGCGGGCGAGGGACTGCTCGCGGCGCCAACGCGCGATGGCGGCGTGGTTGCCGCTCGTGAGCACCTCGGGCACCGCCATGCCGCGAAAGTCGGCGGGGCGTGTGTACTGGGGATATTCCAGAAGGCCGCTGGTGAAGGACTCGTCCACGGGGCCTTCGGCCGCCCCCAGCACGCCGGGCAGCTTGCGCACCGCGGCATCGATGACCACCATGGAGGCCAGCTCGCCGGAGGTGAGCACGTAGTCCCCCAGCGAGATGACGTGGTCGGCCAGGGTGTAAACGCGCTCGTCGATGCCCTCGTAGTGGCCGCAAATGAACAGCAGGTGGTCGGCGGCGGCGAGCTTATCGGCGTAGGCGTCGTCGAAGGGGCGGCCTTGGGGGGCGAGAAAGACGATTTGGGGGCGGTGTTGTTGCGACTCCCCCTGGGGCGGGGCTGCGGGGTACCCTGATTCGCTCAGACAGTCCTCGCTCTGCGAAACAGCCCACTGGGCTGTTTCGTTCGCTGCGGAACTCGCTCGGTCAGGGCACCCCGTATCCCCGCCGGGCTCCCCCTTGGCCGCGGCAAGTTTTGCCTCCACGACGTCTTTCCCCAGGATGGCTTCTACCGCTTCGAAGATGGGGTCGCACTTCATGACGAGGCCGGCGCCGCCGCCGTAGGGGTCGTCGTCGGTGGTGCGGTGGCGGTCGTGGGTCCAATCGCGCAGGTCGTGGGCGCGAAATTCCAAGATGCCCTTCTCCTGGGCGCGCTTCATCATGGACTCGCCCATAACCGAGTCGTACATATGCGGGAACGTGGAGAGGGTTTCGATGAGCATGGGATCCCCTGTCGATGGGTGGCGCGGACGGGCGGAAAGAAGACGACGCGCGGGGCGTCCTACAGATCGAGCAGACCGGCGGGCAGGGACACGTCGATGCGGCGGCCGTCCTCGTCCACTTCGACGATGAACTCGTTCACCAGCGGGATGAGCGCCTCTCCCCCCTCGGCGCGGCGCACCGTGAGCAAAGGCTGGGTCGCGCGCTCGGCGACTTCCACGACCTCGCCCACGTATCCCGCGCGCTCGTCGTGCACCGACCAGCCCTCCCAGGCGGGCAGCGCCTCGGCCTCTACCAACACCGAGGCGTCGATGTCCTCCTCGCGAGCCAGAAGCTCGCAGCCGGCAAGAAGCTCGGCACTGCTCAGATCGGACACCTCGTCGAAGAAAACGAGCGCCTCGTTCTCGGCCCGTTCCGTCACCTCACTCACGGTGAGCGTGCGGGGCGCGTCCAGCTGAGGCGGCACGACGGCCAGCGTGAGACCGGGGTGCAGCACAAAGGGAAGGCCCGACGCACCTCGTGCGACGAGCCCTCCGTTCAAATTCTTCGGTTTCGCCAGATAGGCGATGGACATCCAGCCGCGCATTTAGTCGATGAGCTCCACATCGACCAGCTTGCCCGACTTCGACGCGGCGGCGCGGGCCAGGGTGCGGATGGACTTGATGACCCGGCCCTGACGGCCGATGACCTTGCCGGCATCGTCGGCGGCCACGCGGATCTCCACCATGATGTTGCCGTCCTCGGTCTCGGCGGCCGTGATGTCCAGGGCATCGGGCTCGTCGATGAGCGGACGGACGATGGCGTCGGTAAGGCCGGCGAGGTCTTCCGTGAGATCGGCCATGGTGCTAGGCGTTCTCGCGGGCGATCGTCAGCAGCTTCGCGACGCGATCGGTGGGCTGGGCGCCGTCGGCGATCCAGCGGTCGACCTTCTCCATGTCGAACTGGATCAGGTGCGGATGGGTGCAGGGGTTGTAGCGGCCCACTTCCTCGATGAAGCGGCCGTCGCGCGGAGAGCGGGAATCGGCGACGACGATGCGGTAGTACGGGCGCTTCTTGGCGCCGTGGCGAGCGAGGCGAATCTTGACTGCCATGAAATGGAACTCCTTCTTGTACTTTCATTCTCTATACGCAAGCACTGCTCGCACAGTGCGGCGAAAACAGCAATTGCTTATATTACGGCTTGAGCGCAGGAAAGGCAAGCGCCCATCCACGAACTATCCACGGACGGCACCCGGAACGGCTGGCAACTCCACCACGCGGGTGGCGAGGCGGGAGGCCAGGGCCGGGGAATGGGAGACGAAGATGAGGCCCATGGCGCGCGCCTCGGCCTCGGCGACGAGCGCCCGCCAGATCTGCGCCTGGGTCACGGCGTCCAGCATGGTGGAGACCTCGTCGGCGATGAGATAGCTCGGGTGCGCGCCGAGGGCCCGGGCGATGCAGAAGCGCTGCAGCTCGCCGCCGGACAGCTCGTGGGGATAGCGCGAGAGCCATGCGTCGCGGATGCCCAAAAGCTCCCGCAGACGGCCCAGCTCCTCCTCGCTTGCGCCGCATTCGGCGAGACTCGCCGCCATGCGCATGCGCGGATCCAACGTCAGCTCCGGATGCTGCCCGATGAGCTGCACCGGGCACGGGCCACGCCTCGGCAGCGGGGAGCCATCGGCGAGCACCTCGCCCGTCCGGGGCGCCAGATAGCCCGCCAGCACGCGGCAGAGCGTCGTCTTACCGGTGCCGGAGGGCGCGGCCAGCTGCACGCGCTCGCCGGGGGCAACGGCGAGGGAGACGTCATCGAGAACGGGACGACCGTCGAAGGCGACGGAGAGGTGCCGGCCTTCTAGCATAGCGGACCTCCTTCGGTGGGCACGACAAATCCATGCTCGGGCAGGGCGTGCCAGAGCTGACGGGTGAAGGGGTGGCCCAGGGTATCGGGCGAGGCGAAGGCGGCGACCGAGGTCTCCTCCACCACCGTGCCGTCGCGGAAGACGGCGACGCGATCGGCCACGGTGAGCGCCAGCTCGATGTCGTGGGTGATGAGCATGACGCCGCCGCCAGCGTCGGCAAAGGCGCGGAAATCCGCGAGCGCCGCCTGGGCCAGCGACAGATCGAGGCCGGGCGTGGGCTCGTCGGCGATGATGAGCTTTGGCGCGTCCATGAGCGCGCAACACAGAAGCACGCGTCGGGCCATGCCGCCGGAGAGCTCGTGGGGGTACAGGCGCGCGACCTCCTCGGCAAGGCCGTAGCGGGCGAACAACTCGGCGCGCCGGGCGCGGCGGCGGGCGGCATCGGCGCGACGGGCCGCACCGCGTCCCCGCGGCATGCCTTCCACTTGGCGCCCCACCCGCATGAGCGGATCGAGGCTTGCCACCGATTGGGGCACAAGGGCAATGCCGCGCCCGCGCTCGGCGGCCAGGGCCGCCGCGTCCATGGGACGGCCGTCGAACCAGATGCGCCCGCGCACGAGCGCGTTGGACTCGAACAGGCCCAGCACCGCGTCGGCCAGAAGCGTCTTGCCCGAGCCCGAGGCGCCCACCACGGCGACGATCTCCCCCTCGTGCACGGAAAGGCTCAGGGAGCGGATGACCTCCACTTCCCGCTGGGGCACGTCCAAATAGCGCCCCAGCCGTCCCCGATCTGCGCGCGAATCCCCTTGCGCCCTCGTCGCCGCCGCTTCTTCATCGTACATGAGAAACGACACGGAGAGGTCCTCCACCGTCAGCAGGTGATGGCCGTGCCCGTGGCGCGACGTGGCCGCGTGGGAGTGGTGATGATGCACCGGCTGAGCACCGTGATCGACGGCCTCGTGGGCGACGGCAGGCTTCTCTTCCATACTCCCCTCCTATTCCTGGGCGTAGGCCGGATCGACGAGCTTGCGCAGGCTCGTTCCCACCACATCGAACAACATGACGCAGACGACAAGCGCCAGCCCCGGGAACACCGCGAGCCACCACAGCCCCGCCGACAGGTAGCCCATGGCCTCGGAGAGGATGATGCCGATGGCCGGCATCTCCGGCGGCAGCCCGAAGCCGAGGAAGGTGATGGCCGCCTCGTGAAGGATGGCGTGGGGAAACAGCAGCACGAGCCCCACGACGAACTGCGGCAGCACATAGGGCACCATGTGCCGTGCGGAGATGGCGAGCCGGCCCGCACCGAGACGGGCGGCGGCCGCGACGAAATCGGAGGATGCGCACTGGAGTATTTCCGCGCGCAGGATGCGGGCGAGGCTCGGCCAGTGCGTGAGGGCCACGCCGATGGTGACGCCCCAGAACCCCTTGCCCAAAGCGTAGGAGATGAGGATGAGCAGCACGATATGGGGAATGCCCATCATGAGGTCGATGAGCCAGCTGACCGCATGGTCGGCCCAGCGGGGGCCCAGCGCCGCCGCGGCCGCCAGCGCGAGCGCGATGAGCGAGGAGGCCACAGCCGCCATGAGGCCCACGAGCACGCTGGTGGAAAGGCCGGCCAACGTGCGCAGGAGCATGTCGCGGCCCATCCAGTCGGTGCCGAACGGGTGCGAAAGCGAAGGGGGCAGGCTCTTGGCGGCGAAATCGGTCGCCTGGGCGGCCGGCCCCGCCATGAGACCGGCCACCACAACGGCAGCCAGCAGCAGCGCCCCGCCCAGGGCGAGAGCGAAGGCGCGGCGGCGATTGGGCAACCGAAGGCGCCGCGGCGCCGAGAGCACGGGGGGTTGGTTGGCAAAAACCGCATCAGTCATCAGCGACCTCCTTCTGCCGACGCACCGGGCGCATACGGGGATCCACCAGGCCGTAGATGAGGTTCGCGGCCAAGTTCCCCGCGAACACGAGCGCCGCCGACACAAGTGCGATGCCGGCGAGCAGGGCCACGTCTCCCCCGAGGCCGGCCGTGACGGCGGCCTGGCCGAGGCCGGGATAGCTGAACACCTCTTCCACGAGCACCGAGCCGCCGAAGATCTCGGCGATCTGGGAGAACTGGAGCGTGATGGCCGGGAGCGCCAGATTGCGCAGGCCGTGGCGGATGAGCGCCTCGCGCCGCGTGAGGCCGCGGGCCCGGGCGAAGCGGACGTAGTCGCTGTTCAGCACATCGATGGCCTTGGCCCGGGTGTGCAGCGCCACGTTGGCCACCCCCACCACCGATAGCGTGATGGCCGGCAGCGCCATGTGATGCAGCGCATCGGCGAAGGTGACATCGGCGGCCGCCACTCCCACGGGCACCGAGAAGCCGAGGGGGAACCACCCGAGCCACACGGAGAACACTATGAGCAAAAGCAGCCCCACCCAAAACGTCGGCGAGGCGGCCAGAACGAAGCAGTAGCCGCGCACGAAGCGATCGAGCAGCCGCCCCTCGCGCAGGGCCGCCGCCACGCCCAGGACGAAACCGAGCACGCCGGAGGCGACCCACGCCACCCCCATGAGGGCGAGCGAGTTGGCCGCCCGCGAGGCGATGACCTCGGCCACCGGCGCGTTGTAGCGCAGCGACATCCCCAAATCGCCGTGCAGAAGGTCGCCGGCCCAAGCGAGAAAACGCTCGAGCATGGGCGTGTCGGCACCCCAGTAGGCCGCCAGCGCCGCCCGCTTCTCCTCGCTCATGGACATGAGCGCCGCCTGCCCCACGTTGGCCTGCAGAGGATCCACCGGCGAGAGACTGACCAGCGCGAACGTCACCACCGCCACCGCCACCATCAACAGCAGGAACCGACCAAGCTGCGACACGACGTACCTAGCCATGGCACAACCCCATTACTCTCGCAGCAGCGAGCTTTGGGCGGTGCTCACAAAGCGAGTTCCGCAGATGGTATCGAAGGCGCAGCGAGTACGGGAAAAGGCAATCATGTCGCCTTAGATACCAGCGAGGACTGTCTGAGCGACTGAGCACTGCCCAAAGCTCGCGTCCGACGATGTTCAACATAGTTTTAGCTCCAAGACCACTGGTCGATATTGTTCACCAAAGACCACCCGTGCCCGTGGGGATGCGGCTTCTGCTCGGCCACCTTCAAGCCCTCGCGCTCGAAGTACAAGTGATCCACGTTGGCGAGCCACACCCAGGTGGCCGCCCCCTCCGGCGCCACGCCGGTTTCCGTGGCCGCGTCCCACTGGGCGGCCTGGTAGAAGGGATAGGACTCCTCTACGGTACGAGCCGCCTGGGCCGCTTCCAAGTTCGCGTCCACCGTGTCGTTCATGTACTGGGCGTAGTTGCCCCAACCGGTGGAGTAGGTGAGCTCGAACAGCTCCACCGGCGAGTTGGAACCCCAGCCCCACAGCACCGGATCGGCGTACTGCCGCAGGTAGATGTCGTCCCAGCTGGCCCCCTTCGGCTCGACGGCGATGCCGAGGGCCGCCGCCTGGTCGGCGAAGTCGTAGGCCAGAGCCTGGCGCGTGGAATCGCCGGCGGCGTAGTACAGGTCGAAAGCGCAGGGCAGCCCGTCCCGGGCGCGCATCCCGTCGTCGCCTCGCGCCCAGCCGGCCGTATCCAGCAGGCGCTCGGCCGCCGCGACGTCGGTTTCCACGCGCATGGCCTCGCTCGACCAGGGCATGCCGTCGCCTACCGAGTAGGCCGCTCGGCCGAAGCCGGCCAGCACGTGCTCGATCATCTGGCTGCGGTCGATGCCGTAGTTGAGCGCCCGCCGCACGGCAAGGTCGCTCGTGACGTCGTTTCCGCCGGCGTAGACCATGTCGCCTTCCACGGTGACATCGGTGCCGGCGGGATTGCAGGGCAGCGAGATGCCGCGGGAATCCACCGAGGCGCAGTTGAGCAGGGCGTAGCCCGCGGGAACCGCCCCGGCCAGCGCCGCCGAGGTGTAAGCCACGTCCGCCGTGCCCGACTGGGCGGCGGCCAACGACGCGTCCTCTTCCATGAACAGCACCACAACGCGGTCCATGAGCGGCGCATCACCGTAATAGTCGGGGTTGGCGCGCAGGATCACCTGCTGGCCGCGATCCCATTGCTCCAGCATATAGCGGCCGCTGCCGATGGGATGCTCACCGTAATCGGGCCCGTAGGCATGGGCCGGCACGATGCCCATCACGGCGAGCGTGTACAGCAGCGCATTGTTCGGGCGCTTCATGGCGATCTCGCAGGTTGTGGCGTCAACGGCCCGCGCCTCGTCCACCATGGACAGATCCGCTTCGGCCGCTTCGCCGTTCACGATTCCGTTGATGGTGAAGGCCACGTCCTCGGCCGTGAGCGGCACGCCGTCGGTGAACATCACGTCCTCGCGGATATGGAACGTCCAGGTAAGGCCGTCCTCGGAGCAGCCGTAATCGGTGGCGAGATCGTTCACGAAGGCGAGGTTGTTGTCCGTGGCGATGAGCGTCGATTGGATGAGCGGCTCGTGCACGTGCTCGCCGGCCCCCCACCCCACGAGCGGATCGAAACCGGCGGCCGGTTCCGAGGAGGGCGTCATGGTGATTACCACCTGGCTTACGCCGTCGGGACCGACACCGGCACCCGCCGCGCCGGCAGCCGCAGGTTCGTTCGCGCCTGAGTCTGCCGCTCCCCGCGCGCACCCCGCCAAAAGCGCGCCGCTCCCCGCCGCTCCGGCAAGTCCCGCTGCACGCACGAAGTTCCTTCTCGTCAGGGCCATGGCTTCTCCTCCTGTTAGTGTTACGTCTCTTCAATGCGTAACAATACCATAGGCGAGCCACCAGTGTTACGGAATTTCGATTCGTAAGACGAATGGCCGATGCGAAAGGTAAATAGCCGGCACCCCGCCAATGCGGGACGCTGTCGCGGGGCGGGGTTCCGCGCGCAGTTCAATGGAGTGCGCGCATCACCTTCCAAACCGCGGCGATACGGTGCACTCCATTGCTGTTTGAGCACGGAGCCCCGCCCCGCGACAGCGTCCAGAGGGGCGTCTCGGCCGTCAACAGCGGAGAAACTACTGTCCCATCATATCTTGGATCTTCTTGAGGTCGCTCATGGACATGCCGCCCATGCCCGGAATACCCAGGCCGCGGCGGCGCTTGCCCTTCTTCCCCTTCTTGCCCTTGCGCGAGGCCTGCTGCTCCATGCCGGCGGTGGCCTGCTTCACCATCTTCTTCGTCTCGTTGAACTTCTTCATCATCTGGTTCACGTCGGTGACGGTAACCCCGGCGCCCTTGGCGATACGGGCGCGGCGGCTGCCGTTCAGAAGCTCCGGTTTGGCGCGCTCGGCCTTGGTCATGGAGTTGATGATGACCTCCATGGCGTCGAGTGCCCCTTCATCAACCTGACCGGAGCCGAGCGCCTTGTCGCCGCCGGGCAGCGCGCTGATGAGCTTGGAGACGCCGCCCATCTTGCGCACCTGCTTGTTCATCATGAGGAAGTCATCCAAGGTGAGCTGGCCGCGCATCATGCGCTCGGCCTCCAGTTCCTCCTCTTCGGCCTGCTGCACGCGCACGGCGTTCTCGATGAGCGAGACGACGTCGCCCATGCCAAGGATGCGCTTGGCCATGCGGTCGGGGTGGAAGACCTCCAGGGAATCGGGCTTCTCGCCCGAGGAGATGAACTTGATGGGTTTGCCGGTAACCTCGCGGATGGAAAGGGCGCCGCCGCCGCGGGCGTCGCCGTCCATCTTCGACATGATGACGCCGTCGAAGTCGACCGACTCGGCGAAGGCCTCCACGACGTTCACGACGTCCTGGCCGGTCATGGCATCCACCACCATGAGGATCTGGTCGGGGTGCGTGGCGTCCTTGATGGCCTGGGCCTCCTCCATCATGTCGGCGTCCACGTGCAGACGGCCCGCCGTGTCGATGATGACCACGTCGCGCAGGTTGTCGATGGCGTCCTGGATGCCCTCGCGCGCGATGGCCACCGGATCGCGCCCGTCGCCGCGGTAGACCCGCACACCGATCTCGTCGCCCAAGGTCTGCAGCTGGTCGGCCGCCGCGGGACGGTACACGTCGCCGGCGATGAGCAGCGGCGAGTGATTCTCCTGCTTCAGCCGGTAGGCGAGCTTGGCCGCCGCCGTGGTCTTGCCGGAGCCCTGCAAGCCCACAAGCATGATAACATTGGGGATGCGGCTTGAGAGCACGAGCCGGGAATCGGTGCGGCCGAGCAGCTCGGTCAGCTCGTCGAGCACGATCTTCACGACGTTCTGGGCCGGGGTGAGCGAGTCCAGCACGTCGGCGGAAAGGCAACGCTCCTTGGTGCGGGCGACGAAGTTCTTCACCACTTTGAAGTTGACGTCGGCCTCCAAGAGCGCCAGGCGGATCTCGCGCATGGCGGCGTTGATGTCGTCCTCGGTCAGGCGGCCCTTGCTGCGCAGGCCGGAGAAGATGCCCTGAAGGCGTTCGGAGAGGTTCTCGAGCATGGGGGTTCCTTATCTATTCAAACAGGCGCTTCCAGAAGCTTTTCTTTTCGGGCTCGGGGGCCGGCTCGGGCTCGGGCTCAGGCTCGCCCTCGGCGTTTTCATCAGCGGCAGCCATGGCGAGCTCAGCCAGCTCGTCGTCGGTGAAGGGGACATCATCGAAGACGCCTTCCTCGGCCGCCTCCGCAACGGCCTCGGCGTTGCGGTCGAGCTCCGTCAGCTCGGCGGCCTCAAGACCGGCAGAGGTATCCTCCTCGGTTTCCAGGACGAGGGTGTCGTGGGTGCGCCGGCCCAAAGCGGCTTCCAGCAGATCGGCATTGTCGGGCTCGGCTGCCGCCTCCTCCGCGGCATCGGCGAAGGCCTCTTCCGCATCGCCCTGCGCGTCCACCACGGGCGCTTCGCCATCCTCAATCTCCGCGAGGGCCTCCACGGTCGCGTCCTCGACCGTCTCCCCGGCAGACCCCTCGACCGCCTTCTCGGCCTCGGCCGCGCACGCCGGCGCGCCCTCCAGCACGTCCCGACGGCGCTCGCCGGCCGTGACGGCCGCCTCCTTGGCGTTCTCGCCGCGCAGGCCGTCCTCGTCCGCATCGAAGCGCTCGTCGAAAGTGCCGACGAGCGCCGAGGCGAACTCGCGGGCGTCGAAGTCGCGCAAGTCGTCGATGCCCTCGCCCACGCCGATCTTCACGATGGGCAGCCCCAGCTCGTGGCTCACGGCCAGCGCGATGCCGCCTTTGGCCGTGCCATCGAGCTTCGTGACGATAAGGGCGTCCAAATCCAGCGCGCGGTTGAACTCGCGGGCCTGCTGCAGGCCGTTCTGACCCGTGGTGGCGTCGATGACGAGCACCGTGTACACCGGCAGCTTCGAGCGCTTGCGCACCACGTTCACTACTTTCTCCAACTCGCGCATGAGGTCGGCGGAGGTGTGCAGGCGCCCGGCCGTGTCGATGAGCACGAGCTCGGCACCGGTCGCTTCGGCGCGCTCCAGCGTGTCGTAGCACACGCTCGCCGGATCGGCTCCGCGCTCTCGGGTAACCATCTCCACCCCGGCGCGGCGCGCCCACACCTCAAGCTGCTCGATGGCGGCGGCGCGGAAGGTGTCGGCCGAGCCCAGGATGACCGCGCGACCCGCATCGGTTTCCGCCTTGGCGAGCTTGCCCACGGTGGTGGTCTTGCCCGTGCCGTTGATGCCCACGAACAGCACCACGGCCTCATCGCCACCGAAGATGTCGGCCCCGGGCTCGGTGAAGGCACCGGCGATCTCGTCGTTCAAGAGGTCGAGCACCGCATAGGCGTCGGGCAGCGCCTTACGGGTGGCTTGGTCGCGCAGGTTCTCCACGATGTCGCTGGCCGCCGCCCCGCCCACATCCGACAGGATGAGGGTTTCTTCCAAGCCCTCCCAGAACTCCTCGTCCAAATCGGGTCCACGGTCCAAAAGGACGTTCATCGACTCCTTGAACTTGTCGCGCGAGCGGGAAAGCCCCTCGCTGATGCGATCGAAAAAGCCCATCGGGCACTCCTTCAAAATCATGGGCGACGGCGCCCGTCAGCAACGGCCGTCGGGCCGTTTCGTTAAAATGTTCCTTATAGTTTACGACATCGAGTGCCCCACACTGCCGCCCTGACAATTTCTTTCATTATTTTGGTCACAAAATCGACTTCTGGGTTTGAGGTTCAAGGTCAAACGGCTGGATCAGCATTTTCCAAGGCCTTCCAGATGACGTTTTGCGTAAAAAGCTGCCTCCATGATCGCAAAGAGCGCCTCATAAAAAACCAAAACTCGATTTTGTGACCATTTTTTCAAAAAAGTTTGTCGTCGGCGCACGAATACCCGAAAACCAGCAATCCCTAAACGCACAAATACCCGAGTTTGCCTCAGGCACCAGTCGCTTTGCTCACATCCAGGAGCTGACGATGGGCACCCAGCCCATGATGAGGATGATGACCACGAGCACCGGCACGCCGAAGCGCATCCACAGGCGCAGCCACCGAGGGAACTTGAGCCCTTCGCCCTCATTGGCCTCGGCAAGGAAGTTCTTCCAGCCCCAGCCGCGCCGGGACACGCAGAACAGCACGTAGACCAGCGAGCCCAAGGGCATGATGTTGCTGGACACAAGGAAGTCCTCCACCGTCTGGATGTCGCCCACTCCCGGCATGACCACATCCGAAAGCACGTTGAACCCGAGCGCACAGGGCAGCGACAGCAGCGGGATGGCAATGAGGTTCACCGTGACGGCCCGCTTGCGCGACCATCCCCATTGGTCCATCGAGAACCTCAGAATGCCCTCGAACACGGCGATGACCGTGGAAAGCGCCGCGAATGACATGAACACGAAGAACAGCGTGCCCCACACCTGTCCTCCCCACATCTGTTCGAACACGCTCGGCAGCGTGATGAACACAAGCCCGGGGCCCGAGTCCGGCGCCACGCCGAAGGCGAAGCAGGCTGGGAAGATGATGAGCCCCGTGGCCAGGGCAACGCCGGTGTCGAGCACGCCGATCGTGGCCGCCTCGCCCATGAGCGAGCGGTGCTTGTCGATGTAGCTGCCGAAAATGGTCATGGAGCCCATGCCGATGGACAGGGTGAAGAAGGCCTGACCCATGGCCGCGTAGGCCGCCTCGAAGAACATATCCGGGCTACCGAAGATCTTCGAGAAGTCCGGCAGCAGGTAGAAGGCCACGCCGTCGGCCGCCCCCGGAAGGGTGAGCGCGCGCACCACGAGCACCCCCAAAATGGCGAGCAGGGCGAGCATCATGGCCTTGGTGATGCGCTCCACGCCCTTTTGCACCCCCAGCGAGCAGATGAGGATGGAGACGACGCACACCACTACCATCCAGAAGACGCATTCCACCGGCGAGGCCAGCATCGCGTCGAAGACGGCCGAGGTGGCCTGCGAGTCGGCCCCCACGAACTGCCCGGAGGCGAACTTCGGCACGTAGGCAAGCATCCACCCGGCCACCGTGGTGTAGAACATCATGAGCAGATAGCACCCGGCGATGCCCACCCACTTGTACTTGTGCCAGTGAGTGCCCGCCGGCTCCAGCACGTTGAAGGCGCGGGCGATGGAGCGCTGGGAACCGCGGCCCACAGCGAACTCCATGACCATGATGGGCAGGCCCAAGACCACCAGAAAGACCAGGTACATGACGAGGAAGGCCGCGCCTCCGTACTCGCCGGTGATGTAGGGGAAGCGCCAGACGTTGCCGAGGCCTATGGCGCAGCCAGCGGAGATGAGGATGAACCCCAGACGGCTGCCGAATCGCTCACGTTCCAATAACGTCTCCTTTAAACGAGCCGCGCCCCGACGAGCACGACCGCTGATTTTTCACGAGAGATCATGCTAACAGAACAGAGAAGCCCGCTGCTCGGGGATTTCCAAGCAGCGGGCTTTCCCTTTTCCATCCAAGCGCCCCGAACACTGTGGCCCGGAGCGTCCGGCGCGTTACTTGTCCTCGGCGGCCTTCTTGGCGTCGTCAGCCTTGTCCTTGGCGGCATCGGCGGCATCGGCAGCCTTCTCCTTGGCGGTATCGGCCGCATCCTTGGCCTTTTCGGCGGCGTCGGCGGCGGCGTCCTTCAGATCGCCGGCCTTCTCGGCGGCAGCATCCTTCAAGTCGGCGGCCTTCTCGGCAGCGGCGTCCTTCAGGTCGCCCGCCTTATCGGCCAAATCGTGGGCGCCATCCTGGAACGCCTCCTTGATGTCCTCGCCGGCTTCCTTCATCTTATCGATGAAACTCATGGTGAATCTCCCTTCATCGGGTCTTGCGCGTGCATCCACCATACCGTGCCGCAGCCGTCGCCGCCTCGCGATGATCCCATCCGACGATGACCCCTTGACGACCTGTTAAGCTGCGGTCATCTGCGCCAGACGCCCTATTCTCCCCCCCTTATTTGCAGATCGCTGAAAAAAAAAGATGGCGTCCGCAAAGAACGGACGCCATCTGGGAGAGGTCAGTTAAGACGTGCTCCCTCTTGCTTATGCATTCACCTTCTTCGGCAGATACCACACCGACGGGTTCGTGCCCTCCTCGGACAATAGCTGGAAGCCCTCGGCTGCCTCGGCCTGGGAGCGAAGATCGTCAAGTTCTCCGAATACGCGAGCGCCAGCGGGGCAAGCGGCCACACAGGCCTGGACGCGCCCGTCGCCCGCATCGATGCGATCGGCGCAGAACGTGCACTTGTCAACGGTGCCCTTGGGCATCGTGGGATACATAATCTCCTCGTACTCGTTGAGCGTCTCGCCAAAATACCCGTTCTCATCCTCGCGGTAATAACGAGCTCCGTAAGGACAAGCGCTCATGCACGACTTGCAACCGATGCACTCGTCCTTGTTGATCGCGACAATGCCATCCTCGCGCTTGAACGAGGCCCCGGTTGGGCACACCTCAACACACGGAGCGTTCTCGCAATGCATGCACAGCATGGGATAGGCCGTCATGCGAACGTCGGGATACTCGCCGACGTACTCGATCTCCACATGGGCGCGCGTTACCTTAGGCGGCGTTCCATGGGCCTCTTTGCACGCAACGGCGCAGGCATGGCAGCCAATGCACTTCTTAAGATCGATGAGCATTCCATACGTCATAGCTTATCCCTCCCTAGGAAATCTTCTCAACTTTGACGCGAACCGTCTGATCGAGCGCCGAGCAAATGTAGTCAAAACGCTTGGGATCATGGCCTGGCGCGAGGTGGGCGATAGGCGTTCCCTTGCCCTTGCTGCTCGGAATAAACTCCGAATGGGAGCCCCATGATCCGCAGATGACGGCCATGCATTCGGGATGGATCTTCTCCGAAGTCATGAGGATGCCCTCAACGGAGGAATCGTGCTGGCTGACGAGACGAATCTTATCGCCATCGGCAAGCCCCTTTTCCGAAGCCACGGCAGCGTTCATTTCCACAGCGTAAGCGTAAGGGTTGGACTCGTTAACCTCGTTGATATAGGGATTGCCGAGGCCCCACGAGTCGACATTGATGGAATCGGTGTAGTAAATGGGGAACAAGGTGAAATCGGGATCGGTCACCTCCCATTCCGTGCAAGGCTTCCAATCCGGGAACGGCTGATAGTCATCAGTTTCCCAATAGATACCGAGCTCCTCAACGGTCTTTTCAACCTTCTCCTTCGCTTCAAACATGAAATCCCAGTACAACGGAACTTTACCGGGCGCATTGTTAGCCCAAATGTACACCTCATCAACGTCGCGCGGATGCGTGTAGACGCCATGCTCTTTAAACCACTCGAAGTCATGCTCCTCGTCGACGAGGCTCTTGGCAACGGAATTCGCGAACGCCTCGAGGTCGAAAGGCTGATCCATGGGAACAGAGTATTCATCCTTAACCCGGTACACCATGTTCATAAGCCCAACGTAATTCGCGGTCATGCCCCTGCGGTCGGCAAGATCGCCCATTATCTCGAAAATGGACTTCACGCCGTCCTTCGGCTCGACAACCGGCTGCATGATCGGATATGCCCACGGCACATCCAAGCCGCAGATCACCCGGTGGTTGAAGAACATGTGAGGCAAAGGATCGATTCGCTCGAGATAGTTCGCCTCAGGAAGGAACACATCATACAAGTAGGAGGATTCGTTGAGGAACAGGTCGACGCCCACGATGAAATCGAGATTCTTCAGCATTTCGATCTGCTCGTCATGGTTGCCCCACCATTTGATGGGATTGCAGCCGTAAACAAGCGCGGCCTTGATAGGCTGAGTGCCGTACAAATCGGGATCGCACTGGGCCAGGTTGAAGAAATGCGCGTCCTCTCCGAGCGGCTGGAGGGCGAGCATACTCATATCGGTCGGCTTGTACTCCTCAATCGGCTTGCGCACGCGCTCGTAGTACGAGCCGGGATAGGCCATGAGCAGCGAAACGTCGTTCATGAAGCCGTCTTCCTCCCAAATTGAGGGACGGAACTGAACAACGTTCTCAGGGTCATCGGTAATGCCGTTGCAGGCGGGATCGAATCCGATAAGGCCTCCCACCGAGTTCGCGGCACCCACGATAACATTCAGCATGATGACAGACCAGCAGGCATGGTAAGCATGTTTGTGCCGCGTCAGACCGGAGAACAGATCGACGCAAACAGGGCGGTAAGGCATCGTCACCCCGCCGACCTCGATGGTCTCGCCGATATGGGCAGCCTCGCCAAACTCTTTGGCGATCTGACGAATAGTAGCGGCGGGAACCGTAGTGATCTCTTCTTGATATTCAGGTGTATAGCGCGAAATATGGGCCTTGTAAAGGGTAAACGCCGTTGTGCAAGCAGCGCCATCAACCTCAAACGTGCCTTCCAGCACTGGCTGCACGCACTCGTCGTAGGGCTTGGCAGTGTTGTCGGACGCATCCATGTAGAGCGCCTTGTTCGACTCGGGATGACGCAAGATGCGCTGCGTCTCATCGCTGACGAGAGCCGGGCCGTTCGTGCGGTTCGTTAGATACTCGGCATCGAAGATCCCCAGCTCGTTCACGAGGACGTTCGCCATTGCCAGCGCAGCAGCGGCGTCGGTGCTGGGACGTATCGGCACCCAAAGGTCAGCGGCTTCGGCGCCCGCCGACATATGAGGATCGAAGTTGACGAGACGCATCCCCTCCGCGCGACGCTTGGAGAAAAGCTCGGCCGTCATATTGAAGCCGTGACGCGTGGCAACGCCAGCATTGGTGCCGAACTGAATGAGGTAGTTGCAATACTCGTAATCGGGCTTCGCGTTGCCCGCCCCCGTATAGATGTAGCTTACCTGGTGAACGCCGGTGCCGCACAAATCGGCAATGGCATTAGCCGGCTCATAGGCGCCGTAGAGCGCACCGAGCGCCATGCCCTTGACCAAGCTGCCCGTTTGGCTAGCGACCATGGACATGCTCCCAAGAGCTCCGGGATATTCCGCAACTGCCTTCGAGAACGCCTCATCGACAAGATCGTACGCTTCGTCCCAGCTGATCTCGACCCAGCCCGGATCGATGTCGATCCCCTTTTCGGGATTCGTGCGCTTCATGGGTTTGGTGATACGGTTCGGATCGTACTGCTGCATGATGCCTGCGGCACCTTTTCCACAAATGTGGCCATAGCCGATAGGGCTATCCGGATTGCCCGTCAACTCCACGATCACGCCATCGATAACATGCGCCTTGATCGAGCAGTTGTTGAAGCACATGTTGCA
>OLSG01001221.1_pt1 | contig 27688 bp, 25 predicted proteins | sample 1673041 | NCBI WGS metagenome assembly OLSG01 (sample SAMEA3136749, study PRJEB25190) | human gut metagenome | reverse complement strand
CTTTCTCGAAAAAGTGGCCTTGCCACTTTTTCGACCCTCTCAGCGCCGCCCATCGGGCGGCGCTGCTGCTGTTCATTCCACTGTCTTCAGCGACTCTACCATATCCAGCTTTTTCAGCTTCCGGTGGGCCGCCAGATTGACCACCAGGGAGAAGACGGCGGTGAGTACCCCGGCGTAGAGATAGCTGGACAGGGCCAGTGTCCGCCCGAACATGAGCAGGTCGATCTCCACTGTCAGCACCAGCCACTGGTGGAGCAGCTTCCCCATCCCCATCCCCAGGGCCACGCCGAACACCGTGAGGATCACGTTCTCCCGGTAGATATAGGCGGACAGCTCGCCGTCGTAGAAGCCCAGCACCTTCAGGGTGGCCAGCTCCCGCATCCGCTCGGTGATGTTGATGTTGGTCAGGTTGTAGAGCACCACGAAGGCCAGGGCCGCGGCGCACACGATGATGAGGACCACGGCGTAGTCCACGCTCTCCAGACTGGAGGTGAATACCTCCCGGGTGGCCGCCACCTGGGACAGGGTGGTGACGCCGTCCAGCCCCACCAGCTCCGCGTCCAGGGCCTCCGCCCCTTCAGCGGGGTAGGCCGCCAGCACCTGGTTCTCCTCCGGCGGCTGGCCATACAGGGTCTGGTAGTAGGCGTCGGTCATGTAGACATAGTGCATGATATAGTGCTCCGTGACATCCGCCACCCGTACCTGGACCCGGCTGTCCCCGTCCAGAGTGAAGGTGTCCCCCGCCGACACCCCCAGCAGGGAGGCCAGCTTCTCCGTCAGGACCACTCCGTCGTCAGGCAGGAGCACCGGCACGCTGTCCGTCCGGTGGCGCAGGGAGACGAAGGGGGCCAGCGCCTCCTGGCTGGGCACCACTTCCACCGTGCAGTCCACCGTGTACCGCTCCGTCTCGACGGAGGCCGTCTCCGAGCGGCTCACCAGCCATCCGCTCACCAGCTCGGACCGCTCCAGCGCCCCGGTCACCTCCGCCAGCTCGCCGGGGGTCACTCGGTCCACCAGCCCGATCTGGGCGGTATAGCGGTAGATCTCGTCGTACTGCCTGTCCATCACGTCGAAAATGGAGCCCCGCAGGCCGAAGGCGGTGACGATCAGGGCAGCGCAGCCGCCGATGCCCACCACCGTCATCCAGAAGCGGCGCTGATAGCGGAACAGGTTGCGCAGGGTGATCTTGTAGTTGAAGGACAGCCGCCGCCACAGGGGGGCGATCCGCTCCAGCAGGATGCGCTTGCCCATGGGGGGTGCCTTGGGCCGCATCAGCTCCGCCGGCACCGCTGCCAGGGTGGAGAAGCAGGCCGCCAGGGCGGAGAGGGTCACCGTCCCCACCGCGGCCCCGCAGGCCAGCAGGGAGGTAGCGGGGTAAAAGCCGTACTGGATCTCCCCCACTGTGTAGAGGATGGCCCAGGCGTTGCAGATGATCCAGGGCAGCAGGGTCAGCCCCACTGCCAGCCCCAGGGCCGCCCCCGCCGCGCTGGCCAGGAAGCCGTAGCCCACATATTTCACCGCGATGGCCCCCTTGGAGTAGCCCAGGGCCTTCATCCCGCCGATGGTGATCCGCTGCTCCTCCACCATCCGGGTCATGGTGGTCAGGCACACCAGGGCGGCCACCAGGAAGAAGATCAGGGGGAACACCGCCGCCAGACTGCCCATCCGGTCGGCATCCATCTCGTAGCTGGCGTAGCCGGTGTTGGTGCCCCGTCCCAGGAGATACCAGGAGCAGTCCTCCAAGGCATCCAGGTCCCGCCGGGCCTGCTCCAGCTCCTTGCGGGCGTCCGCCAGCTCCTGCTCCGCCTCCGCCTTCCCCTCCTCATAGTCGGCCAGGCCGTCGGCATACTCCGCCTCGCCGTTCTGCAGCTCAGTCAGGGCATCCGCCAGCTCCGCCCGGCCGTCCGCCGACTCCCGCTCCAGGGTCTCCCGGGCGTCCGCCAGTTCCGCCTGGCCGTCCCGGTACTCCTGCCAGCCCTCGTCCAGCTCCTGCCTGGCATCCGCCAGCTCCCGCTCCCCGTCGGCGAGCTCCTGCTCCCCATCCGCCAGCCGGGCCGCGCCGTCGGCGTACTCCGCCTCCCCGTCGTCCAGCTCCCGCTTGGCCTGGGTCAGCAGCCCCAGGGAGGCGTTGAGCTCCAGGGCGCTGGACTGGAGCCGGGGCAGCCCAGCGGACAGCTGGGCCTCCACCTGGACGGCCTGGACCTCCAGTGCCTCCGCCTGGGCCAGGGCCTGGGCCGCCTGGGCCTGGAGCTGCTGAGCCTGAGCCGTCAGCTGCTGGGCCTGGGCCTCGTACTGCTGGGCCTGGGCTTGAAGCTGCTGGGCCAGCAGCAGATTTCCCATGGCTGCGGCCTGCTGGGCCTGGGCCGCATACTGCTGGGCCGCCGCACCGGCCTGGGCGGCCCCCTGCTGGGCCTGGACCGCCCCCTGCTGGGCCTGGGCCGCCCCCTGGCGGGCCTGCTGGGCCCCGGCGCGCATCTGCTCCACGCCCGCCAGCCCCTGCTCATACTGGGCCATCCCCTCGGTGTAGGCGGCCAGGCCGTATTCATATTTGGCGTACCCCTTGCGGTACTCCGCCCAGCCCTCGTCCAGCTCCGCCCGGGCGTCCGCCAGCTCCTGCCGGGCGTCCGCCACCTCCCGGCGGGCATCCTCCAGCTCGGGCAGGGCATCCTGGTACTCCTGCTCCCCGTCCCGCAGCTCAGTCAGAGCGTCCGCCAGCTCCGCCTCCCCGTCGTCGATCTCCCGCTGGGCATCGGCGGTTTCCTGTTCAAAGGTGTTCAGCCCGTCATAGTACTCCGCCCAGCCGTCATCCAGCTCCCGCCGGGCATCCGTCAGCTCCGCCTCCCCCTCGGAGAGCTCCTGAGACACCTCCGCCTCCCCGTCAGACAGCTCCCGCCGGGCGTCCGCCAGGGCCTGCTCGGCCTCTTCCCGGATGGACTCCCCCCGCAGGGCGGAGCGCTCCTCCGCCAGAGGCTCCAGGGCGTCGGAAAGGCTGTTCATCAGCTCGGTGTAGTCCTCACTGTAACACAACAGCTCCTCCGCCCCCTCCGCCTGAAGGTAGGCGTCGGTGTAGTAGTCCAGGGAAAAGGCCGCCTGCGGCAGCAGAACAAAGGCTGAGACCGCCCCCGTCCCCAGAGAGGAAGAACCCCGCTCCACGGAGATATACAGAGGGGAATCCGCCGTTCCCACGATGGTGAATTCCCGCCGGGCCAGGGCGTCCTCAAAGTCGCCGGTCCCGGTGTCCAGGCGGATGGTGTCCCCGATGGACAGGCCCGACTTCTCCAGAAACAGGGGCTCCACCAGGCACTCCCCCGCTTTCCGGGGCAGCCGCCCCTCTACCAGCCGGGGGCGGTTGGACCCCTCCTCTGCAAAGGAGTGAACCTTTACGATCATCTCCTGATCCTTCAGGGGGACAGCTGCGTCGATGGTGTAGGCCCCCTCGGCTTCCTCCACCCCCTCCTGCCGGGCCAGCAGCTCCACATCCTCCTCCGTCAGGCCCAGGGTGGAGACCACCCGCAGGTCCATCAGCCGCTGCTGATCAAAATACAGGTCACCGGTCTCCTTCATGTCGGGGGCAGTGGCCCGCAGTCCGGCCAGGAAGCACACCGCCAGGGCGGAGAGGACCAGCAGGGAGAGGAAGCGGCTGCGGGTGTTCCGAACCTCCCGGACCGCGTCGGTCAGCAGGCGGCTGGGGGCTTTTTTTCGGGACATGGGCTGTTCTCCTCCTCTCCTTTTTGTATTTTTTCTTCACAAAATCGCATTTTGTAGAGGCATTACCACTCAATGGTCTCCACGGGGACCGGGCGGTCGTTGTGGTCGATGCGCTCCACCCGCCCGTTCTTCACGTGGATCACCTGGTCTGCCATGGGGGCTATGGCGCTGTTGTGGGTGATGACCACCACCGTCATGCCCTGCTGGCGGCAGGTGTCCTGGAGCAGCTTCAGGATAGACTTGCCGGTGACATAGTCCAGTGCCCCCGTGGGCTCGTCGCACAGCAGCAGCTTGGGGTTTTTGGCCAGCGCCCGGGCAATGGCCACCCGCTGCTGCTCCCCTCCGGAGAGCTGGGCAGGAAAGTTGTTCAGCCGCTCCCCCAGCCCCACATGGCGCAGCACCTCCTCCGCGTCCAGGGGGTCCCGGCAGATCTGGGCGGCCAGCTCTACATTTTCCAGGGCCGTCAGATTCTGCACCAGGTTGTAGAACTGGAACACGAAGCCGATGTCATATCGGCGGTATGTGGTGAGCTGTCGGGCCCCATAGCCGCTGATCTCCTGGCCGTCCACCCTGATAGCCCCGCTGTCACAGGCGTCCATCCCCCCCAGGATGTTCAGCACCGTGGTCTTGCCCGCACCGGAGGGCCCCACGATGACGGCGAACTGTCCTTTCTCAATCTCAAAGGAGATGTCGTCCACTGCGGTGATGGTGATCTCCCCCATCTGATACCGTTTCCCCACATGCTGAAGGGAGATATAGGCCATAGGTCATCCCTCCTGTTGTCCGTTATAAAACAGGTGTTGAATATCTTGTATTTTTTATTATAATAGGGGATAACAGAGGATTGCAATGGGCAAAAGGGCGGCTTCTGTGGAAAATCCGACAGGCTCTGTCCTCTGTGTCGAAAAACGGGGGAGGTGCGTCCATGGCGGAACAGCGCCAGGACCGGAGGGTCCGCAGGTCCAAGGCCCAGCTGCGGCAGGCCCTGATCCAGCTGCTCCAGGAAAAGCCGGTGGAGGAGATCACTGTCCGGGAGCTGACTGAGCGGGCCGATGTGAACCGCGGGACCTTTTACAGCCACTATCAAAACATCTACCACATGCTGGAACAGGTGGAAAACGAGCTCTTCGACGAGCTGGGGCGGCTGCTGGATGCCTATCCGCCCCACCTGCTCCGGGACGAGCTGACCCCCATCCTGGTGGACGTGTTCCGCTTCGTGCGGAGCAACAGCCAGCTGTGCCTGGCCCTGATGGGCGCATGGGGGGAGGGCGACTTCTTCCGCCGGCTGGACGCCATGATCTATGCCCGCTGCCTGCGGGAGTGGCAGGGCATCTACCCCCTGGGCAGTCTGGACGGCCCCAACTACTGTCTGGAGTTCGTCATCGCCGGGGCGGTGGGCATGGCCCGCTCCTGGGCCCTTCAGGGCTTTCCTCAGGCAGAGGAGGCGCTGGCCCGCCTGGCCGATCGGCTCATCTCCTCTGGTCTCGCCGGCACGCTTCAGCACTTCGATTGATTTCCTCATTTTTCGCTCCATCTTTTTGTGGAAATCGCCGGTCGAAAAAATGAAAGAAATCGTTGCGGGACCCTTCTTTTTTCGATAAAATGAATCTGTATCGGAACTTGAAAAAGAGGGATGGGACAAGCTATGGAGCTTTTGAAAGAGCGTATTCGCCGGGACGGCAAGGTAAAGGGGACCGACGTGCTGAAGGTGGACAGCTTCCTGAACCACCAGATGGACATCAAGCTCTTCGCCGAGATCGGCAGGGAGTTTAAGCGCCGCTTCGCGGACTGCCAGATCAACAAGATCCTCACCATCGAGGCTTCCGGCATCGGCATCGCCTGCATCACGGCCCAATACTTCGACTGCCCGGTGATCTTCGCCAAGAAAAGCCAGACCAAGAACATCGCCGGCGAGGTCTACACCGCCAAGGTGGAGTCCTTCACCCACGGCCGGGTCTATGACATCATCGTGGCCAAGGAGTTCCTGGGCCCCGGCGACCGGGTGCTCATCATCGATGACTTTCTGGCCAACGGCGCCGCCCTGATGGGCCTGTCCAAGCTGGTGGAGGACGCCGGCGCCACTCTGGTAGGGGCCGGCATCGTCATCGAGAAAGCCTTCCAGCCCGGCGGCGACATGATCCGCGCCCGAGGCATCCGGCTGGAGTCCCTGGCCCGCGTCAAGTCCATGAATGAGGAGACCGGCGTGGAGTTCGTGGACTGAGCCCGCCGTCCCCAGAATTGAATCGCCCTTCGATTAAAACCGGCTCGCCCGGTTTTAATATATTTGTGCGGGACCCGTCCGGCTCCTGCACATGATCTTTTAAGGAGGAAAACACATTCATGAAGAAGCTTCTTGCCTTTGTCATGGCCGCCGCCATGACGCTGTCCCTGGCCGCCTGCGGCGGCGGCAGCTCCAGCTCCGCCGGCACCAGCACCCCCGCCGGCACCAGCTCTGCTCCGGCCGCCTCCAGCACCCCCGCTGACACCGCCGACTTCAAGGTGGGCGCCATCTACATCAACGGTCAGAACGACACCGCCGGCTACACCTTCCAGCACCACAGCGGCATCACCAAGGCTATGGAGAACCTGGGCCTGGACCCCGCCAGCCAGCTGCTCATCGTGGACAACGTGGCGGAGGATTACACCGCCGTCTCCAACGCCATCGACACCCTGGCCGGTCAGGGCGCCAATATCATCTTCGGCATCTCCTTCGGCTACATCGACGCCATGAATGACAAGGCGGAGGAGTACCCCGAGATCATCTTCTCCCACGCCACCGGCTACATGGGCAATGACACCAACTTCAACAACTACTTCGGTCGCATCTATCAGGCCCGCTACCTCACCGGCGTGGCCGCCGGCCTGAAGAGCCTGGAGATGGGCAACAACTCCATCGGCTACGTGGCCGCCTACAACCGGGAGTATGCCGAGACCTGCTCCGGCATCAACGCCTTCGCCCTGGGCGTGCAGGCCGTCAACCCCGACGCCGTGGTCCATGTGAACAAGATCTCCACCTGGGGCGACGAGAACCTGGAGCGCCAGGCTGCCCAGGCCCTGATCGACACCTATGACTGCTGCGTCATCGGCCAGCACTGCGATTCCGCCCAGCCCCAGCTGGTGGCCGCCGAGAACAACGTGTTCGGCTGCGGCTACAACTCCGACATGACCGAGCAGGCCCCCAACGCCCACCTCACTGCCGCCATCTGGCACTGGGATGTGTACTATCAGGCCGCCATCGAGACCGCTATGACCTGCGGCGGCGCCGAGAACTTTGTCACCGAGATGGGCGGCAACGCCTACTACGCCGGCCTGTCCGAGGGCTTCGTGGACGCCTCCACCCTGAACGAGCTGGTGGCTGCCCCCGGCACCGCCGCCGCCATGGAGGCCGTGCGTGAGCTGATCGACAGCGGCGAGTGGGACGTGTTCTCCGGCGTGAAGCTGAACATCACCGTGGACGCCGAGGCCGGCACCGCCGCTGTGGAGCAGGTGGATGCCCCCCTGATGTCCGACGGCTATGAGCTGAAGGACGGCGAGGTCGTGGAGATGGCCAACCCCGAGATCGTGCCCGCCGGCGGCGCCAGCGTGACCGACGACGTCATCAAGAGCGGCATGAACTACAACGTGGCCGGCGTGGTGGAGGGCTGAGTCCCCTCCCCCCGTCAGACACAGCGCAGACCCTGAACCGGGCCGGCCGGCATCCCCCGCCGGCCGGCCCGGCCTTTTGGCTCCTGCTCCCCGGTCCGGACCCGCCTCCGGACCGGGGAGGAGCAGCCAAAGGCGGCGGAGGGCCGCAGGGGACCGCCGGTCCCCAAGGATAATGAGAAAAGGGGAGAACGCCATGCCAACAGAATACGCCATCGAAATGAAGGGCATCACCAAGACCTTCGGCAGCGTGGTGGCCAACAGGGATGTGGAGCTGAACGTCAGACAGGGGGAGATCCTGGCCCTGCTGGGTGAGAACGGCTCGGGCAAGACCACCCTGATGAACATGCTGTCCGGAATCTACAAGCCGGACAGCGGCACCATCCTGGTCAACGGCCGGCAGGCGGTCATCAATTCCCCCGAGGACGCCAAGCGGCTGGGCATCGGCATGGTGCACCAGCACTTCAAGCTGGTGGACATTTTTTCCGCCGCGGATAACATCTGGCTGGGGGATGAGAAGTCCGGCCCCATTCTGAAGAAGGACCGGTACGCCGTCATCCAGGAGATGGCCCGGAAGTTCGGCTTTGACATCGACCCCCGGAAAAAGGTGTACAATATGGCGGTGTCGGAGAAGCAGACCCTGGAGATCATCAAGGTGCTCTACTACGGGGCCAAGGTCATCATCCTGGACGAGCCCACCGCCGTCCTTACCGTCCAGGAGACAGCCAAGCTCTTCGACGTGCTCCGCCGCATGAAGGCGGAGGGCCACGCCATCATCATCATCACCCACAAGCTCAACGAGGTGCTGGAGATCTCCGACCGGGTCTCCATCCTCCGCAAGGGGGAGTACATCACCACCGTAGACACCGCCCAGACCGATGAGCAGCAGCTCACCGAGTTCATGGTGGGCCACAAGGTGGACCTGAACATCGAGCGCCCCGTGGTGGAAAAGACCCGCCCCCTGCTGGAGATCCGGGACCTGACCATCCGCAGCGACGAGGGTGCCGTGGCCATCGACCGGGTGAACTTCTATATCCGGGGCGGTGAGATCCTGGGCGTGGCCGGCATCGCGGGCTGCGGCCAGAAGGAGCTGTGTGAGGCCATCGCCGGCCTGCGGCCCATCGAGGGCGGCCAGATGATCCACAAGGGGGAGAACATCGTGGGCCTCTCCCCCAAGGCGATCCTGGACAAGGGCATCTCCATGTCTTTCATCCCGGAGGACCGGCTGGGCATGGGCCTGGCCCCCTCCCTGTCCATCACGGACAACATGCTGCTGAAAACATACAGCGACGGCAGGGGCATCTTTGTGGACCGGAAGCGGGGCCGGGCGGAGGCGGAACACGTCATCCAGGAGCTGGAGGTGGTCACCCCCTCCACCGAGACCCCGGTGCGCCGCCTGTCCGGCGGCAACGTGCAAAAGGTGCTGCTGGGCCGCGAGATCAAGGCCGGCCCCAACGTCATCGTCACCGCCTATCCTGTCCGCGGCCTGGACATCAACTCTTCCTATGCTATTTACCACATTCTCAACGAGCAGAAGAAGTCCGGCGTGGGCATCCTGTTCGTGGGCGAGGACCTGGACGTGATGATGGCCCTGTGCGACAAGATCATGGTCCTCTGCCACGGCAGAGTGATGGGCGTAGTCCACGCCCACAAGGTCACCAAGGAGGAGCTGGGCCTGATGATGACCGGCGCCCTGGACCTGACCCGCAAGTATGAGGACAAGCCCGCGGGCATTGCCCGGGACACTCTGATCGAGGAGGTGGACCAATGAACCGGAAAGAACCGCTCTTCCGCGTGGTCAAGCGGGAGTCGTCCAGCCCCGTCCGCCAGGCCCTGGCCTATGTGGCGGCGGTGGTCATCGCCCTGCTCATCGGCGCGGCCCTCCTCTCCTCCATGGATGTGGACCCCCTCACCTTCTACCAGAAGATGGTGACCATGGGCATCCCGGGCAACAAATTCCCCTGGCGCATCGTGGAGAACTTCGTCAAGCTCTTTGTCCCCCTGCTCATCACCTCCCTGGCCCTGTCGCTGGCCTTCCGGATGCGCTTCTGGAACATCGGCGGAGAGGGGCAGTTCATCATGGGCGCCATCTGTGCCGCCGCGGCTGCCCACAAGCTGGGCCCGGTCCTGCCCCAGCCCCTGGTGGTGCTGGTCATGGCCCTGTGCGGCATCCTGGGCGGCGGCCTGTACGGCCTGATCGTGGCCCTGCTGAAGGTGCGCTACAACACCAACGAGACCCTGCTCACCCTGATGCTCAACTACATCGCCCTCTATCTCCTCCAGTTCCTGGGGGAGACCAAGGCTGGCTGGAACTTCTTCCTGGACCCTGATTCCGCCCGGCCCAAGTTCGCCGGCTTCCCCGACAACGCGGACATGATCACCTTCCCCCTGGGCCCCTTCAACCTGAACCTGTCCCTGATCATCGCCATCGTCCTGTGCGTGCTCCTCTTCGGCTATCTGAAGTACACCAAGCACGGCTATGAGATCGCCGTGGTGGGGGACAGCCCCAACACCGCCCGCTATGCGGGCATGAAGGTGGGGCGGATCGTGGTGCGCACCATCTTCCTGTCCGCTGCCCTCATCGGCCTGGCCGGCGCCTTCTATGTCTCCTCCGCCGGCACCCTGTCCACCTCCGTCACCAACGATGTGGGCTGGACCGGCATCGTGGTGGCCTGGCTGGCCAAGCTGAACACGGTGGGCATCGTCATCACCGCCCTGCTCATCACAGTGCTCCAGTTCGGCTGTCAGGCTGCCAGCACCACCTATTCCTCCATCGACGCCAACTTCGCGGACCTGATCCAGGGCATCATCCTGTTCGCCGTCCTGGCCGCGGACTTCTTCACCCGCTTCCGTCTGGCGCGGCGCGCCGCAGCCCCCAAGGAGGTGTCCAAATGAACGCATCCATCGACGTATTGACCCTCTTCCTGTTCAACATCGTGCTGGTGAACATCCCCCTGCTCTACGGCACAGTGGGCGAGATCGTCACCGAGAAGGCTGGCAGCCTGAATCTGGGCGTGGAGGGCACCATGGCCATCGGCGCCATCTTCGGCTACCTGGCAGGCTGTATGGCCAACAGCCTGCTGGTGGGCCTGCTGGTCTCCTTTCTGGCCGCCGGCCTGTGCGGGGCCCTGTTTGCCCTGCTCACCGTCTCCCTCCAGGCCAACCAGAACGTCACCGGCCTGACCATCACCACCTTCGGCCTGGGCCTCTACTTCTTCATCGGCAAGGGCCTGGGGGACCGCTGGCCCGTCATGACAAGCGCCGACGCCCTGGTCAGCGGCTTCTCCGCCCGGGAGATCCCCTTGCTCTCCTCCATCCCGGTGGTGGGCAAGGCCCTGTTTTCCCACAACATCCTGGTCTATCTGGGCATCCTGGTGGCGGCGGCGGTGTGGTGGTACCTCACCTGCACCAAGACCGGCCTGCGCCTGCGCTCCGTGGGGGAGAACCCCGGCGCTGCCGACTCGGTGGGCGTCAACATCCTGCTGTATAAGTACGTCCACCTGATCCTGGGCTCCGGCATCATGGGGCTGGGCGGCTTCTATATGGCACTGAACATGGGCGGCTCCTTCGAGGGCTCCAACTGCTGGATCAACGGCTACGGCTGGATCGCCATCGCCCTGGTCATCTTCGCCAACTGGAACCCCCTGTATGCCATCCTGGGCACCCTGGTCTTTGGCTTCTTCAACACCCTTCAGATCTACTCCGGCTCTCTGGCCGGCGCATTCCCGGACGCTCTGGGCTGGCTCAACAGCATCCCCTCCCACCTCTTCAAGGCCCTCCCCTTCCTGATCACCGCTATCGTGCTGGTGGTCACCTCCATCCGCAAGCGGGAGGGCAGCGGACAGCCCGCCGCCCTGGGCCTGAACTACTTCCGCGAGGAGCGGTGAACGGCCTTTTTCCACCATCAGCGCCCTGTCCCATAGGGGACAGGGCGCTTTCTGTGTCCCGATGAGGGCATCGGACCCTACGGGGTGCAATCTTCTCCCATTGCCTGCGTAGGGGCGCACATCGTGCGCCCGCCGGTCTCCCACCGGCCGCCCCTATTCTGCCAGGACAGGCGCGATCCCCTCGTGGGGTATGCCCGCCAATTCAACACACCCGCGGCGGCAGCACAAACGGGGGGATTGGGTGTGGTCCACCACCCGCGCCGGACGCGGGCGCCATGCCCAAGGGCCCGCGTCTCCCATATCGGGGGGCCGGGGCGGGTGTGGCCTGTGGGACCTAGGCGAAGCCGTAGTCACACCGGACACACTCCCCCGGCGGCGCTTTGCCTACTTTGCCGCCGGGGGCAAAGTAAGCCGCCCCTCAGGGCGGAATCCCTTGGAGGCGGAGACGGTGGGATGGAAGGAAGACCCCTCATCCGTCACGGCATACGCCGTGACACCTTCCCCCCTGTGGGGGGAAGGCTTTGAGTGCGGCCCCTAATGACAAAATAAAAAAGCGTCCGATCTCATTTGAGCACGGACGCTTACTTTTTAGGATATGGTTTTTTACACTTTGTTCGGCCAAGAATATAGTCTGTACTTGTGTGATAGAAATCTGCGAGTTTACACAAATCATCCAATGATATTTCTAGCGCACCAGTTTCATATCTTGAATAAGTTGCTTGTTGAACATTTAATATCTTTGCTACTTCTTCTTGATTAAAGTCATTGTCTTCCCGTAATTCCCTGATACGCAATAGCATGGCCTCACCCCAATGCTATCTTAGGATATACGGAAAACGTATATTGTATTTTATACCATAATGGTATAAAATGTTGATGAGGTGGTTTTTATGAATTTTTCAGACGAAGAATTTTTTAACAGTGTAAAAAAAATAGACGTCCTGGCGGATGAGCTGGAGACAGAGATCACCGCCTCCATGCAGACCTGTCTGATCCGCTTCGGGGAGATCGTCCAGATCCAGAACGCCATGATCCAGAAGATGCATGCCCTGTCTGATGAAATTTTTCAGCTCCGGGCGCAGGCTGGTCTGGAAAACGTGATATGCCGGGCCTCCGGGCAGCAGGAGGCATCAAAAGAGTGGGATGAAGCAGACCCCTCCATTCCGGAACCATAAAAACAGCCCTCTGGGATAAAAATTTATCCCAGAGGGCTGTTTTTGAACTGTTCTAAGGGGCGGCACGGGGCCGTCTTATTTGTATTTCCGGCTCTCCGCCACCGCCAGCTCGTCACAGCGGTTGTTGTATGGGTTGCTGGCGTGGCCCTTTACCCAGTGGAGCTTCACCTGGTGCCGGTCGCACAGGTCCAGCAGGCGGGCCCACAGGTCCGGATTCAGGGCGGGCTTTTTGTCCCCCTTCACCCAGCCCCGGGCCCGCCATCCCTTGGCCCAGCCCTTTTCCAGGGCATCGATGACGTACTTGGAGTCGGAGTACAGCTCCACCACACAGGGCTCATTGAGGGCCTCCAGTGCGGTGATGACGCCGGTGAGCTCCATACGGTTGTTGGTGGTCTGGGGCTCTCCCCCGGACATCTCTTTTTTGTGGGGGCCATACATCAGGATGGCCCCCCAGCCGCCGGGGCCCGGATTGCCGGAGCAGGCCCCATCGGTGTAGATGGTGACTGTTTTCATGTTCGCCTCCTGTCCGTGTAGCCTTCCCCCCACAGGGGGGAAGGTGCCCCCGGAGGGGGCGGATGAGGGGGACCTCCGTTCCACCGCCCGGCGGATTGTGAGGCAGACCCCCTCAAAATTCTGTTTTACATCCAAATTCGTAAAACGCAGCACTTCGATTTGAAAATTTGTCTGCAAAAAATGGGACCGCATCTGGTCATACTCAAGTGCATCCTTTTCGTAATGCTGTGCTCCATCTAATTCGATCCCCAGCCTTGCCTGAGCACAGTAAAAGTCCAAAATATATGGTCCAAATGGGACCTGTCTGCGAAATTGTACTGGATGCTGCTTTAAAAATTCATACCACAGCCGCCGTTCCTCCGGCGTGGCTTCTCTGCGGAGTTTTTGGGAAAAGGCTTTGATCTCTGGGTGCATCTTACGCTTCTCCCTCTCATCCATCACGGCTTTTCCGTGCCATCTTCCCCCCTGTGGGGAGAAGGTTTTTTGATCCCCTAACCCACCCGCGTGGAATCGGCGTCCGGTCATCAATACAAATCGTAATAATACCCCTGTAACTGTACCGGGCATTATCATAAATTGGGAGTCGAACCCAACGAATGGCCCCGCTCGTTGCCAAATCTGTGTGCCCAATGGCTCCGGCACTGAGAGCTTGACGCCCGCCTTCCGCGCTGCCAAAGTGCCGGGAGAGGGCGCTCTTCCCCCTCCCGGCAGCTCTTTTTTACAGCTCCACCAGCTCGGTGGTCCAGTTTTTCTCCTGAATGGTCTCGTCCAGCTCCCGGAGTGCCTTGGCGTCCCGGTCCACCTGCTTCTGCAGCTCTCGCACATTGACCGCGCTCCTGATGCGGATCTCACCCACCGTCCGGCGGTTGACCACGGCGCTGGCGCTGTTCAGAAAGTCCCGCAGGATGCGCAGCCGGCCTGTCATGCACTCCCGGCGGGCCAGCAGGTCAGAGAGGGTCCTCCCCTCCCCCGCCTCTGTGGTGCTGTTGGTCCGGTTGATCCGGGCAATGAGTTCCTCCAGCTGGGCATAGTCCTCCTCCAGCTCTCTCAGCAGCTCCATGGGGTCCTCTGCGGGAGACTCCCCCTCCTGGACCAGGGCGTTGTTGTCCAGCCGGCTCTCCAGCTGCCGGATGCGGGTCTGGAGCTCCGAGCGCAGGGACAGCGCGTTGGCCAGTTTCATGGCATTGTCCTCCTTTTTCCGTCACAGGCGGCTCAATATCTCACGCCGCTTTTCCTGATACTCCTCCTGGGTGATGAGCCCGGCCTTTTTCAGATCCTCCAGCTGCTTCAGCCGCTCTCCCGCATCCAGGGCGGTGGAAGGGATGTGGTCGTGGGTCCCGGCGGAGGGGCGGTCCGTTTTGTCCACATCCTCCATCAGACCGGCGATGGTCTCCTCTTCGATCCCGGTCTCCACGTCATAGCCCACCCGGTGGGGCAGTCCGTTTTTCCCAACGGCGCTCAGGACCCCCATCACCACAGCCAGAGCGCCCATGGCCAGGAAAGGCAGGGAAAAGAGGGGCGACAGCGGCATGATCTGGGTGACCGCCACTACCACAAAGACAAGGCCAAAAATGACCTGTACCACTCCTGCCATGCGGCGGACTGCCCGGGTGGCCCCGGTAGGCTGGCTCTGGACGGTGATCCGTCCCCGTCTTCTCCGGCTCATGCCCTCTCCTCCTATCCTAATTGTATTTTATATTCTGGTTATTCCTCTTCGGACTGGTTTTCTTCCGAAATGGGGGCCTCCTCCGCCCTCTCCCCGGCGGGGTCTCCCTCCTCCGTCTCCTGGGTGCCGGCGGTCTCCTCCCGGTCGGTGAGGGCAAGGGAGATGACCTGGTCCCCCTCCTCCTTGAAGCGCATGACGATGACGCCCTGGGTAGCCCGGCCGGCGGTGCGGATGTTGTCCACAGGGGTGCGGATCAGGATGCCGCTCTGGGTGACCAGCAGCAGGTCCTCGCTGCCGTCCACCACCTTGATGCCCACCACGCTCCCTGTCTTCTCAGTGACCATATAGTTCTTGATGCCGATGCCGCCACGGTTGGTGACCCGGTACTCCTCCACGGGGGTGCGCTTCCCATAGCCCTTCTCGGTGATGGACAGCACCTCATGGTCCGCCTTGGCCCGGGCGGCGCCCACCACGTAGTCGCCCTCCCGCAGGCGGATGCCCCGGACGCCCACGGCCTCCCGGCCCATGGGCCGCACGTCGTTCTCGTCAAAGCACACCGCCATGCCGTCGTGGGTGGCGATGAGGATGCGCTGCTGTCCATCGGTCTCCCGCACGGCGATCAGCTGGTCCCCCTCATCCATGCGCAGGGCGCGGATTCCGTTGTTCCGCAGGTTTTTCAGGGTGTTGGCGGGCAGGCGCTTCACGGTGCCGCTTCGGGTGACCATGAAGAGGAAGCGGCCGTCGTCCTCGATGGACCGGGTGTGGATCATGGTCTGGACCCGCTCTCCCGACTCCACCTGGAGGATATTGATGATATTGGTGCCCTTAGCCGTCTTGCCAGATTCCGGGATCTGATAGCCCTTCTTCCGGTAGACCTTGCCCGTGTCGGTAAAGAAGAGGATATAGTCGTGGGTGGAGGCGGTGAACACGTCCACCACGTAGTCCTCCTCCCGGGTGGTGATCCCCTTCTTGCCCATGCCCCCCTTGGACTGGGCGGCATACTCACTGACCGGGGTGCGCTTGATGTAGCCCGCCTGGGTCAGGGTGAAGACGCACTGCTCCTCCTCGATCAGATCCTCGATGTCGATCTCGTCCTCCACATCCTGGATCTCGGTGAAGCGCTCGTCCCCATACTTGTCCCGGATGGCGGAGAGCTCGTCCTTCAGCACGCCCCGGAGCATGGACTCATCAGCCAGAAGCTGGTTATAGTAGGCGATGCGCTTCTCCAGTTCAGCGTACTCCGCCTCCAGCTTCTCTTTCTCCAGGCCCTGGAGCCGCTTGAGCTGCATGTCCAGGATGGCCTGGGCCTGCACCTCGTCCAAGCCGAAGCGGGCCATCAGATTCTCCCTGGCGTCGTCGTAGCTCTCACGGATGGTCTTGATGACCGCGTCGATGTTGTCCTCCGCGATGAGCAGCCCTTCCAGCAGGTGAGCCCGCTCCTGGGCCTTCTTCAGGTCAAAGCGGGTGCGGCGGATGAGGACCTGCTCCTGATAGGCGATGTACTCGTCCAGAATGTGGCGCAGGGAGAGGATGCGGGGCTGAAGCTTCCCGTTGACCTCCACCAGAGCCAGCATGTTGATGGCAAAGGTGGTCTGGAGCTGGGTCTGGGCGAACAGCCGGTTGAGCACCACCTGGGGATTGGCGTCCCGTTTGAGCTCGATGACGATGCGCATGCCGTTGCGGTCGGACTCGTCCCGGATGTCGGAGATGCCCTCCAGGCGCTTGTCCTCCACCTGGTCGGCCATGTTCTTGATGAGCATCCGCTTGTTCACCTGGTATGGGATCTCAGTGATGACGATGCGCACCCGGTCCTTGCCGAACTCCTCGAATTCGTGGCGGGCCCGGACCATCAGCCGGCCCCGGCCGGTGGCGTAGGCAGAGCGGATGCCGCTGCGGCCCATGATGATGCCCCGGGTGGGAAAATCGGGGCCCTTGATGTGCTCCATCAGGTCGGAGAGCTGGGCCTCCGGATCATCCAGCACGCAGATGACGGCATTGATGACCTCCCGCAGATTGTGGGGCGGGATGTTGGTGGCCATGCCCACGGCGATGCCGCTGGAGCCGTTGACCAGCAGGTTTGGGAACCGGGAGGGAAGCACCTTGGGCTCCTTCCGGGTCTCGTCAAAGTTGGGGTCCCAATCCACGGTGTCCTTCTCAATGTCCCGCAGCATCTCGTCGGCCAGCTTGGACATGCGGGCCTCGGTGTAACGGTAGGCCGCGGGGGGATCGCCGTCGATGGAACCGAAGTTGCCGTGGCCGTCCACCAGCATGTAGCGCATGGAGAAGTCCTGGGCCAGGCGGACCAAGGCGTCGTAGACGCTCTGATCCCCGTGGGGATGGTAGCGTCCCAGCACGTCGCCCACGCAGGTGGCCGACTTCTTGAAGGGCTTGTCCGCGGTGAGGCCGTCCTCATACATGGCGTAGAGGATGCGGCGGTGGACCGGCTTCAGTCCGTCCCGCACGTCGGGCAGGGCCCGGCCCACGATGACGGACATGGCATATTCAATATAGGAACTCTCCATCTCGGGCACCAGAGGGGATATCTCGATCTTCTGGTCCGGGAAACGGATCCCCTCAGGATCATATTGGGGTTTTTTGCTCATATCTTAACTTTCCTCCACCTTCATGGATTCAACCTGTACGATCAGTGCGGAGCCGCCGCGGTCAAAGTGTGGAGACAGGCCGCCCGGCGTCCGCTCTTCTCAGTAATCCAGGTTTACTGCGTACTTGGCGTTGCGCTCGATGAACTCCTTCCGGGGCTCCACCTTTTCGCCCATCAGGACGGTGAACACCTCATCTGCCCGGACGGCGTCGTCCAACTCGATGCGGCGCAGGGTGCGCTTCTCCGGGTCCATAGTGGTCTCCCACAGCTCATGGGGGTTCATCTCACCCAGACCCTTGAAGCGGCTGATATCCACCTTGGCGTTGGGATTGTCCCCTCTCAGCTCGGCGGAGATCTTATCCCGCTCTTCTTCACTGAAGGCCAGGCGGATCTGCTTGCCCCGGGTCAGCTTGAACAGAGGGGGCACTGCGGAGTAGACATATCCATTCTCGATGAGGGGGCGCATGAACCGGAAGAAGAAGGTGAGCAGCAGGGTGCGGATATGAGCACCGTCCACATCCGCATCGGCCATGATGATGACCTTGTGATAGCGCAGCTTGTTCAGGTCGAACTCGTCTCCGATGCCTGCCCCCAGGGCGGTGATGACGGGGGTGAGCTTGTCGTTGCCGTACACCTTGTCCGCCCGGGCCTTCTCCACGTTGAGCATCTTGCCCCACAGGGGGAGGATGGCCTGGAACCGGGAGTCCCGGCCCTGGGTGGCGGAGCCTCCTGCGGAGTCGCCCTCTACGATGTAGAGCTCGGTGAGCTCGGGGTTGGCCTCGTTGCAGTCCCGCAGCTTGTCCGGCATAGCGGCCCCGCCCAGAGCGGTCTTGCGGCGGATGGACTCCCTGGCCTTCCGGGCGGCCTCCCGGGCCCGGTTGGCGGTGAGGGCCTTGTCCAGGATGGCCCGGCCCACCGCCGGGTTCTCCTCCAGATAGATCTCCAGCTTCTCACTGACAATGGCGTTCACCAGGGTGCGGATCTCGCTGTTGCCCAGTTTGGCCTTGGTCTGTCCCTCGAACTGGGCGTCGGTGAGCTTGACAGAAATGACGCAGGTGAGACCCTCCCGGCAGTCGTCGCCGGAGACTTTGTCATCGTTTTTCAGCACGCCGATCTTCTTGCCGTAGGCGTTGAGCACGTTGGTGAGGGCACGTTTGAAGCCCTCCTCATGCATGCCGCCCTCCGGAGTATGGACGTTGTTGGCGAAGGAGACGATGACCTCGTTATAGCTGTCATTGTACTGGAGGGCCACCTCAGCCATGGAGTCCTCCCGGTTGCCGGACATATAGATCACGTCAGGGTGCAGCGGGTCCTTGCTTCGGTTGATGAAGGTGACGAATTCCCGGATGCCCCCCTCGTAGCACATATCGTCCTCCTGCTCCCGGCCGGGGCGCAGGTCCACGGTCTGGATGCGCAGGCCAGCATTGAGGAAGGCCTCCTCCCTCATCCGGGTGTGGAGAGTGTCATAGTTGTACTCCAGAGTCTCGAACATCTCCGGGTCTGGCTTGAAGGTGACGGTCGTGCCCGTATGGTCGGTCTTTCCCACCACCTTCATCTCCTGGGTGATCTTTCCCCGGGAAAACTTCATCTCATAGATCTGGCCGTTCTTGTGTACCTGGACCTCCAGCCACTCAGACAGGGCGTTGACCACGCTGGCGCCCACGCCATGGAGGCCGCCGGACACCTTGTAGCCCCCACCGCCGAACTTGCCGCCGGCATGGAGGACAGAGAACACCACCTCCAGCGCGGGACGCCCGGTTTGGGGCTGGATATCCACAGGGATGCCGCGGCCGTTGTCAGTGACAGTGATGGTGTTCCCGGGATTGATGGTCACCGTGATGTCGGTGCAGTAGCCCGCCAGGGCCTCGTCAATGGAGTTGTCCACGATCTCATAGACCAGGTGGTGCAGACCTGACTCCGAGGTGGAGCCGATATACATGCCCGGCCGCTTGCGCACCGCTTCCAGTCCCTCCAGCACCTGGATCTCCGAGGCGCCGTACTCGTGCTCCACCTGGGTGGAGTTCAGTTCCAATTCTTCTGCCATAATAACCTCCATATCGAAATGCAGAAGGCAGAATACAGAAGCTGGAGAGATGAGGCTCTCTCCGCTGGTCCCTGCCGTTCCGATATCCACTTGTTCCGCCCGGAGGACCGGGCTTCTTCACTCTGCATTCTGCATTCCATCATTCTGCATGATTCAAAGCAAATTGCTCTCCGCCCGCCGCAGCAGTGCGGCGGAGGACAGCTGAGAGATGTAGACTGTGGCCGTCCCCTTCTCCTCCCCTACCAGGACAAAGGAGCGGGGCAGGTCATCGCACACCGAGATGACTCGGCCCTCCTGTTCCGCCCGCTCCAGGAATTCCCGGGTCTTATAGGCCCAGCTGGCGTTGTCCAGGTCAAAGATGCCCAAAATCTCCCGATGGGGCACTGCCACCGACTGGCCCAGGTGCAGATACATAAGCGCCTCTCACTTTCTTTTTTTGATCCAGGACAGGAGCCATGCCCCAGCACATCCCAAAAGGACTGCCCCCGCGGTCCAAAGGAGCAGGACCACATTCCCACCCCATCCAAACAAGAGCCCATCTGGCCGGGCAGCTGTATAATAGATCATTCCAGAGACAGGAATCATCTCCATCAGGGCAGCACCCAGAAGCCGTAGAGACAGCTGCTCCGTGGCCGAGAGAACGAGAAGCTGAATGACAAAGGAGAGCGCCAGGACAATCAGCAAAAATTCCATCTGTTCTCTCCTCTCACATCAGCCGCCCGCCCTGGATATGGAAACTCTTTCCATTCTCCAGTCCCTCTAATTTTTCCTCCTCACAGCAGGAAATAAACACCTGCCCGCCCTGGATGCGGTTGAGGACGAAGGCCTGCCGCCGGTGGTCCAGCTCGGAGAGTACGTCATCCAGCAGCAGCACCGGCCACTCGCCGGTCTCCTGAAAAAAGATTTCCCGCTGAGCCAGCTTCAGGGAGAGGGCCGCCGTGCGGGTCTGCCCCTGGGAGCCGTAGGTCTTGGCCGGGTTCCCGTCGATCTCCACTGCCAAGTCGTCCTTATGGGGGCCGGACAGACACTGACGGCTGTCCAGCTCCGCCTGCCGATGGGCCTGCTGGTGCTCCAGCAGCTGGGGCAGGATGGTTTTGGCTCCGGCCAGGGGGTCTGTGACGGTGGAGACGGTCTCATACCGCAGAGAGAGCTCCTCCTTTCCCCCGGAAAAATCCCGGTGGATGGCAGGGGCGCTCTCCTGAAGGCGCCTGATGAAGTGAGCCCGGTAGTGAACGATCAGCGCCCCGGTCTGGGCCATACGGAGATTGAAGTCGTCCAGGGTGGACAGCAGGGACAGGTTCTCCTGCCAGTCCCGGAGTATGCGCACCTTGTGGTCATAGAGGCGGTTATACTCGCTGAGTGCCTGCTCATACCGGGGCCGCAGCTGGCAGATGGCGCTGTCCAGAAAGCGGCGCCGGGCCGCCCCTCCCTCCCGGATGAGATACAGGTCCTCCGGGCAGAAAAGCACGGTATTCAAAATGCCGGACAGCTCCCCCGCCGTCTTCAGCCGCACCCCGTTGGACCACAGCTGGCGCCGGGCCCCCCGGTTCAGCCGGGCCTCCAGAGTGAAGTCCCGGGCCCGGGAGCGCACCTCTCCCTTGACAAAGGCCCCATCCACTCCCAGCATGATCATCTCCCGGTCGTACCGGGCCCGGTGGGACCGAGCGGTGGACAGATAGGCCACCGCTTCCAGCAGGTTGGTCTTGCCCTGGGCGTTGTCTCCATAGATCAGGTTCACCCGTGGATCAAAGACGGCCTCCAGATGGACATAGTTGCGGAAAAAGTCCAGCTCCAGCGACTTGACGATCATTGGACAACCAGTTCCGTCTCATCGTCAATGACCGCCCGGTCTCCCGGACGCAGCTTCTTCCCCCGCATGGTGCACACCTCACCGTTGACCGCCACCCGTCCCTCCTGGATGATGAGCTTGGCGTCTCCCCCGGTCTCCACCGCACCGGCGAATTTCAGCAGGTCCTGGAGCTTGATGAATTCGGTGTGGATCTGAATGGTCTCGCTCTGCATCAAAATCTTCCTCTCAGTTTGCCTTCAGCCGCACCGGCAGCACCATATAGACGAAATTCTCCTCCCCCTCGGCGGGCAGGATGACACAGGGGGCCACGCCGGAGGTGAACTCCAGGCGCAGGCGGTCTGCTGGGGCGGCCTTCAGTGCGTCCATCAGGTACTTGTTGTTGAAGCCGATCTCCAGCCCCTGGCCGTCCCCCGTGATGGGGCACTGGTCGGCGGCATCCCCGATGCCCGTCTTGGTGGTGATGGACAGCATCCCATCCCCGAAGACACAGCGCAGGGGGCTCTTCAGTTTGTCACTGATGATCAGGGAGACGCGCTCGATGGACTGGAGCAGGGTGCGGGCATCCCCCTCGATCTTGATGGTGTTGTTCCGGGGGATGGCATTCTTATAGGCCAGGAACTCCCCCTCCAGCCGGCGGCAGACCAGCACCGTGTCCCCCGCCTGGAACTGGATGTGCCGGGCCCCCTGGGCCACGGAGACAGCATCCTCCCCGGCGCAGATCTTTTCCACCTCGCTGAGGGCGGAGCCAGGCACCACGAAGGAGAAGGGGAGCACCCCCTGGCTGCTGTCCACAGGCTCGTGCCGAAGGGCGAGCCGGTAGCCGTCCACAGACACGACGGTCAGGCCGCTCTCGTCCACCTCGAACAGGGAGCCGGTGTGGACGGGGCGGCTCTCGTTGTCGCTCACCGCGAACAGGGTCTGGGCGATCATAGAGCGCAGCACCGGCTGGCCGATGGTCAGCCCGTTCTGCTCCTCCACCGAGGGCAGTTCGGGAAATTCTTCCGGGTCCGTCCCCAGGATGTTGAATTCCGACAGGCCGCACTTGATGTTGACCATATAGTTCTCCGAGGTGAATACCACCACGTCATCCGGCATCTTCCGGATGATCTCGCCAAACAGCCGGGCGGAGAGGACCAATGAGCCCTTCTCCCGGATCTCAGCCGGAACAGCGGCCCGGATGCCGGTCTCCAGGTTGTAGCCGGTGAGCCTCAGCTGTTCTCCGGCTTCAATGAGGATGCCTTCCAGGGCAGGAATGGAGCTTTTGACCGCCACCGCCCGGGACGCCGTGGACACGGCTCCCAGGAGCAGTGCCTTCTCACAGGAAAATTTCATGGGGGACCTCCTTCTGACTCCCGCCTCTTTCTGGGAAAGGACAGGATTTTTGTCGTAATAGTAGCCCGTAGGCAAAAAAAATGTGGAAAACCGCTGTAAGCCTTACGGCCCCATGGGTTTGGCCCTCCACAGGGGATGTGAACGAATCTGGAGGGTTTTCCACATGGGGCAAAAAACCTAAAAATCATCCACAGGGAGTTTTCCACATATCCACAAAATTCGGTGGAATGGTGGAGAAAACTTTATTCGTAGCGAATGTTGATGTTGGCGGTGATGTCCTTAATGATCTCGGCGGTCTCCGGGCTCTCCTTCACCATCTTTTCAATGCGCTCGATGGAGTGGAGCACGGTGGTGTGGTCCCGGCCCTCAAACTCCCGGCCGATCTCCTTCAGGGAGAGGTTGGTCATGCGGCGGATCTGATACATGGCGATCTGCCGGGCCAGGGAGATGTCCTTGGTGCGGCCCTGTCCCCGAAGGGAATCGGGCTCGATGTTATAGAATTTGCACACCTCATCAATGATCACGTCGGCGGTGGGGACGATGTCGGATTTGTCCTTGAACATGTCCTTCACCGCCCGGACGACGGTGTCCTTATCCACTGTGTCCCCCATCAGGTCCTGATAGGCCATGATCTTATTCACAGTACCTTCGATCTGGCGCACGTTGGCGGTAATGTTTTCTGCGATGAGCTGGAGCAGGAACTCGGGCAGCTCGATGCCCATGCGGATGGACTTGTTTTTGATGATGGCCATGCGGGTCTCGTAGTCTGGGGGCTGAATATCGGCCAGCAGGCCCCATTCGAACCGGGTCTTCAGACGGTCATCCAGCCGCAGCATCTCTTTGGGCGGCCGGTCGGAGGTGAAAACGATCTGGCGCTTGGCCTCATACAGCGTGTTGAAGGTATGGAACATCTCCTCCTGGGTGGAAGCCCGTCCGGCCACGAATTGCACGTCATCCATGAGGAAGATGTCGGCGGAGCGGTACTTGTCCCGGAACTCCTGGTTGCGTCCCTCCCGAATGGCCTGGATCAGCTCGTTGGTGAAGGTATCCCCTTTCACGTAGACCACCGACAGGCCGGGTTTGTTCTGATGGATAGAGTTGGCGATGGCGTAGAGCAGGTGGGTCTTGCCCAGACCGGACTCCCCGTAGATGTAGAGGGGGTTATAGCTGTGCCCTGGATTATCGGCCACCGCCCGGGCGGCGGCATGGGCAAATTTGTTGGAGGAGCCCACCACGAAGCGCTCAAAGGTGTACTCCTCCGTTCCAGGGATCAAATCGTTTTTTTTCGGCTGCTGGTATCGGTCAAGCTCCCCCTCGGTGAGCACAGTCACCTGAAATTCGGCGGAGAACAGCTCCCGCAGGGCATTCTGGATGGCGGGAAGATACCGGCTGGCGATGATATCCCGTTTGAAGGGGGTGGGGGAGTAGAGGACGAAGCGGTCCCCCTCCAGTTCCACCGCAGTGGTGTCGTCAAACCAGGTGTTGATGGTGGTGGTGGTCATCTCGTTCTGCATCAGGGCCAGTACTTTGGCCCAGATATCAGCGGCTGGGTTCATGGAACTCCTCCATTCCTGTGGATTGAGATCCGGCGCCGGAAAACAGGGCCGGGAGAGGGCGGGCCCGCCGGAGAGCGGCCCCCTGGGAAGGAGCCGGCGGCATTAAAAAACAGCGGATCGCATTACACTTTATTATATCAAAAAAGGGACCAAATCGCAAGGTTTTGGCCCATATTTTATTTATAAGAGTATCTGTGAGTTGTGGATATGGGAAAGAAAATACACAAGATATTGTGAATAAACGGGAGTTGAAAAAAATAAGGAGGATTTTGCGCAAAAATTCATTGACACAGCTGGATTTCTTAGTCTATAATAAGTGACGCTGTCCTGTGAGAGCGGGTCTTTCTGCCCTTTTTTGCGGGACTGTTTGTGTACAGACCGCAGCCGAAAGGCTGTTGCTGGACCGGAACGCCGGTCTGAATGCGCCGTCCAATGGACGGTGTCTGAACTTGAACGAGGAGGTGTCCCCCATGCTTCGTACCTATCAGCCTAAGAAGCGCCAGCGCTCTAAGGAGCACGGCTTCCGCAAGCGTATGGCCACCGCGAATGGCCGCAAGGTCCTGGCCCGCCGCCGTGCCAGGGGCCGTGCTCGTCTGACCCACTGATGTGGGGAAAGGGGAGGCATTCCGCCTCTCCGGACGAGGATCGAGATCTCCTATGAGATACGGCAGCGAGGACACAATCGACCGATATGCAGCTTGAGGGGCGTGGGAGAAATTCCCCCGCCCCTGCGGTGCATATGGGAAAAAGCGGGGCATCGATGCCCTATTGGACCGGGTCGGTGCCCGGGTGGAGGGATGACCGTGAAGCATACCGTGGCATTGAAACAGAATCACGAGTTCCGCCGCCTGTACAGCAAGGGCCGCAGTGCGGTCAGCCCCTATTTTGTCCTCTACTGCCGGCCCAACCGCCGGTCATACAGCCGCCTGGGCATCACCACCGGCGTCAAACTGGGCAACGCAGTCAAGCGCAACCGGGCACGCCGCCGAATCCGGGAGCTCTACCGGGTGGAGGAGCAGGCTCTGCTTCCCGGCTATGACATTGTAGTGGTGGCCCGCACCCGGGTGATCTATGGCAAATACGCCGACCTTCAGCGCAGCTTTCGGAGATTGACAGAAAAGCTGGAGCTGCGCCAGGGCCGGGAGGCGGGTGAAGCGCTGTGAAGCGTATCCTCATCGGACTGATCCGATTTTATCAGAAGGCCATATCCCCCATGCGGCCGCCCTGCTGCCGCTTTATCCCCACCTGCTCGGCCTATGCCGTGGAGGCGGTGGAGAAGTACGGCGCGTGGAAGGGCGGCTGGCTGGCCCTGCGCCGGGTCCTTCGGTGCAATCCCTTCCATCGGCAGAAGTCCATCCAATACGACCCTGTCCCGTGAGAGGGGCTCCCACGAAAGAATTTGAGACGGAGGCACATCATCAATGGGCGTTATGTACTACATCCTGTCCCCTTTCAGCTGGCTGCTGAACTTTTTTTACAGCTTTACCGACAGCTACGGTATTTCCCTGATCCTTTTTGCACTGGTCATCAAGATCATCCTCTTCCCCCTGACCATCAAGGGCAAAAAGGGTATGATCCAGATGAACCTGCTCTCCGGCAAGATGCAGCAGCTGCAGAAGCAGTACGGCAAGGACCGGGAGCGCTACAATATGGAGGTCCAGCGCCTCTATGAGCGGGAGAAGGTCAACCCCATGAGCGGGTGTCTGTGGTCCTTCCTTCCCATTCTGATCCTGCTGCCCCTGTATGCCATCATCCGCCAGCCTCTGCTCTACCTGATGGGGCTGGACAGCAATCAGATCGCCCAAGTGGCCGCCTCCGTGGACTGGCAGACGCTGGCCGTGAACCACGGCTGGGTTACTGCCGATGCCATGGCCAAGCTGGTGGAGCAGTTCAACGCGGGGGAGATCGCCACCGTGTTCCAGAATGTGGGCTATAACCAGCTGTATCTGGCCTCTCTGGTCAATGAGAACACCCTGCCCACCATCACCGCCGCCCTGGGAGAGGGCACCCGGGTATTTGTGATGAACTTTGATTTTCTGGGACTGGATCTGGCTATGCTGCCCACCTGGAAGATCTGGGAGCACCTGAACTGGCAGTACATCGGCGCCTTCCTGCTCATCGTGATATCCGCTTTCTCCAGCATCTTCATGTCCAAAATCTCCATGAAGACCAACCAGATGAACAACCAGAGCGGCAACGAGCAGGTGGAAAAGACCAATCGGATCATGATGTGGACCATGCCTTTGATGTCCCTGTGGATCGGCTTTATGATGCCGGTGGCCATGTGTGTCTACTGGATCGCCAACAGCCTGTTCTCCGTCATCCAGGAGCTCATTGCAGGAAAGATACTGAAAAAGGACTATGAGGCCGCCCGAGCCGCCGCCGCCGAGCGGGAGCGCCAGGAGAAAGAAGAGGAGAAGCGCCGCAAGGAGGAGGCCCGCCTGGAGCGTCAGCGCCGCCTGGAAGAGGAGAAGAAAAACCGTGGCAAAAAGAAGCCCGGCCAGAAGAAGAGCGACTCCGATCAGCCTGGCATCCGAAAGAGCGACAGCCGGGTGGGGATGCGGACCTATGCCCGGGGCCGTGCCTATGATCCCAACCGCTTCGGCGGCGTGACTCCCTACCACGACCCCAACGCCCCGGAGATCCCGGAGGATGCGGTGGAACAGGCGCGCAGGGAGAAGGGAGAAGAGGCGGAAAACGCCCTGGCCGGAGAGGAGCTGGCCTCCGCCCTTCCAGAGACCAGCCCGATTGAGGAAGAGAAGGAGACCGCCGCCCTGGAGTCCGTCAGTGAGGCTATAGACGGCTCTGAAGAGGAACTGTCCGGGGAAGAAGCGGAAGAGGCTGAGCAGGATGAGTCCGGGGAGGAGCCCGACGAGGACAAGTCCAAGGATCAGGCCGAATAAGGAGGGTTCTGACAATGTTGAAATGGATTGAGACCACCGGCCGTTCGGAGGAGGACGCCATTGCTGCGGCCCTGTTTCAGCTGGGCATGGACCGGGATGACGTCTCGGTGGAAGTGATCGAGCGGGCCAAATCCGGCTTTTTGGGATTTGGCGGAAACCCCGCCAAGGTCCGGGTGAGCTATGAGGTCCCGGACGAGGAGCAGACCGCCCCCGCGGCCGCGGAGGAGACGGTTCAGGAGGCCGCCGCCCCCGCAGCGGAGGAGCAGGAGCCGGCTCCCGCACCCCAGAGGGAGGATGCCAACCGTCTCCTGCCCGGGGATGAGGTGCTGATCGCCGCTGAGGAGCCCGCCCCTGTTCAAGGGGATGACGGGAAGGCGGAGCAGATCCGGACTTTCCTCACTGGGCTGATGGAACACCTCCATGTGCAGGCCGTCCCTGAGATCACTCTGATCCCTGAGGGAAGCTATAAGGTGGTCCTTCAGGGCCAGGGCCTGGGGGCTATCATTGGCCGCCGGGGCGAGACTCTGGATGCCATTCAGCAGCTGACCAATTACTCTGTGAACCACGGCCAGTCTAAGCGGGTGCGCATCCATGTGGATGCCGAGGGCTATCGGGCCAAGCGGGAGGAGTCTCTCCAGCGGCTGGCGGTAAAGGTGGCTGGCAAGGTGGTCAAATACCGGAAGAATGTGACCCTGGAGCCCATGAACGCCTACGAGCGCCATGTGATCCACACCGCACTCCAGGATCACCCCAACGTGACCACCTACTCCACCGGGACCGAGCCCAACCGCCGCACGGTCGTGGCCTATGCCCCCGGACAGAAAAAGTAGAGACTCACAGGCGCGGCGGG
>OLSG01001216.1_pt1 | contig 27761 bp, 18 predicted proteins | sample 1673041 | NCBI WGS metagenome assembly OLSG01 (sample SAMEA3136749, study PRJEB25190) | human gut metagenome | reverse complement strand
CGAGATGGCTGTAAAAGGCCAGATAGATGATGATATCCCTGGGTGCGTGGATGTCGCCGATCTCAGCGCCGATGTACTTGCCCACCAATCCCCTGGCGACCAGGATGTCCCAGCACTGGTTGGACAGACGCTCAATGCTTTTCGAGATGGTTTTTACCGACTGCGGCTCCCCGTTTTTGCCACAGAGCAGCACAGCCACCGGAGAATAAATGTCCCGTGTGAAGTGGAGCTCATCGATGGTCTGTCTGTGGGTGAACAGCAGCTCTGCGGCAATGTCCACAGCACGGGCCAAGGGGCGGGTGTCGATCCCGGCAGCCCCGAAAATAGAGCGGATAACAGTTTCTGTTTTCGTCATAAAGACCCATCCTTTTCCTGAAATATGCTTTTATCATAAAGTAAATCCCGGGAAACAGATGGTAAGAGACATAAAACGACAAAAATCCTCGCAATTTCGCCTCCCCAAAAGACACTTTCGGAAGAGAGTTGGGGCTATGGAGGAGCGCGGGATATGGAGAGCGACCCGGCAGAAAAATACCCCGTCGTTTGTCACGCCGTACTGGGGCGCCGCGCCCTGCCTGCGGCGGGGGGGGCCACATGACGAAAGGGTCCCCTGAACTTTTCCATAGAAGCCGCCTTTTGGAACAGATAGGGCCGACGGCCTCACTGTTTGGACGGAACAAAAAAGCCCGGTGACGGAGCGCTCCCGCGCCTCCGTCACCAGGCCCTGTCAAAACAGTTACTTTTCGTCGCACACCTGGAAGATATAAAATTTCAGATAATAGGAGTCGTCTGCCGCCCACAGGATGGGATGGTCGGGCGACTGAGTGCGGTATTCCACCTGCCGCAGGCGCTTGTGGACGTTCCGCGCCGCCTGACCGATGGTCTGGGTGAACAGCTCATAGTCCATGAAGTGGGAGCAGGAGCAGGTGGCCAGAAAGCCCCCGTCCCGGACCAGCTTCATGGCCCGCAGGTTGATCTCCCGGTATCCCTTGACCGCCTTTTTCACCGAGCTGCGGGACTTTGTGAACGCAGGCGGGTCCAGGATCACCACATCGAATTGCTCCCCCTGCTGCTCCAGCTGGGGGAGCAGGTCGAACACATCCGCGCAGAGGAACTCCACCCGGTCCTCCAGCCCGTTGAGGGCCGCGTTCTCCCTGGCCTGGGCCACCCCAAGCTCGGAGGCGTCCACCCCAATGACGTGCTCCGCCCCGCAGATACCGGCGTTGAGGGCGAAGGAGCCCGTATGGGTGAAGCAGTCCAGCACCCGGGCGCCCCGGCAGAGCCGCCCCACCGCCTGGCGGTTATACTTCTGGTCCAGGAAGAAGCCGGTCTTCTGGCCGTCCTTCACATCCACGAAGTAGCGGACCCCGTTCTCCACGATCTCCACCTTGGTGTCAAAGGGAGCCCCCAGGAAGCCCTTGTACCGTTCCATCCCCTCCTGGAGGCGGACCTTGGCGTCGCTGCGCTCATAGACGCCCCGGATGGCGATGCCGTCCTGGGCCAGCAGCTCCTTCAGCAGCTCCACGATGGTGACCTTGAAGCGGTCGATGCCCAGAGCTAGGGACTCTACCACCAGCACGTCGGAGAACTTGTCCACCACCAGCCCCGGCAGGAAGTCCGCCTCCCCGAAAACCAGGCGGCAGCTGCTGGTGTCCACCACCTTTTTCCGGTACTCCCAGGCGTTTTTCAGCCGCATGAGGAAGAAATCCTCGTTGATCTCCGCGTCCGGGTCCCGGGTGAGCATCCGAACGGTAAGCTTGGAGCGCCGGTTCAGAAAGCCCTGGCCCAGCGGCCAGCCGTTCTCGCCGCAGACCCGGACCAGGCCGCCGTCCTCCGCCCCCGGCGAGATATCCGCGATCTCATTGTCATAGATCCAGGGGCCGCCTTTCTGCAGGTACCGTCCCTCTCCCTTTTTCAGTGTCACAACAGCGTCTGTCATAAAAGTTCCTCCTGCCCAGAGGGGGCATTTTCTGTTTTAAGGCATTGCTTCCGAGGCGCGCCGGTGTCCGTCATTTCATTTTCCCGCGCAAAAGGTCTTTGCCTTTTACCACTCAAAATAGTCGCTCACTTGTGTTAAATGAAATACAAATACCCGGCGTAGCATACCATTTTCATCTGGCTGTACATTTTGGTGCATCTCTGTTAGGCGGTACTCTCCCACAAAATACATTGCTTTATCTTTCTTTTCAAAAACAAGAAGATGCTTTTTGTTGGTTCTATGGGACAAAACCTCGATATTTAGATGGTACATATGTTTATTTTCGTCAGGACTATCCTGATGTCCTCTCCGACCTATCCCGGTGTACATACAGTGGGAATAAGAACCGGTGGGATAAAAATAATCTGTATAGATCTCGCCATCGTTCATAAATAGAAGAATAGTATCTGTTTGAGCAGATACTGCGATCCCCTTTTGAGTATCACCGCCCAAAAGGACGCTGATTTCCTGACGAGTGTTGAACTTCTGTTTAAAAGAGAGCTTCATGCTTGTCCTCCCTACAAGTGTTAGCGATTCCTTCGTTCCATCCGCAGCACCGTCTCCACATGGGCGGTCCTGGGAAACAGATCCACCGGCTGGGCCTGGACGGCCCGGTAGCCCAGCTCCTCCAGCCGTTTCACATCCCGGGCCAGGGTGGCCGGGTCGCAGGAGACGTAGACGATGCGGTCCGGCGCCATGGAGGCCAGCACCGCCGGCACCTCCGGGGCGAGCCCTTTGCGGGGCGGGTCCACGCAGATGACCTGGGGACGCACGCCCTGGCCGGCCAGGCGGGCCGCCACCTCCCCCGCGTCCCCGCAGAAGAATTCCGCGTTGGTGACACCGTTGCGCAGGGCGTTGGCCCTGGCGTCCTCGATGGCCTGGGGGACCACCTCCGCCCCGATGACATGCCCGGCCCGGCGGGCCAGGCACAGGGAGATGGTGCCGATGCCGCAGTACAGGTCCAGCACCGTCTCCTCCCCGGTGAGCCCGGCGAATTCCAGCGCCAGCTGGTACAGCCGCTCCGTCTGATCCCGGTTGATCTGGAAGAAGGAGGGAACGGACAGGCGGAAAGTGAGCCCGCACAGCTCCTCCTCCAGCCAGTCCCGGCCCCAGAGGGTGCGGGACGCATCGCCCAGGATCACATTGGTGTCCCGGAGATTCACATTGAGGACCAGCCCGGCCAGCTTGGGGACAGCGGCGCGCAGGGCACCGGACAGCTCTCCGGCGTGGGGCAGCTCCCTCCCGTTGGCCACTACGCAGCACAGGGCCTCCCCCGCCCGGTTGGTACGGATATACAGGTGCCGGATCAGCCCCCGGCCGGTGGACTCATCATAGGCGGGGATCTGAAAGTCCTCCATCCAGCCCTTGAAGGCCAGACGCAGGGCCGTATCCGCCTCCGGCTGGAGCAGGCAGTCCTCCGTGTCCACCACGTCATGGCTCCTGGGGCGGTAAAAGCCGATGGACAGCCCGCACTTTCCTCGGGAGACAGGGAACTGCACCTTGTTGCGGTAGCGCAGGGGGGACTCCGCCCCCAGCACCGGAGGCAGTTCCAGATGGACGCCGCCCACCCGCTCCAGGGCGTCCCGCACCCGCTGGCCCTTGGCCGCCAGCTCCTCCTCATAGGACATGTGGCGGTACTGGCACCCCCCGCACCGCCCGCTGTAAGGGCAGTCCGGCTCCTGCCGGACGGGGGAGGGGGAGATCAGGCGTGTCCCTTTGCCCCAGGCCACCCCCTTGTTCACCTTGAGCAGCTGGACCTCCCAGTCCTCCCCCCGGATAGTCCCGGGAATGAAGACCACCCGGCCGTCCAGACGGGCCACCCCCATTCCTTCCGCGGTATAGCCCTCGATATGGAGGGGATGCACTGTGTTTTTTCTGACCTCGGCCATGGGATTCCCTCGCTTCAAAACCGTTTTTCTTATCATATCATGGCCGGATGGAGCCGTAAAGCCCATTTTGCCTCAGGACGGCAGAGAGAACAGGAGCGCCGCCCTTTCGGGCGGCGCTCCGCATAGGGCGCAGAGGGCGGCGGTCAGTCCCGAAGGGCCTGATACACCGCCAGGGAGACCTGGGAGATGGCGGCGATGCCCGCGCTGTCGTTCTCCAGATCCCCGGTGAACATGGCAATCAGGTAGCGGCGGCCGTCAGGCAGCTCAAAGATGCCCACGTCGTGCTGGATGCCCACCAGGTCGCCTGTCTTGTTGGCCACCAGGACCTGCCCTTCCGGGATGGCGGACTTGGAGCCGGAGTAGGAGGCAACTGCCGGCAGAAGGGCGGGCAGCTTGTTGCGGCACTGCTGAGATGCCATGATATCGAAGATGGTCTGGGAGATCTCCGGATTGACGAATTCGCCCCGGGAGATAGCAGAAAGCAGACGCCCAGTCTCCCCGGCGCACATGTAGTTGTTCTTTCCCTGCTGGATGGCTTCAAAATCCATCATTTTTCGCATCAGGGTAATATTCTGATAGCCCATCTCCCGGCAGAAGCTGTTGAACCGCTCCATTCCGATCACATCCATGATCTCATTGGTGGCGATGTTGTCGCTGAGTACGATCATCAGCTTGGCCAGATCCCGCAGGGAAGGGGTGTAATCGGTGCCCAGCTCACACAGGATGCCGGTCCCGCCCACCCGGTTGCGGGGGTCGATGGTGCGGGGGGCGTCCAGGTCCACCAGCCCCTGCTGTGCGTCCCGCATGAGAAGGGCCAGCATAGGGACCTTGATGACGCTGGCCGAGGGAAACACATGCTCCGGGTTGATGGTGAAGATCTCGCCGGACTGGCAGTCCTCCACATAGAGGCCCACCGTCCCGGCCAGTCCGGAGAGGATGCGATAGATTTCATTTTGAGGGATACGTTTCATGAGAATATGCCTCCTGTCCTATTTCCGAAAGCTAGTTACAGAATGAACGACGCCAGCACTGCGAGGATCACTGTGCCGGGTATAATGGCAAAGTACGAGAGCTTCATCATCGGCTTGATGTTGCTGGCATGGGCCAGTCCCATCTGTCCGATCATGTCCACGCCGGGATAGGCAAATGAGGTGATCTGATGACCGATGAGGACAATCATGCCCCACAGCTCCATGGAAATGCCCAGGGTCGGGAGGAAGGAGCTGAACAGGCTGTCGATCATCATGGCCTGGGCCACGGCGGCACCGTTGATGCCGAAGATGCCCACCAGCACAGTCAGCAGGGTGAAGCCCACCTTCCCGGTGGGGCCGATCAGAGGCTCCAGCAGCTGGAGAAGGGCATCAAAGGCACCGGACTGGGTGACAAAGTTCAGGAAGGGGTTAAAAATGAGGAACATGAAGAACAGCCACATCATTTTTCCGCAGCCCTCCATCATGCTGTCAAAGATGGTGCCAACGGGCATTCTGGCAAACAGACCTGTGATGATCGCAGCCACAATCATCACCAGGATCACGAAGGACGCGCCGCCATTGGTGGCGATCCCATAGATCACCATCAGAGCCATAGTGACCGCAAAGGCGATGGTGGCGCGGCGGGTGGCCGGGTCCATCTGGAAGTTCTCCGCAGCGGCCTCCCCGTCAGGGCCGAAGTTCTCCGTCCCCTGGGTCTCCTTCTGGACTTTGTTGGCGATGAGGAAGGTGCCCACCCACATGACGATGGATACGGGCAGTCCCGCACACAGCAAAAGGCGGGGATAGGAGAGCCCGGTGATGCTCATCAGGGTCACCATAGGCGGGGAGAAGGGGCTGAGGAACAGTCCGGTCTGACCGGCGCCCTGGAAGATGACGGCCAGCGCGGAGGGAGTGATGCCCACCGCAGCTACCAGCGGGATCACGATGGGGGCGATCACGGCGTTGGCACCTGCCAAAGTGCCCAGCAGGGTGACCAGCACCACGGAACAGACCATGGTGGCGATCATAGCCCGCTTCTGGGTACGGACGCCGATCTTCCGCATCAGCACATTGACGATGGCGGCGGCTACGCCTGTCTTTCTCAGCACCATGCCCAGTCCTGAGCCCAGCATGATGATGAATCCCACCAGGGCCAGGAAGGAGCCCATGGACTCGTAGATCACCGCGCCCAGGCCGTTCAGGGGCTGTTTCACCATGATTGCGCCCACAACAGCGCAGATGGACACGTTCACCAGAGGATGCATCCCTTTTTTAAATGCCAGGACGATGTACAGCAGCAGCGGAAACAGACCGCAGATAGGGGGAAGGTTGAAGATCATGGCAGCTTCTCCTTTCTTGATTCACACAGTTGTTTTTACCGGCACAGGCAGACAAGATATGCGGGGACAGGGATGGGGTCATCGCTCACATTTTCATGGCAACATTTCAACATACACCTCCCGGGGCCTGCCTCTGCCTGGAGCGTTTCCCAGGCCTATTTCTAAAAAAACAAAGGGACCCCCTTGGCTGCCAGCAGGCAATCAAACAGGTCCCTATTTATTCGGCTGTTGGAGGGGAGACCTCCAACACCATAAATAAAGAAAGATTCAGTTGTACCCGCCCCCCTGGCACTCCCTCAGGCGGGCAGCCACATCCCGTAGGATGACGGTGATAGCCCGGCGGGAGTCGCCGAAGTAGCGGCTCTGGACCCGGGAGATCATCTCCTCCAGGTCCGTGTGGAGGCTGAGACCAATGAGCAGGGACGCCAGAAAATCGCTGGTGATCTGGCAGACTGTGTCAAACTGGACATCATACACCAGGCCGCTGGAGGGGTCCACGATAAAAGAGCCGGCCAGGGCGCGGTGCACGCTGTGGATCGGGTTCTGGTTCGCCACCTTGGCCAGACCAACGACACAGATGGCCCCCGAAGGGAAATCGGGCATATACCCTCCAGCCCCCTTGGCCCGCTGGGAAGCGGAACGGATCATATGCCTGAATTATAATAAAAAAGATCGCTCTTGTCAACAGAAATTGTGCAAAAAGCAAAATCCCGTTCCCGTTCTACTGTCGTTTTTTACCAATCAGACAGAGCAAGAGAGCGCCGGCCCTACTTTCGGAGCGGCAGGGAACGGGGGCTGCGAGCCCTCATCTTGGAGTACGCATCCTTCAGACAGACGATCAGCGCCCGCTGACCCGGGCCGAAATACTGCTGCTGGATGGACAGGATGATCTCGTCCAGCTCCTGGTAAAAGTTCCGCCCCACCAGGAGGGATGCGATGTAGTCACTGTTGATGCCCAGGATGATGTTGCACTCTGCGTCCAGGATGCGTCCGCTGTCCCGGTCCAGGATCAGGACCAGGAGGAGCAGCTCACTTTCCGCCGAATTCAGCGCCGTGTTCAGCGCCCTGGACATCCCGGCTGCCAAAATCGTATTGGGGCCATAGCGGGCCCTGCGGATCAGATCTGTCTGTTCCATCTGTGCTCTCCTTTTCCTCCTGATCGTCAAAGGCTGGTACACAGCAAGGCGGCATAAGCTGTGCGCCTATGCCGCCTTGCTCCAGATACGGGTCCACTGCTTTTGTGTGGGTTCTTACTGCTGCTCGCTGTGATACTCCTTGCAGGTGCACTTTTTCCACTTCAGGCCGCTGCCGCAGGGGCAGGGGTCGTTGCGGCCGATCTTGACCGCCTTTTTTACCGGCTGCTTTTTGACCGTGCCGTCGCTGGCGCCTGACTCGCTGGTGATCTTGGCCACCCGTTCCCGTTTGATCTCCGGGGCGGGGGCATCAGGCGCCTTGCGCTGGATGCGCACCAGGAACAGGCGGCGCAGGGTCTCCTCCTGGATGGCAGCGATCATCTGCTCGAACATCTCGTAGCCTTCCTTTTTGTAGGCTACAACGGGGTCAGTCTGGGCGTAGGCCCGCAGTCCGATGCCCTGCTTGAGGTCATTCATGGCGTCGATCTGGTCCATCCAGTACTCGTCCACCACCCGCAGCATGATGACCCGCTCCAGCTCCCGCATCAGGGGCGGTGTGAATTCCTGCTCCTTGCGTTGATAGACAGCCTGGGCCTTCTCCATGACCAGATCTACCAGCCCGTCCGCAGTGTAGCCTTGCAGCTCCTCGTCTGTGAGCCGCAGTTCGTCCGGCAAAAGGAACATGGTGTGGAAGAGAGCGGTGGCCTCCCGGAACTCCTCCGCAGTCATATGCTTCTGCTCTCCCATGTGGCCGCGGATGGCGTTCTCAATGGTGCTGCGCAGCATGGACTGGATGGACTGCTGGAGGTCCTCGCCGTCCAGCACTTGGCGGCGCTGCTTGTAGATGACCTCCCGCTGGGTGTTCATCACGTCATCGTACTGGAGCACGTTTTTCCGGGTCTGGAAATTACGGGACTCCACCTGCTTCTGTGCGTTTTCAATGGCGTTGGACAGCATTTTGGCGTCGATGGGGGTGTCCTCGTCCACCCCCAGCTTCTCCATCATGCCCATGACTCGCTCAGAGCCGAACAGGCGCATGATGTCATCCTCCAGTGAGAGGAAGAAGCGGGTCTCACCAGGGTCGCCCTGACGGCCGGCGCGGCCCCGCAGCTGGTTGTCGATGCGGCGGGACTCGTGGCGCTCGGTGCCCAGGATGAACAGGCCGCCTACAGTGCGGACCTTGTCCGCCTCCGCCCGGATCTCGTCTTTATACTTGGCCTCCGCCTCGGTGAACATCTTCCGGGCGTTGAGGATATCCTCGTTGTCCGTTTCCGCGAATCCGGTGGCCTCCGCGATAAGCTCGTCGGTCATGCCCGCTTTGCGCAGGTCAGCCTTAGCGAGGAACTCGGCGTTGCCGCCCAGCATGATGTCGGTGCCGCGGCCGGCCATGTTGGTGGCCACGGTGACGGCGCCGAACTTGCCCGCCTGGGCGACGATCTCGGCCTCCTTCTCGTGGTTCTTGGCGTTCAGGACGCTGTGGGCGATGCCCTTGCGCCGGAGCATCTCGGACAGGTGCTCCGACTTCTCGATGGACACCGTGCCCACCAGGACGGGCTGGCCCTTCTGATGGCACTCCTCGATCTGCTGCACAATGGCCCGCAGCTTGCCCGCCTCGGTCTTGTAGACTACGTCAGGCCGGTCGATCCGGGCCAGGGGTTTGTTGGTGGGGATCTCTACAATGTCCAGTTCATAGATAGTGCCGAATTCCTCCTGCTCGGTCATGGCGGTGCCCGTCATACCGGAGAGCTTGTCATAGAGGCGGAAATAGTTCTGGAAGGTGATGGTAGCCAGGGTCTTGGACTCGTTGGCAACCTCCACGTGCTCCTTGGCCTCGATAGCCTGGTGGAGCCCCTCGTTATACCGGCGGCCGAACATGAGGCGCCCGGTGAACTCGTCCACGATGATGACCTGTCCGTCCTTCACCACGTAGTCAATGTCCCTCTTCATCACGCCGTGGGCCTTGATGGCCTGGTTGATGTGGTGGGAGAGGGTGGTGTTCTCCGGGTCGGCCAGGTTCTCGATGTTGAAGGCCTGCTCAGCCTTGGCGATGCCCCGGGCGGTAAGGGTGGCGGTGCGGGCCTTCTCGTCCACCACGTAGTCAGCGTCCAGGTTGACGTCCTCTTCCTCCTTGTTGTCCACCTTGGCGATGCGCTGGCACTTCAGGCGGGAGACGAACTGGTCCACGATGGTGTAGAGCTGGGTGGACTTCTCCCCCTGGCCGGAGATGATAAGGGGGGTGCGGGCCTCGTCGATGAGGATGGAGTCCACCTCATCCACGATGGCAAAGGAGTGGCCGCGCTGGACCAGCTCGCTGGAGTAGATGGCCATGTTGTCCCGCAGGTAGTCGAAGCCGAACTCGTTGTTGGTGCCGTAGGTGATATCCGCCTGATAGGCGGCCTTCTTGGCCGGGCCCATGACCCCGTGGATGACCAGGCCCACGGTCAGGCCCATGAAGCGGTACACCTTGCCCATCCACTCGCTGTCGCGCTTTGCCAGGTAGTCGTTGACGGTGACGATGTGGACGCCCTTTCCGGCCAGGGCGTTGAGGTAAGCGGGCAGGGTGGCCACCAGGGTCTTGCCTTCACCGGTCTTCATCTCAGCGATGCGGCCCTGGTGAAGGATGATGCCGCCGATGAGCTGGACCCGGTAGGGGCGCATGCCCAGCACCCGCCAGGCCGCCTCCCGGCAGGCAGCAAAGGCCTCGGGCAGGATATCGTCCAACGTCTCACCGTTCTGGAGACGCTCCTTAAATTCGGGGGTCTTGGCCTGCAGCTGCTGGTCTGTCAGGGCCTTGTACTTCTCCTCCAGAGATTCGATCTTATCCACCAGCGGCGTGATGGCCTTGACTTCGCGCTGGGAGGAGGTCCCGAAGATTTTAGTAAATAGACTCATTGGAAAACACCTCGGATGTTGATGTTGATCCTCGATCATTGTGGAAAAAGGGCGTCCTGATGGATCGTAGCATCTCAGTATATCATACCTTTCTCCCGGAAAAAAGGCCAAACTGTAAACTTTGTCTGCGAAAATGCCCAATATCCGGGGGAGTGCCGGGGGAAAATCCGCCGGATATGTATAAATGTACGCCAGTGGTTGACATTTGACCGCGGCTGTGTTAAGGTATTGCTCGAAAACAAAATAGGACAGACGAAGCGCGCAGGAAAACAGCTATGGCTTGCCGAAGGAGTAACACTCTCAGGTGTCCCTGCCGGGACGAGGACTGCGCGTGGATGTGACTCTGGAGAAGCTCGACGATCGGGTGCCGAAGGTGCAAGACGGAAGCGGGGACGCTTTCGCCAATCTCTCAGGCAAAAGGACAGAGACGATGAACTGCCTTGCCGCAGTCCAGGAACGGACCGCGGCGAGGGAGTTTTTCCTCGCCCTATGCGACGGACCGCGGAGCCTGCTCCACGGTCCATTTTTTGTCCCAAAGGAGAGAGAAAACACTATGTTGGAATCCTTAGAAGCCACGCTCTATCCCATCGTTGTAAACATCAACAACTACCTGTCCAGCTACATCCTGGTCTTCCTGCTCATTGCGGTGGGCCTGTGGTACTCCATCCGGACCCGCTTCGTTCAGGTGCGCTGCTTCGGCGAGGGCATGCGGAAGGTATTCGGCAACCTGACCCTGCGGGGCAAAAAGCATGCCAGCGGCATGAGCTCCTTCCAGGCCCTGGCCACCGCCATCGCCGCTCAGGTGGGCACCGGCAACATCGTGGGCTCCGCCGGAGCCATCCTCACCGGCGGACCGGGGGCCATCTTCTGGATGTGGATCATCGCCTTCTTCGGCATGGCCACCATCTACGCTGAGGCCACTCTGGCCATCAAGACCCGCAGGGTAGACCAGGAGGGCAATATTCACGGCGGACCGGTGTACTACATCACCACCGCCTTCCAGGGCGCTTTCGGCAAGTTCCTGGCTGGTTTCTTCGCCGTGGCCATCACCCTGGCCCTGGGCTTCATGGGCTGCATGGTCCAGTCCAACTCCATCGGCTCCACATTCCAGACCGCTTTCGGCGTCCCATCCTGGGTGGTGGGCATCGTGCTGGTGGTCATCTGCGCCATCATCTTCCTGGGCGGCGTACAGCGTCTGGCCTCTGTCACGGAGAAGATCGTCCCTGTCATGGCGGCCATCTTCCTGCTGGGCGGCCTGGTGGTGCTTATCGCCCGTATCCAGTACCTCCCTGCCACAATTTCCATGATCTTCCAGTACGCCTTCCAGCCACAGGCCATCATCGGCGGCGGCTTCGGCGCCGCCCTGAAGACCGCTATCAGCCAGGGCGCCAAGCGGGGCCTGTTCTCCAACGAGGCCGGCATGGGCTCCACCCCCCACGCCCACGCCCAGGCCAATGTGACCGACCCCCACGATCAGGGCGTGGTGGCCATGGTCGGCGTGTTCATCGACACCTTCGTGGTCCTCACCCTGAACGCACTGGTCATCATTTCCACCCTTTACACCGCCGACGGCCCTCTGGCTGGCGGCTACGTGGGCGGGGTGACTGAGGTTCTGGACAAGACCAACCTGGCGCAGACCGCCTTCGGCACTGTGATGGGGGCCGGGCTGGGCGCCAAGTTCGTGGCCATCTGCCTGTTTTTCTTCGCCTTCTCCACCGTGCTGGGGTGGAACCTGTTTGGTAAGATCAACGTGATCTACCTGTTTGGAAAGAAGTCCCCCAAGCTGTGCACCACTATTTATACCGTGGTCGCCCTCATCTTCATTTTCCTGGGCACCACGATGTCCAACGACCTGGTGTGGGAGCTGACCGATATGTTCAACAACCTGATGGTCATCCCCAACGCCATCGCCCTGTTTGCCCTGACCAGCGTGGTAGTCAGGGTGGCCCGGCGGGAGGACCCGGACAGCACCCCCCTGCGCCGGTGAGCCGGCGGCCGCAAGATACAGGAACTCCTTCCCCCGGCCCAGCTGATTTGTGGAAAAAGTAGAAACGGGGACCCGCCTCTTGACAGGAGGCGGGTCTCTGCTGTATTGTGGATGTGGATCATATGACTGACGGAAGTGGAGTGAAACCACAGGGAGTATGATCGTCACCATGCCGACCGTCTGGGCGCTGAAGGGGCCCGGAGGGGCGGCTTTTTTGCGCCCTTTTTTGCCCCGCCATCACAGAAAAGCAAGGAGGAAACAGGATGACGGGATATATCCACTCCATGGAGAGCATGGGGCTGGTGGACGGTCCAGGGGTGCGCGCAGTGGTCTTTCTCCAGGGCTGCCCCCTGCGGTGCCGCTACTGTCACAACCCCGACACCCAGTGCGGGGGCGGCCGGCCGGTGGAGGACGGCACGCTGGTCCGCAGGCTGCTGCGCTTCCGCAGTTACTTTGACCGCTCCGGCGGGGGCGTGACCTTCTCCGGCGGCGAGCCTCTGGCCCAGCCGGACTTTCTGCTGGCGTGCCTCAGGCGGCTGAAGGCGGAGGGTGTCCATACCTGTCTGGACACCTCGGGAGCCGGAAGGGGAATTTATGGGGAGATCCTGGCCCACACCGACCTGGCGCTCTATGATGTGAAGCACCATGAGCCGGCGGGCTACAAGGCAGTCACCGGCGGGGACATGGCCGCCACCCTGGACTTTGTAGAAGCAGTGCGCCGGGCGGGCACCCCCATGTGGGTCCGCCACGTGGTGGTCCCCGGCCTCACCGACAGCCGGGCCCACCTGGAGGGACTGCGGGCCTATGTGGACACCCTGCCCCATGTGGAGCGTGTAGAGCTGCTGCCCTTCCACAAGCTGGGGGCCCACAAGTATGAGGCTCTGGAACGGACCGACCCTCTGGCAGGTACACCCCCAATGGACCGGGATCTGTGCCGGCGGCTGGAGCGGGAATTTTTTGCTCCCTACACCACAACTGCGGAGAAAGGAAGAGCGGTATGAAGATGGAAAATCAGGCATGGAAGGGCTTTCATGGCGGCGAGTGGCAGCGCAGCATCGATGTGCGCTCCTTTATTCAGAAGAACTGGACCCCCTACGAGGGAGACGGCAGCTTTCTTACCGGCCCCACACGGCGCACCCGGGCGGTGTGGGAGCGGTGTGAGGACCTGCTGCGCCAGGAGCTGCGGAAGGGCGTGCTGGATGTGGAGACCCACATCGTCTCCGGAATCGACAGCTTTGCCCCCGGCTATATCGACCGGGAGAACGAGGTCATCGTGGGCCTTCAGACCGACGCGCCCCTCAAGCGCATCGTCAACCTGTACGGCGGAACCCGGATGGCCCGGTCCGCCCTGGAGCAGTACGGCTATCGCCTGGACCCGGAGATCGAGGACCACTTCTCCCAGTACCGCAAGACCCACAACGAGGGGGTCTTTGACGCTTACCCGGAGCGCACCCGGAAGGCCCGCCACGCCGGCCTGCTCACCGGCCTGCCGGACGCCTACGGCCGGGGGAGGATCATCGGGGACTACCGCCGGGTTGCCCTGTACGGCATCGACCGGTTGGTGGAGGAAAAAAGACGGGACCTGGACGCCCTGGACGGCCCCATGGACGAGGAGCGCATCCGCCTGCGGGAGGAGGTCTCGGAGCAGATCCGGGCCCTGGAGGAGATGAAAAAGATGGCCGCACGGTATGGGGTGGACCTGTCCCGCCCCTCCGCCACTGCCCGGGAGGCGGTGCAGGCGGTCTACCTGGCCTATCTGGCAGGGATCAAGGAGAACAACGGGGCCGCCACCTCCCTGGGCCGCACCTCCACCTTCCTGGACATCTACCTCCAGCGGGACCTGGAGGCAGGGGTCATCACCGAGGAGGAGGCCCAGGAGCTGATCGACCAGTTCATCATCAAGCTGCGGCTGGTCCGCCACCTGCGTACGCCGGAGTACAACGAGCTCTTCGGCGGGGACCCCACCTGGGTCACCGAGGCCATCGGCGGCATGTCTATTGACGGGCGCACCCTGGTGACCCGAACCTCCTTCCGCTATCTCCACACCCTGGGCAACCTGGGCAGCGCCCCGGAGCCCAACCTCACCGTGCTGTGGTCGGAGCACCTCCCCGCCCCCTTCAAGGCCTTCTGTGCCAAAATGTCCATCCTCACCGACTCCATCCAATACGAAAATGACGACGTGATGCGCCCGGTGTATGGGGATGACTACGCCATCTCCTGCTGTGTGTCCGCCATGGCGGTGGGCAAACAGATGCAGTTCTTCGGCGCCCGGTGCAACATCGCCAAATGCCTGCTGTACGCCATCAACGGCGGCGTGGACGAGCGCACCGGTGAGACGGTGGTCCCCGGCATCCGTCCCATCCTGGACGAAGTGCTCTCCTATGAAGCGGTCCGGGCCAACTATGAGCAGGTGCTCTCCTATGCCGCGGAGCTGTATGCGGACACGGTGAACATCATCCACTACATGCACGACAAATACGCCTATGAAGCCAGCCAGATGGCCCTCCATGACACTCAGGTGGAGCGGCTCACCGCCTTCGGCATTGCCGGCCTCTCCGTGGCCGCCGACTCCCTTTCCGCCATCCGCTATGCCTCCGTCCGGCCGGTACGGAATGAGGCCGGGGTGGCGGTGGAATTTGAGACGGAGGGGGATTTCCCAAAATACGGAAACGACGACGACCGGGCGGATGACGAGGCGGTGTTCGTGGTGCGGACCTTCATCCGGGAACTGAAAAAACACCCCCTCTACCGGGGAGCGAAGCACACCCTGTCCGCCTTGACCATCACCTCCAACGTGATGTACGGGAAAAAGACAGGCTCCACCCCCGATGGGCGCAAGCTGGGAGAGCCCCTGGCCCCCGGCGCCAACCCCATGCACGGCCGGGACGAGAACGGGGCCCTGGCCAGCCTGAACTCGGTGGCCAAGATCCCCTATCGGAACGTGTGCCAGGACGGGGTCTCCAACACCTTCTCCATCGTTCCCCACGCCCTGGGGAGGGACCAGGGGGAGCGGGAGGCCAATCTGGTGGCCATTCTGGACGGCTACTTCTGCCAGGGGGCCCACCACCTGAACGTGAACGTGATGGACCGGGCCACCCTGGAGGACGCCATGGAACACCCGGAGAAATATCCCAGTCTCACCATCCGTGTCTCGGGCTACGCGGTCAACTTCAACCGCCTGTCCCGAGAGCAGCAGGAGGAGGTCATCAAGCGCACCTTCCACTGCGCCCTGTGAGCCAGAGAGCCCCGGCGGTGACACCGCCGGGGCTCAAGTACTTTTGAGCGGCCGCACAGGCCGGCCGCCGGAAAGATGCTTTGCAGAGGTCCATAGGAGGCGACCGCCCCACAGGGGCACAGGGGCCTGCAGGGTGATATTCCTTCCGGCCCCTGTGCAGGGCGCCCGCTTCCGGCTGCGGGGCAGGTCCCGGGCAGCAGCACGCCGGAGCGCCCCATTGGGAAAAGCGCCCGCCCCGCCAGGAAAACGTGCCCTCTTTTCTCCCTTGTAACGGGTTGTCAGACGGAGGATTTTAGGATACAATAAAGTGCTAAGGTCTTTACATCTCGGCAAAGGAGGGGCACACCTATGGAGGTCACCCTGCGCACCTGTCAGAGCGTCCCGTTTTACGCCTGTGGCGGCTTTGATCCATCCGTCTGCGCCCATGGCTTCTCCACCCGGCTGGGCGGCGTCTCTCCCGCTCCCTGGGACAGCCTGAACCTGGGTGCTAACCGGGGGGACGCCCCGGAACGGGTGGCGGAGAATTTCCGCCGCTTCTGCTCTGCGGCGGGGGCCGACCCCGCCGCCCTGGTGAAGAACCATCAGGTCCACGGGGATCTGGTGCGGCCCGTCACCCTGAGAGATGTGATGTCCAGCTCCGCTGAGCCCGGCGTGTATGAGGCGGACGGCCTTATCACGGACGAGCCCGGCCTGTGCCTGACCATCTTTTCCGCCGACTGCATCCCCGTGCTGCTGCTGGACCCGGTGCGCCGCTGCGCTGCTGCTGTCCACGCCGGCTGGCGGGGGACCGCCCTGGGCATCGCAGCCCGGGCCGCCCTCCGGATGCGGGAGGACTACGGCTGCCGCCCGGAACATATCCGGGCCGCCATCGGGCCTGGGATCTCCCCCTGCTGCTTTTTGACCCGCGACGACGTGCCTGGTGCCCTCCGGGATGGGCTGGGCAGTCAGGCGGAGACCTGCATACGCCCGGCGGAGGACGGGCGCTGGCACGTGGACCTGAAGGGGGCCAACGCCCTCTGGCTCCGCCGTGCGGGGCTCTCACCGGAGCACATCGCCCTCTGCCCGGACTGCACCGCCTGCCGCACCGACCGCTTCTGGTCTCATCGGGTGATGGGGGAGCGGCGGGGCAGCATGGCCGCCATTATCCAACTTTTATGACTGTGAGGTTCCCCATGGGTCGTCGGCGTATTTTCCTGCTGCTTCTCAGCGCGGCGCTGGCCCTGTCCCTTGCCGGCTGCGGCCAGGCGGAGCCCCCTTCCGCCTCCGGCACGGACTTCTCCTCTGCGGCGAAGGAGGAGCAGGCCATCCCCGCCTCTATCCCCTTTACCCTCGCCTTTTACCCCGAGTACACGCTCCACCCCGCCCGGGCGGCCAACCGGGCAAATCTGACTCTGGGCTCCCTGCTCTATGAGGGGCTCTTCTCGGTGGACGCCTCTTTTCAGGCCCAGCCCCTGCTGTGCAGCGGTTACACCGTCAGCGAGGACGGGCTGACCTGGACCTTCACCCTGCGGGAGGGGATCACCTTTTCCGATGGCACCCCCCTGACGGGGACGGTTGCCGCCCAGGCCCTCCGGGACGCTATGGCGCCGGACTCCCACTACGCCCAGCGGCTGGGGGGCGTGCGGTCGGTGGCCGCCGGAGAGGGGACGGTGACCGTCACTCTTTCCACCCCCAACGGGGCGCTGCCGGTTCTGCTGGACATCCCCATTGCCCTGGGAGACGGGGACCGCCCCCTGGGGACCGGCCCCTATGTGCTGACGGAGGAGGCAACAGGGGAGACCGTCCTCACTGCCCGCTCCGGCTGGTGGCAGGGCAGGTCCCTCCCATTCCAGACCATCCATTTAGCCTCGGTGGGGCAGGCGGACGACCTGATCTCCTCCTTTGACGCCGGGGACATCACCCTGCTGGATGCCGACCTCACTGGCACCAACAGCCTGGGCTACTCCGGCAGTTATGAGGCATGGGATTACAGCACCACCAATCTGATCTATCTGGGCTTCAACACCCAGCGGGGACCTTTCCGCTCCGCCCAGCTGCGGCGTGCCCTGTCCCGGGGCATCGACCGGCGATCCATTGCGGAGATCTCCTTTGCCCACCACGCCGTCCCCACAGCGCTGCCCATCCACCCTGACAGCCCGCTGTACCACCAACTGCTGTCAGACTCCGCGGACTACTCCCCCGACGATCTGGTGAAGGGTCTGGAAGGGCAGCAGCTGGGCAGCGACGGGCTGGTCTTTCTGGTGAACAGCGAGAACAGCAGCAAGGTGGCCGCCGCCCAGCGCATTGTGGACCAGCTCTCAGGGGCCGGAGTGTCCATCTCTCTGGAGCGCCTTTCCTGGACCGACTATCTGGCCGCCCTGGAGCGGGGGGACTTTGATCTGTATCTGGCGGAGGTGCGCCTCACCGCCGACTTCGATCTGACTCAGCTGGTGGGAACGAGGGGCGGCCTGAATTACGGCGGCTGGTCCGACCCGTCCACCGACGGCCTGCTATCCGCCTTCCGGGCCGCGGGCGCGGAGTTGCGCTCCTCTGCCGCCGCCTCACTGTGCTCCCACCTGATTCAGAACGCCCCCATCGTCCCCATCTGCTTCAAAAACGGCTCCGTGCTGACCCAATGGGGACGGCTGAGCGGACTGGACCCAGTGCGGGACAACGTGTTCCATGGGCTGGAGAACTGGGTCCTGGACCCCTGACCGCCCGCTCCAGCGTGGGAGGTCCACCGCCTTTCCCATCCTGAACTATCCACAAAGGTTTCCCTTGCACGCCCCCGCTCCCCCGGGGGCGGGACACACAGACGGATCGAAACATAAAAAATAATATATATCTGGAGGAATGGACATGAGCGTACTGCGCTGTTATTCACAGAAAAAGACCGGATTCGATGTGGAGGCCCAGGGGCTGCTGGGTGCTCTGCGGGACCAGCTGGGCATCCGCGGCCTGGAGTCTGTGGTCATTCTGAACCGCTACGACGCCGACCAGATCGACCCCGCGATCTATGAGCAGGCCAAGGGCATCGTCTTCTCCGAGCCCCAGGTGGATGCGGTGTATGACGAGACTTTCCCCGTCCCCGAGTATCCCCACCGCATCCTGGCGGTGGAGGCCCTGCCAGGGCAGTTCGACCAGCGGGCCGACTCCGCCGCCCAGTGCATCCAGCTCATGGCCGGGGTGGACCGCCCCCTGATCGCCTACGCCAAGGTGTACCTGCTGGGCGGCCGGCTCACTGAGGAGGAGCTGGACAAGATCCGCCGCTACCTCATCAACCCGGTAGAGAGCCGGGAGGCCTCCATGGACAAGCCGGCCACCCTGGTCCGCACTCACGAGGCCCCCGACCGTGTGGCCGTGATCCAGGGCTTTACCGCCCTGGACGAGCCTGGACTGGCCGGCCTGCTCTCCCAGCTGGGGCTGGCCATGGACCTGGACGACCTGAAGTTCCTCCAAGCCTATTTCCGGGATGAGGAGAAGCGGGACCCCACCATCACGGAGGTCCGTGTGGTGGATACCTACTGGTCTGACCACTGCCGCCATACCACCTTTTCCACCCACATCGACCGGGTGGAGATCCTGGACCCCGCGGTGGACTCCGCCTACCGCCGCTACCTCACCGCCCGAGCGGAGGTGTACGGACCGGAGAAGGCCGCGGCCCGGCCCCAGACCCTGATGGACCTGGCCACCATCGGAGCCAAGGTGCTGAAAAAGCGGGGCTTGCTCCAGAACCTGGACCAGTCGGAGGAGATCAACGCCTGTTCCATCCACGTCACCGCCACGGTGGACGGGGAGGCGCAGGACTGGCTGCTCATGTTCAAGAACGAGACCCACAACCACCCCACCGAGATCGAACCCTTCGGCGGCGCGGCCACCTGCATCGGCGGCTGCATCCGGGACCCGCTTTCCGGCCGGGCCTATGTGTATCAGGCTCTGCGCCTGACCGGGTGCGGTGACCCCCGCGCCCCCTATGACCGGACCATGGAGGGCAAGCTGCCCCAGCGCAAGCTGGCCACCACCGCCGCCGCCGGCTACTCTTCCTACGGCAACCAGATCGGCCTGGCCACCGGCCATGTGGCCGAGGTGTACCACGACGGCTATGTGGCCAAGCACCTGGAGGTGGGCGCCGTGGTGGGCGCCGCGCCGGCCTCCAACGTGGTGCGGGAGCGTCCTGCCCCCGGGGACGTGGTCGTCCTGCTGGGCGGCCGCACCGGCCGGGACGGCATCGGCGGAGCCACCGGCTCCTCCAAGAGCCACAACAAGGCTTCCCTCACCACCATGGCCAGCGAGGTCCAGAAGGGCAACGCCCCCGAGGAGCGGAAGATCCAGCGCCTCTTCCGGGACAGCCAGGTCACCCGCATGATCAAGCGGTGCAACGACTTCGGCGCCGGCGGCGTCTCCGTGGCTATCGGCGAGCTGGCCGCCGGCCTGCGCATCGACTTGGACGCGGTACGCAAGAAGTATGACGGCCTGGACGGCACCGAACTGGCCATCTCTGAGAGCCAGGAGCGCATGGCAGTGGTGGTGGCCCCGGAGGACGCGGACCGCTTCATCGCCGCCGCTCAGGCGGAAAACCTGGAGGCATACCCCGTGGCGGTGGTCACGGAGAGCCCCAGGATGGTGATGACCTGGAAGGGCCAGACCATCGCCGACCTGTCCCGGGCTTTCCTGGACACCAACGGGGCGGACAAGCACACCTCTGTCACCGTACCCGACCGCTCCGCCGCCCAGCGGCAGCCCTCCCCCCGGTTCCAGGACCTGCGGGACATGGCCTCCAGCCTGAAGTGCGCCTCCCGCCGGGGACTGACCGAGCGGTTTGACGGCTCCATCGGCGCCGCCTCCGTGCTCATGCCCTTCGGCGGGAGCACCCAGCGCACCCCGGCCCAGTCTATGGCCGCCCTGCTGCCCGTGCTGCCCGGCCAGAGCACCGACCTGTGCTCCGTGATGGCCTGGGGCTTCGACCCAGACACCATGGTCCGCGACCCCTTCACCGGTGCGGCTGCCTCAGTGGTGGACTCTATGGCCAAGCTGGTGGCCGCCGGCTGTGACCGCCGCCAGGCCTACCTCACTTTCCAGGAGTATTTTGAGAAGCTTCGGGACGAGCCCCTGCGCTGGGGCAAGCCCTTCTCTGCCCTGCTGGGGGCCATGGACGCCCAGCTGGGGCTGGATGTGGCTGCCATCGGCGGCAAGGATTCCATGTCTGGCTCCTTCCTGGATCTGGACGTGCCCCCCACGCTGATCTCCTTCGCCATCGCCCCCGCCAAGGCCGGGGAAGTGCTTACGCCCGAATTCAAGGGGGCGGGGCACCCGGTGTATCTGCTGCCCGGCTTCCCCTCCTATGGGGAGCTGAAGACTGCCTGGGACTCCTTCCACCAGTTGTGCCGCCAGGGCAAGGTGAAGGCCGCCTGGGCGGTGGAGGCCGGCGGCGTGGCCGAGGCGGTGATGAAGATGTCCTTCGGCAACTCCATCGGCTTCCAGGCCGATGTGGATGCCGCCGCTCCCTGGTACGGCCCCTGCTCCGGCGCCATCGTGTTTGAGCTGGAAGGGGAGGAGTTCCTCCCCGGCATGGCCTGGCGCATCGGCACCACCACCCAGGAGCCAGTCATTACCATCGGGGAGGACACCGCCTCCATTGCCGAGCTGCTGGAGCGGAACGAAGGGGTGCTGGAGCAGGTGTATCCCACCCAGGCGGGAAAGACGGAAAAAGTGGAGGCCATCTCCTGCGGGGAGCGAGCCCCCATCGTCTGCCAGAGCCGGACGGCCCGGCCCCGGGCGGTCATCCCTGTCTTCCCCGGCACCAACTGCGAATATGACACCGCCCAGGCATGCCTGCGGGCGGGCATCCAGCCCGAGATCGTGGTGGTACGCAACCTGTCCACCGACCTGCTGGCCCAGTCCGCTCAGGCCCTTGAAGAGGCCATCCGCCGCAGCCAGATGGTGGTCCTGCCCGGCGGCTTCTCCGGCGGCGACGAGCCCGACGGCTCCGGCAAGTTCATCGCCTCCTTCCTGCGCAACCCCCGGCTGACCGATGCGATCCATGACCTGCTTCGGGACCGGGACGGCCTGATGCTGGGCATCTGCAACGGCTTCCAGGCCCTCATCAAGCTGGGGCTGGTCCCATACGGGGAGATCCGCCCCATGGACGATCAGTGCCCCACTCTGACCTACAACCTGATCGGCCGGCACCAGAGCCGGTACGTCACCACCCGGGTGGCCTCGGTCCGTTCCCCCTGGATGCTGAAGTCCCAGGTGGGCGACCTGCACGCCATCCCCATCTCCCACGGCGAGGGCCGCTTTGTGGCCTCCGACGAGATGGTCCGCCGTCTGATCCAGAACGGCCAGGTGGCCACCCAGTATGTGGACGGGGCGGGCGTCCCCTCCCTGGACATCGACGTCAACCCCAACGGCTCCATCATGTCCATCGAGGGCATCTTCTCCCCGGACGGCCGGGTGTTCGGCAAGATGGGGCACTCGGAGCGGTACGGCGACTTTGTGGGCCGGAACATTCCCGGAGATAAGCACCAGCCGCTGTTCGAGTCCGGTGCGGAATATTTCAAGTAAAATGTCAAAAAACACTCCCCCGAACGCAGTAAGCCTTCGGGGGAGTGTTTTGTATCCAGGGAGCTGTCGGCGCGCGGTTCCATTTAACACAAGTTTACATGGGGTACAGGGTCATAGCGATCAGGGTGCCCACGATCCCGCGGACCACGCCGGGAATGAGTCCGACTTTCAGGCAGGTCTTAGCGCTGTATCCGCCAGCATTCATCGCCATAGGGACCACAGCAGTGGCCATGGGGGTGACCAGAGAGGACATGGTGGACAGCGCCACCAGGATGATGGGACCGCGGGGGTCACAGCCGATAGAACTGCATGTAATGACCACCAGGGGGATCAGCACCGTGCTCACGGCCCGGTTGTACAGCAGGGAGGTCATCAGGAAGCCCACCACATAGAAAGTGAAGCCGACAATATAGCCGTTGGTAATCCCATCCAGCATCTTGGAGAACACATCGGCCAGCATTTCGGCGGCACCGGTCTGGGCCAGAGCCGTTCCAAATGCGGACACGCCCACATATAGCAGGACGGTGCTCATGTTCATGTTTTCAATGGCTTCCCGCTCTGTCAGTACCCCGGAGGCCACCAGAACGATGGCGCCGATCAGCGTCACCTGCCAGGAGGTATAGCCCAGCATCAGGCCGAGAATGACGGCCACGAACACACCGTAGCCCAGGAACTCCCGCACCGGACTGAGGGGAGCCTGCTCCTGGAGCTTGCGCCCGCCGATGGCCGTAATGGGCCGCTCCGGCTGATCGGGGAGGAAGCGAGGAACAACAAAAATGGCCAGCAGGATAGTGACGATCCCCACCGGCAGGAAGACCGCCGTCTCGTTCCACATGTTCAGCTGGGTAGAGGTCCACCCATAGGACTCCATGTACCCGTTCTGCGTCACATACCAGGCGGCATAGGGGCCGATGGGCTCGATGATGAAGCTGGTGGAAACGGCCGCGATGGCAATGGGGTACATCATTTTGGAGGGACTGATGTTCATTCTGTCGCACATGTTCTGGACCAGCGGGTGGACCAGCGCGAAGATGGCCACGATACTGGGCACGAACTGTCCAATGATGCAGGTGATCACCACATAGGACGCCAGTACCTTGGTGAAGGAGCCCTCCGTGACCTTGTACAGCAGCCTGGTGACATTATTGATCATCTGGGTCCGGGTCAGTCCCGCGGCCACTACGAACATGGAGGCCATGGTGATGACCGTGTTGCTGCCAAATGTGGCAATGGCCGCACTGCTGTCCAGGCATCCGAAGAGCACCAGGGCCACCATGGCCGCCAGCGCGGTAAAGGACATGGGGATCTTGTTCGTGAAGAACAGAACAAGCATCACCACAAACAGCGCGATACAGATTACAATAGGTGACATTCTTTTTTCCTCCTCTGCTTTTCTCCGTCTCAGGCTATGCCCGCCCCTCCCTACCAAGCGGGCCACTTTTCCGTGCGCCGGCCAGAGCCGTTCAGTCGATCCTGGGCTTTACCTCCGGCGGTATGGGGGACGCGTATTTCTGACCACCTGTGCGTTGGCAGAATTCCTCCTGGGCCCGGCGTATGATCTCGGGGTCCTCCAGCGCGTCAATGGCCGACCCGGCCATGACCTTGGCGGCATAAAGCATCCCCTTTTTTGCCATAGCAGATTTCCCTACAGCTACCATCTGCCAGGAGTGCATGGGCACTCCTGCTGGCATGGTGGCGGCATTGATCTGCGCTACCGGGCAGTTCCAGCTTACATCGCCCACATCGGAGGAGACAAAGCCCTGACGTTCTCTGGCCAGCGGGAGCACGATCCTATGGACCAGGGAATCGGCATCCGCCGCCACTCTGGCACGCTCCTCCGGGTCGGTAATCTCAGCGGCCACAGTATCGAAATAAGAGTGTACTGGGCCCAATGTCTCCCGAATGCGCCGGGCCAGTTCCAGGTCCTCCTCCTCCAGCTGGACAGGGGCGACCTCCACCAAGTTTCGCTGCATCAGCTGGTTGAGCTCCGTGTTAATGAGCATGTTGGAGCATGATTTGATAAATGTGATCTCCACCTCTGTCCCTGTCATCATTGCCGCTCCTCTGGCAATTTGATTGACCCGCTGGTAGAGCTCCTTTACCTGAGGCAACTGGACTGCTCTCAGCAGATACAGTGCCTGGGCGTGGGACTGCACTACACCAGGGGCATTGCCCCCTGTATCAGTGATGGCATAGTGGATGCGGGTGTCTGTGGGGACGTGTTCTCGCAGGAACTGCACTCCCACATTCATCAGCTCCAGGGCGTCCAAGGCGCTCCTTCCCAGCTCGGGAGACATGGCTGCGTGGGCCGACACTCCCTGGAAGCGGTAGCTGATCTGGTAGTTGGCCATGGTGCTCTCCGTAGAGACGCTATTTACTTCCCCGGGATGCCAGCTGAAAGCAATGTCCACTCCATTAAACACGCCATCCCGCGCCATGAATCCTTTCCCGGATCCGTTTTCTTCCGCCGGGCATCCGAAGAATTTGACGGTGCCGGGGAGGCCGGAGTCCTGCAGGTAGTGCTTCAGGGCGATGGCGGCGGCCAGCGAGCCGACCCCCAGCAGATTGTGCCCGCACCCGTGTCCGGGGCCGTTCTCTTCCACCGGCCGCTTTTCGTCCGCTCCGGCCGCCTGGCTGAGACCGGGCAGCGCGTCAAATTCTCCCAAAAATCCGATCACCGGCCCGCCCTGGCCATAGGTCCCGGAAAAGGCGGTGGGGATACCGGCCAGATCCCGCTCCACCTGAAAGCCCTCCTGCTCCAGCGTCTTGCCATAGAGCTCAGCGGCATAGCGCTCGTGGAACCCGGTCTCCGGGTGGTCCCACAGCGTGTCGCTCATGGGCCAAAGCAGCGCCTTTTTTTCCTCAATGACCTCCAGCGCCCGCTCCTTTTTTGTCGCCATTTACTCGTTCTCCTTCCTACTGCTCCTGTCTCGGAATTATTAGAAATTAAATATATAATTACAGACATGTTTCGGAAATTATGGTGTAACTATACTATTTTCATGCTCAGACTGTCAATAGAAAAGGACAGCATTTTTTAATTTCCCCGTTTATTACAAATATTTTGTTCTTGATTTAGTCAGATCACCAGCTTTATCTTGCATATCTGGCCGTTCTTTTGGACATCTTGATTTGTCGACACGCAGAAAAGATTTTCGTCTTATTTTGCGTCATACGCTTGTCTGCGCGGAGCGGTTCCGATATAATATGAGCTGAGGTGATCGGTCCCAATGAACTCTGTCGGCATTTTTACCACCACACGCTCCCTCCAGCACATCATGGACATTGATCAGGAGATCCGCACCTTCTGCAATGTCACCTACCTGCCCTATACCACTCTGGAGCACCTGCTCTATCTCTATGAGCAAAACGCGGAGCAGTTCGATGCCCTGATATTCAGCGGTTCCTACCCTTATAATGTCATCCGAAAGCGATTTCCCAGTGTGGAAGAGATCCCCCATTCCTACTTCAATATCTCTGACCGAGACTACTATCAGCTGATCGCCCACCTGGCGGTCCAAAATCCGGAGCTTGATTTCTCACGCATTTACTTCGACCGGCCGGAGATCCCAGTAGATTTCCACTCTATCTTTCTCAGGGACGGTGTCCCTCTCTTGGGCACCGCCCCCATCGACTGGAGCACAGTGGACGCCGCGGACTGGTATCAGCCTCTCAAACTGTACTACAAAGAGATTTGGGACAGCGGAAAGGTGGACCTGCTGGTGACCCGTTTCGGCAGTATGGAGGACTACTTCCGTCAGCACAATATCCGCCACAGGTTCCTTTTCCCCTCTCCCGGTTCTATGCTGGAGACCTTCCGCGGTCTGGTCATGCAGCTGCGCACCCAGTCTATGCATGATTCCGCCGCCTGCCTGGGGCTGATCCGTTCCATCATGCCCCTGTCCAAGGAACAGTGGGCCGCACTGGGGGACCGTCTTCAGGCCTGCAACAAACAATTCGGCACCCCCTTCCTCATCTATGAGCACGGGGAGCACTATGAGATCACCACCAATATTTCAGTCCTGAAAGACCTCACGCAGCAGTACACCATCTGTCCTGTGACTGCCTTTCTGGAGGCGGGACTGGATTTTCCCATCTGTACCGCCTGGGGCTGTGCCGGCAACGTAGTGGATGCCCACCGAAACGCCCAGCGGGCGCTGAAAGAGGCGCTGCTGTGCAAGGGGTCCGCCGCCTTTATCGTGATGGAGGACAACACCATCATCGGCCCGCTCTCCAGCGTCCGCCGCATTTCCTATACTGATGCGCCCGATGAAAAGCGGCTGGAGCTCAGCCGCCGTCTCTCCATCTCCCCCCTCTATTTGAGTAAGATCGTCTCCGTCCTTACCCAGAAAGGAAACGACACTCTCTCTGCGGAGGAGCTATCCTTCTATCTGGATATCACCCCTCGCAGTGCTCTCCGGATCCTATCCAAGCTGGAGGCCGGCGGCTACGCCTCTGTACAGTTCCGGCGGCAGCTCAACTTGAGAGGCCGCCCGGCCAAGATCTATCAGATCCACATCCAGGACCTGACCTGACACCCCCAAACCTGTCTCATCCGCAGGAGGTACTACGCCTATGAAAAAGATCCCTACATACAGCGGGACTCTGCGCAGCCATTTGCTGGCCGTCCCCCACTGTATTTCAGAATGCAGCGGCATCCGCATCTTTGGCCGCCGCATCAAATCCCTGGTGTTCACCACCGATGTGGCCATCATCAAGAACGTCAACGGAGACGCCATCATCGCGGTCTATCCCTTTACCCCCCAGCCCTCCATCGCCCAGGCCATCATCAGTGTGGCCGACGTCCCGGTGTTCGTGGGCGTGGGAGGCGGGATGACCAGCGGCTCCCGCTCCGTCCGGCAGGCGGAGTACGCAGAGCACCAGGGGGCCTTCGGCGTTGTGGTCAACGCCCCCATCACAGACGAGACCATCACCCAGATCAAGCATGTGGTGGACATCCCGGTCATCGCCACCATCATCTCTTCTGAGATGGATGTCGCCGGGCGTGTCCGGGCCGGAGCCGATATTCTGAATATCTCAGGGGCCGCACGCACCCCTGAGATCGTGGCCAAGATTCGAAAAGATTTCCCAGACATCCCCATCATTGCCACCGGGGGCCCCACAGAGGAGGACATCCTCCGCACCATCCAGGCCGGAGCTAACGCCATTACTTATACCCCTCCCTCCACCGGTGAGCTGTTTTCCGTGCGGATGCACCAGTACCGCGCCCAGTTCCATCCAGAATAAAAGGTATGATCTCCGCCGCTTTTAAGCTGTTTTTAATGCTGCCTTTCTCCCCCTTTCAGAATCAAATGGTAGGATAGCGTCAGTAGGAAGGAGGAAATTCAAAATGATTACCCTATTCACGCTGTCTCTGCTCTGCCTGGCTGTGATCCTGGTCCTGGGCGTAGTGCTGACCATCCTCAGTGTGCCGTTTCTGGTCATCCTGGGCCTGCTGCCCTGGCTTCTGCGCATCGCCGCCGCGGTCCTGCTGATCCGCGGGCTGCTGGACCATCCCTTCCGTTGGGAAAATCTGATCCCTGCCGCTGTCGCCTTTGGGCTTTCTGTTCTTCTGCACTGACCTAAAGAGCAGGGGCGGAGCCCCCTTCGTCCCCGCTCTTTTCCCACCGGAAAAAATTACAGATTTTCTTGCAAAAAAATGTTGACAAATGGGAACACTTCGGTTATACTAACTCTTGCCCTGTTCGAGACGGGCAGACATGGCGGCATAGCTCAGTTGGCTAGAGCATGCGGTTCATACCCGCAGTGTCCCCGGTTCAAATCCAGGTGCCG
>OLSG01001183.1_pt1 | contig 28282 bp, 29 predicted proteins | sample 1673041 | NCBI WGS metagenome assembly OLSG01 (sample SAMEA3136749, study PRJEB25190) | human gut metagenome | reverse complement strand
AAAGATAATTTCTAGGAAAGAAACCTAAAAATTATCCTCTAACTTAATAGCATTGCTATCAGGGGGACGTGGGCATCCGCATGTATCCGGTAGCACCGGGAAAACCGGATTCTCCTACGCCGGAAGGAAGAAGAACTGTAGTGGATATGGAAATCAATCCTGAATGGATCGATCCCGATGATCCAAAGAACATCATCCCTTCCGGTCCGGACTGCCCCATCGGCTACCGGTGGATCGGGATAGGCGGCAACTATGGCATCCATGGAACCAATAACCCGTACTCCATCGGCACCTATGCCTCCCATGGCTGTGTCCGCATGTATGAAAAAGATGTGGAAGACCTCTTTGCCCATATCGTAAAAGGCATTCCGGTAGACATCATTTACGAAAGAGTAGTGGTCCAGAAAGCACCAGACCACACAGTGGTTTACTACATCTATCCCGACGGATACCATAAAGAACCGCTGGACGTAACCAGAGTAAAGGCAAAACTTGCACCCTTTGGCGTGGCAGCTTACGTATCTGATGAAGACATCCAGAAAGCCATCGACGCTTCCGATGGAAATCCCCACTATATTGTGAAAACCTATGACCTCTATGTGAATGGAAAGAAACTGGAAGCCCGGGCCTTTGGAAAAGACGGGAAAATCTACATTCCTATCATGCCAGTCGCAAGAGCTGCAGGCATCAGGGTCACCTGGTCTCCTAACTGGCAGATGATCTCCAGCGAATACGGAAAGGTACCGGCAGTCCTTAAAAACCGTTCCCTTCTCATAGAAGAAAAAGATCTGGAAACCCTGCTCCATCTGAAAGGAAATCTGGATACTGACTATAACTATGTCATTGAATAATAATGACAGCTATGAGCTAAGGGAAAAGTATAGTTATTAAAAGTAAGAGACAGTTTTGAGCATTACACTCGGAACTGTCTCTTTTGTTAATCAAACAAATGATACGGAACTGCCATATCCTGACTGCATAGGATCAAGATAGAACGATAGGATTCATGGAAGAATGTATCGATGAAATAAAATATTTAGTAAGAAAAGACAGAGTTGAGAAAAGGAAGTATCAAACGAACATTTGAGTCTTTCTGGTCACATTTTAAAGCAGAAGATGCCGTCACTACCGTTCTTCGTTTATGACAAAAGCTTTTAAAAGGACTTTTACGCTCTATCCCATACCCCGTCTATTATTTTTTACAACAATAAAACTCCCCTGTGTCATTATTGACGCAGAGGAGTTTTTATTAATTTCTAAAAGGTAAAATGTATTTTCCATCTATCAATGCTACTTTTTCTTCATCCAATCGTCCCACTGATTAGGCAGGACAAGGCCGATGGCAGTTCCCACTGCAAGGATGGCGTATTTGATGCCAGAGGGCATGAAGAGGTCAGAGACCATGAACATGAGAATCATGATGATGGCAAGTTCCCTTCCTCTGGGATAGACCTGGAAACGCTGCAGCCAGGAGCTTCCTAAAATGACATTGGAAATGAGAGTCATCAGAAGCTCAATGGCACCGATGAGCCAGAGATTTTTCCGGGGGTCCAGATGGAGCAGATAGACACCGGTCATGAGGCCGATGGATATGAGAACCGTGATGATAACCACTGGAAGCCTTCTGGCGAAAGTTTTCCTGTCAATCGGCTTTCTTATGTCAAAGGCGCTCTTCCTGTAAGTCAGAAAGAGAATGATAAGGGCAGAGAGTACATATTCTGCCATAAAAAACAGATCAGACTGATGAGGGTTCAAAAGAATCTCCTTTCCTTATTCGTAGATCCAGTCTTCTTCCGTGGTTTCCCGGAAGAATGGCGTCTTCCTTCCTGCATAGGGGAAGTAAGCGATTTCTACAAGATTTTTGTCTGGATCTTCCAGATACACACTTTTCATCGGCCCCCTGATGCCGATGCGCTGAATCACCGGAGAGACCGGAGCGGCTCCTCTTTCCTTCAGTCTCTTTATTACTGTGTCGATAGGTTTATCGACGACAATGCGAAGATTGATTCTGTGGGAAACAGGGCAGGAAAGAGGAGAAAATGAAGTATCAGCAAGATTCAGGATTTCAATTCTCAATGTATGAGAGAGAAAAACATATCTGCCTTCTTCCAGTGAAAGAGGCAGGTGAAGAATTTCTTTATAAAAATGGAGGCATTCTTTTAAGTGCCTGGTAGGGAGCACCATGTGCTCAAAATTTAAAAGCTTCATGAATATCTCCTGTCATAAGAGTAAAGGATATCCTTTCCAATCTTCATTGTACAGAGTTCCCGCTGAAAGTGCAATTTGTAAAATCATAAAATCCCTGCGCCGGCTGTAAAGGGCTTACAGATTAAAAGGGTCCGTGAGAAAATGTGATTACATTTTTTCACAGACCCCTTAGTTTGTGGAGCGGATGAAGGGAGTCGAACCCTCCTGTCCAGCTTGGGAAGCTGGCGTTCTACCGATGAACTACACCCGCATGATAGATTTCGTACTTATAAATCATATCATACTTATTCTGAATTTTCCAGTCACATATTTGGGAAGGACTTTGCCTCTTTCCTTTACAATCCTCCTCTTTTTCAGTATGATGAATGCAAAATACATAAATATATAGAAAGTAAGGACAGCTATGGACATTAAATATTATGATATCGGACTCAATCTTTTCACCCGTTCTTTCCCTCACCCGGAAGACATCATCGAAGGGGCGGAAGAAGCGGGGGTGAAATGCATACTCACCGGCTCTGAACGGTATGACAATGAGAAGGTCAATGATTTCGTAAAGACCCATGACCTTTACGGCACTGCCGGCATTCATCCTCACAGCACCGATGATGCAAAGGAAGAAGATATAGACCGCATCCGGGAAATCATTACCACCAATCCGCGGATTGTGGCAGTGGGAGAGACCGGGCTTGACTATGACCACATGTATGCAAAGAAAGAAAATCAGCTCTATTTCTTCAAGAAGCTGATCGACCTGGCAGAAGAACTGAAGAAGCCCATGTTCCTTCATGAAAGAGATGCGGCTGATGATTTCATCGCCTGCTTTGAAGGCCATGAAGAACTCTGCCGCCGCTCGGTGGTCCACTGCTATACTGGAAATAAGGAAACTCTCCAGAAACTGCTGGATATGGGATTCTACATCGGTATCACCGGCTGGATCTGCGACGAAAGAAGAGGGGATGAACTCCGGGATGCCGTTTCCATCCTCCCTCTAGACAGAGTGATGGTAGAGACCGACGCGCCTTACCTCACGCCGAGAGGATTCCATCTCCCAAGGACCAATGTGCCCCAGAATATTACCTACGTCGTAGAAACACTGGCATCCTGCATGCATGTGAGAGGAGAAGAACTCCGCCTCCATGCCCTTGAAAATACAGAAAAATTCTTTGGTATCAGAAGATAATTCCTCTTAAGAAAGGAAGGCAGGGAGAATTCTTATAAAATTTCCCGTAATTATGAAAATAAACGCACCAGTTACATTACATGAAACATATGAAATTTCCGTCAGAGATCTGGGAATCCATGGAGAAGGTATCGGGAGGGTGAATGATTTCACCGTCTTCATTCCCGGCGCCCTTCCTGGTGAAGTGGTGAAGGCATCCATCACAGTGGTGAAGAAATCTTACGCCATAGGGAAGCTGATTTCCATTGAAAAACCATCAGAAGACAGGGTAGTGCCTTCTTGTCCCGTCTTTGAAACCTGCGGCGGATGCCAGATTTCCCATCTCTCCTATGAAGGGCAGCTGAAAGTCAAAGAAAGAAGAGTAAGGGACGTGATGGTCCGCATCGGCGGCGTCAGTGAAGAGCTGGTCCATCCCATCATGGGGGCTGAGCATCCCTTCTATTACAGAAATAAAATGGCCATTCCTGTTTCTCAGGTCACCAGCGGCCCTATCCTTGGCTACTACCGGCAGGGGACTCACCAGATCGTCCCCATCGACGGCTGCCTCATCCAGGAAGAAGTGAACAACCGGGTGCTCCGCTTTGCCAATGGATTCATGGTGAGGAACAATCTTACCGGATATAACGAAAAATCAGGGAAGGGCTCTATCCGTCACATTATGGCAAGAGCAGGAGACTATGGAGAAGTGATGGTAGTCATCGTTACTGCCACAAAGGAACTTCCGCTGAAAGACCTCTGGGTGAGAGATATCCAGAAGCTCCTTCCGGAAGTGGTTTCCATCTACCACAATGTGCAGGACAGAAAGGGCAATGCCATCCTTGGACGGGAAATCCATCATCTCTGGGGGAAGAAGACACTCACTGCCTCTCTCTGCGGCATTTCCTTTGAAGTATCCCCTTTCTCCTTCTTCCAGGTCCATAAGGAACAGGCGGAAATTCTTTACAATAAAGCACTGGAATACGCAGCCCTCACAGGAGGCGAAACGGTGATTGACGCATACTGCGGCACCGGTACCATTTCCCTCTGCCTTGCAAAAAAAGCAAAGCGGGTCATCGGCATTGAAATCGTAAAGGAAGCTATTGAAGATGCAAAGAAAAATGCAGCCTTCAATCATATCGATCATGTGGAATTCCATGCAGCTGATGCAGGGAAGTTGATGCCTCATCTGTACGAAAAGGGAGAAAGACCGGAGGTCATCGTCATGGACCCTGTCCGGGCTGGTTGCAGCGAAGATGTTCTCAAGGCCGCTGCCGGTATGAATCCGAAACGCATCGTCTACGTATCCTGCAATCCTGCTACCTTTGCAAGGGACGCAAAGATTCTGGAATCTCTGGGCTATAAAGTGAAAGAAGTCCAGCCGGTAGACATGTTCCCTCAGACCATGCATGTGGAGACTGTAGCCTTGATGTCAAAGGTGGAAAAATAAGGTAGAAACCGCGTAAATACTGGATTTTCGGGGATGGAACATCAACATGGTGAAAACGTAAAAATCAATTCGGTCGTGTATGCGGAAGTGCCGCAGGTGCCATGCTCTCCTATATCCGGCATACAGAGTCTTTTAATGAAGGGCTGTACTTTGTCGATGAAAGCATCGACTGCGACCAGTACCGGGATGTGTTCCACACGATTTTCGTGGTGATGGATCAGGAACAGCATTACAAGAGAATGATGGAAGAAGTTGGATAAGGTTGTCCACGCCACTTGGCCCACGGAATAGATTACATATGGAAGGCGAGAAATCTTAATGAAGGTATTTGATAATGTCACGAACATCGTTCGAGACGACATGGAAAAAACGATAAAGCGGAATAGCAAGGTTTCTGTGGCAGCGGCTTGCTTTTCTATGTATGCCTATAGTGAATTGAAGAAGCGGCTTGAAAGCATTGATGAGTTCCGCTTCATCTTCACATCACCGACCTTTGTAACAGAGAAAGCGAAAAAGCAAAAGCGCGAGTTTTACATTCCTCGGCTCACTCGTGAGCGGAGTCTTTACGGCACGGAATTTGAAATTAAGCTGCGTAATGAAATGACGCAGAAGGCAATCGCGAAAGAGTGCGCCGACTGGATCAGGAGAAAGGCCACCTTTAAATCAAATACAACCGGCGAGAACATGGCGGGATTCATGGTTACCGACTCCGGAACTGAAAAAACAGCTTACATGCCTTTGAACGGATTCACGACGGTAGATATTGGATGCGAACGCGGCAACAATAGCTACAATATGGTGAACAGCCTCGAGACTCCATTCGCGGTGCAGTACTTGCAGGTCTTCGAGTCTCTTTGGCACGATAAAGAAAAGCTGCAGGACGTCACTGATGTTGTTCTGGAAAACATTACGACTGCTTATAACGAGAATTCTCCTGAATTGATTTATTTCATCACGCTCTACAACGTGTTCAGTGAGTTTCTGGAGGATGTATCGGAGGATGTACTGCCTAACGAAGCGACAGGTTTTAAGAACAGCAAAATCTGGAATATGCTCTACGACTTCCAGAAAGACGCAGCGCTTGCCATTATTAATAAACTCGAAAAGTACAACGGCTGCATTCTGGCCGACAGTGTCGGTCTTGGTAAAACTTTCGCGGCTCTCGCTGTCATTAAGTACTATGAAAACAGAAATAAATCTGTCCTTGTACTTTGTCCGAAGAAGCTGGCAGAAAACTGGAACACATATAAAGATAACTACGTCAACAATCCCATCGCTGCAGACAGACTCCGCTACGATGTTCTTTTCCATACCGATCTTTCGCGCGATCATGGTATATCAAACGGGCTTGATCTCGAGCGGATCAACTGGGGAAACTATGATCTTGTAGTTATTGACGAGTCACATAACTTCCGAAACGGCGGAGAACTTTCCGGCGAGGATCAGAAGGAAAACCGCTATCTAAAACTTCTGAATAAAGTTGTGCGCGCTGGAGTGAAGACGAAAGTACTCATGCTGTCAGCAACTCCAGTCAATAACCGGTTTAACGACCTCAAGAATCAACTTGCTCTCGCATATGAAGGAACGCCGGAGCTGATGGATGAGAAGCTGAATACATCAAAGTCGATCGACGAGATATTCCGCCAGGCTCAAACCGCATTCAACGCTTGGAGCAAGCTCCCAGCTGAGGAACGGACAACGGATAACCTGCTGCGCCGACTGGACTTTGATTTCTTTGAAGTGCTAGACTCCGTAACTATTGCACGGTCACGAAAACATATCGAGAAATACTACAACACAGAGAAGATCGGCAAGTTCCCGGAACGGCGCAAGCCAATCTCACTTAGGCCGAGACTGACGGATCTTCCGAGCGCCATCAATTACAACGAAATATATGAACAGCTCTCTCAGCTTCAGCTGGAGATTTACACGCCTTCTGCCTATATCTTCCCGAGCAAGATGCAGAAATATATTGATCTGACACACTACAAGGGAAACAATCTGACGCAGTTCGGACGGGAAGAAGGTATCCGCAGGTTGATGAGCGTCAATCTTCTTAAGCGGCTGGAAAGCTCGGTCTCATCCTTCCGGCTTACACTGGAACGCATCCGCAACCTCATTATGGAGACAATCGAAGGAATCACTCAGTACGAGAAATACGGAGAAGCCGACATCGACATGTATGAATCTGATTCCGACGACTTCGACATGGAGGACCAGAACACCGACTACTTCACTGTCGGACGTAAAGTGAAGATTGACCTTGCTGATATGGATTACAAGAGCTGGAAGGACGTGCTGCAAAAGGATGCGGATACGCTCGAACTTCTGATTCTCATGATTGCGGATATTACGCCGGAACATGACACGAAGCTGCAGGAGCTCTACAAGCTCATCTCACAGAAGATCGAGAATCCGATCAACCCTGGCAATAAGAAGGTGCTGATTTTCACAGCATTCTCTGATACAGCGGAGTATCTGTACGACAATGTCAGCCGGTATGTTATGGAAAAGTACAGCCTGAATACCGGCATGATCAGCGGAACAGTTGATGGGAAGACGACTCTGAAGAATTTCAAAGCTACGTTTAACAACATTCTGACCTGCTTCTCGCCGGTTTCCAAGGACCGAGACATCCTTATGCCGGGGAGCAAGAAGGACATCGACATCCTGATCGCGACCGACTGCATCTCCGAAGGCCAGAACTTGCAGGACTGTGACTACTGCGTCAACTACGACATTCACTGGAATCCAGTTCGTATTATCCAGCGGTTTGGACGTATCGACCGTATCGGCAGCAGGAACAAGCAGATCCAGCTCGTGAACTTCTGGCCGGATCTGACGCTTGACGAGTACATTAATCTGAAAGCCCGTGTGGAAACAAGGATGAAAATATCCGTTCTGACTTCTACTGGTGACGACAATCCTATCAGCCCGGAAGAAAAAGGAGACCTGGAATATCGCCGCGAGCAGCTTAATAAGCTGCAGACCGAAGTGGTGGATCTGGAAGACATGTCAGGCGGGATATCCATCATGGATCTCGGTCTTAATGAATTCAGACTTGATCTTCTCGAGTACATCAAAACGCACCCGGATCTCGATCACATGCCATTCGGTCTGCATTCCGTGGTGAAGAAGACAGAAGACCTGCCAGAAGGAGTGCTTTTCGTACTGAAGAATCGCAACAACGGTGTGAACATTGACAGTCTGAATCGCATTCACCCGTTCTACATGGTCTATATCAGTCTGGAAGGTGAAATCGTCTGCGACTATCTGAATCCGAAGAAACTGCTTGATGATATGAGGCTTCTGTGCCGTGGAAAAAGCGAGCCGATTACGGAAGTCTACGACCGTTTTAATAAAGAAACTGATGATGGCAGGAACATGAGTGAAATGTCAGCGCTGCTGTCCGATGCCATCAACTCAATCATAGATACCAAGGAGGAAAGCGACATCGACAGCCTCTTCAAGGCAGGCGGCACATCCGCTCTGCTTTCGGAAGTGAAAGGTATCGACGACTTCGAGCTGGTGACCTTCCTCGTGGTAATGTAAAGGATGAGACTATGTTGGGATTGCCGAAATCTACGGAGTTTAACAAGCGAATTCCGAAACAGAAGTTTTATGATAACCTGACCGTCAGCCCGGCACTCAAGCGGAGCTTTGTCGACCAGATACGAATTATTTACTGGACGAATAAAATTGCACCGTCAACTGTCAATCTGGCAGAAGGAAAGAATGTCACTGAGATAGAAGTATTCCATATCCGGCTCAATCAGGAAACACTTGACGAGAATGTGCTGAAGCAGATTGACCGGGAGATCCCGTATCATATTCTCTTTGTACTGGAGTATGACGGAAAATATAAAGCTGTGATTGGTTACAAGGAAGCCGCAGGCAGTGGCAAAGCTGCGTTCAAGGTTGACAGATACTATCAGACTGAGTGGCTGTCAGAGACGAATCTGCCAGTGTATCTTGACGGGCTGAACATCGACACGGTCTACGAGAACTTCGTCCGGGAGATTGCGGGAGACGTTCTGCAGGCAGCGACATTGCAGGAATCACTAAAGGAATCAGTTGCAAGGGACGACCGCAGAGATGCTTTGCAGAAGCAGATAAACAAGCTGCAGGCAAAGATCCGGAAGGAAAAGCAGCTGAACCGGCAGATGGAAATGAATGCGGAATTGAAGAAACTGAGAAGGGAATTGGAGGAACTTAATCCATGAAATTAAGCAAACGTACGCTTAAGGAACTTAGAAACATTATAAATGGTGACAATACAGCGGATTATAGGAGCGGGCCAAAGTTAGTTGACTTCTTTAATGATCTTGGATTTTATGATGTGTATGGTCAGGGATTCCCTTCAAGAGGGTTTTATACGGATCAGAAGCTTGAAGCTATTAATGGAACACCAGAACTCGATAAGTGCATCAAGAAAGTATTTGCCGTTGTTGATTATATCGAACGTATTGATTCCCTTGATAAACAGATAGACCATTTCAACCAATACCTTGCTTTTGATAAATGGGAAGTTGTTCGCGATAACGATGTAATAACATTTAAAAAGCATGACCGGGTAATTGTGGACTCTTCGAAAAAGCAGACTAAAGAAACAGCTGATGAGTTCTTAAGTCAGACATTTAATGTTAACATAGAAAGTATAGGCCTTTCAGCCGAGCTAAATGAACTAATAAAAGAGCGATTGAAAGAAGCAGAAAACTGTGTGGAATCTAATGCACCTCTATCGTCTGTAATTATGATAGGAGGCATTATGGAAGGAATATTACATGGTGTTGCTACTTCATATCCGCGATTATTTAATCAAGCTAACTGTGCGCCTAAGAGCAAAGATGGAAGCACGAGGAAATTTCAAGAATGGACACTTAATAACTATATTGATGTTGCTGCGGAAACGGGTTTCTTGAAACAAGATGTAAAAAAATTCAGCCATGTGGTTCGAGATTTCAGGAATTATATTCATCCTTATTCTCAATTGGTAACAAGATTCAGCCCAGATAAGCAAACTGCTCTAATATGTATGCAAGTTCTAAAAGCAGCCATTTTCCAGATTGGCAATTATAGAAAGCAATTGCAAGGAGGAGACAGATAATGGATAAAATGAGAATGGAATCTGAGGATATCCAGCAGGAGAACGTTAAGAAGATCGCTGCGCTCTTCCCGAACTGCATTACTGAAACGCGCGGCGAAGACGGAAAGCTGAAGAGGGCGATTAACTTTGATTTGCTCCGGCAGATGCTGTCGGACTCCGTGACTGAAGGTGACGAAGCATATGAGTTCACATGGGTTGGCAAGAAAGCATCCATTGTGGAAGCAAACCGCCCTATCCGCAAGACTTTGCGCCCGGTCAAGGCTGATAGCGTTCATTGGGACACGACGGAGAACCTCTATATCGAAGGCGACAATCTGGAAGTGCTCAAGCTCCTGCAGGAAAGCTATCTCGGCAAGGTCAAGATGATTTATATCGATCCTCCCTATAACACAGGCAACGACTTTATCTACAACGACGACTTCAAAGTATCCAGCGAAGAATATGCAGATGAGTCCGGAGAGTTCGACGAAGAAGGTAACCGTCTGTTCAAGAACACAGATTCCAACGGGCGTTTCCATTCTGATTGGTGTTCGATGATTTATTCTCGGCTTATGTTGGCGAGGAATTTGCTCTCCGATGATGGGGTTATTTTTATTAGCATCAATGATAAGGAAGTTAATACACTCAAGGACATGTGTTCCGAAATTTTTGGTAACGTGAATTTTTTGGCAACTTTGATTTGGGATAAAAACCATAGTGCGCAGGCGGGGATTTTCAAGGTATATCACGAATATATTCTTGTTTTTGCAAAAGACGCCAATAAAATATCTACTCCAAGATCTACTAATCATGAACAGTTTGAGGCTGGTGCTATGAAAAAGGTTTCCGGACGGCATCCTGCATCTGAATTTTCATTTCCAGCTGGTACAAGGTTTGACGCTCCTGACGGAACTATTATAGAGGGAGAATATGGGGATACAGAAAAAGTTATAGTGACAAAAGGAAAACTTATAGCTAAAGATCATAAGTTATTTGAAGATGTTACACTTAAAGCAGGATTTACCCAAGCCAATCAAATGAAGCAATATTTTTATGGAGACCGAGATACACTGGTTGATTCACAGGGGCAGAAAATAATTGAATTCTATCTTAGCGCCACGGGCAAAGTTAAGGTGATAAAGGAAAGAGGCGTAGAAGCACCACAAACCACATGTCATTTTGGAACGCAAGGAGCGGCTTCAAATGAATTAGCTGAACTTTTTGGATTAGAAGAGAGTCCGTTTAGTTCTCCTAAACCTGTCGGAATGATCGAAGACTTTATTCTAAGATTTGTAAATGATAATGATATTGTTTTGGATTTCTTCTCTGGAAGTGCAACAACAGCCCATGCAACGATGCGAGCTAATGTAAGTGGAATAATACATGGTGTTAAATACATACTTGTTCAAATTGAGGAGGATTTAGACAAGAGTTTGGCACAAGCACAAAAAGATGCCGTGAGAACATTAGAAGTAGGTATTGATTTTTTAAATAGCATTGGAAAAGAGCACACCATCTGTGAAATTGGAAAAGAGCGTATTCGCCGCGCTGCAAAGAAGATTCACGAGGACAATCCTGACGCAAAGTTTGATGACGGTTTCCGTGTCCTGAAACTCGATGATTCCAACATGAATGATGTTTACTATGCGGCAGGGGATTATTCTCAGGATCTTGTTTCAATGCTGGAGTCTAACGTGAAGCCTGACCGAACCGATCTAGATCTTTTATTTGGATGCCTGCTTGATTGGGGACTTCCTCTGTCACTTCCTTATACTTCGGAAACAATTGACGGCTGCATAGTGCATACCTATAACGATGGGGATCTGATTGCATGCTTTGATGAAAACGTGCCGGAGTCGGTTATCAAGACCATTGCCAAACGTCAGCCGCTTCGTGCCGTGTTCCGTGACTCCAGCTTCGCCAGCAGCCCGGAAAAGATCAATGTGGGAGAGATTTTCAAGCTGCTTGCGCCGGATACAAGAGTCAAGGTCATTTAAGGAGGTGGCAGAATGAAGCTGCAATTCAAGCATCAAAAGTTTCAGGCTGACGCCGCCAAAGCCGTCGTGGATGTCTTTGCCGGGCAGCCATACCTCACGCCCACCTACATGATGGATAGAGGAACCGGAACCTATCAGCCCGGCATAAACGAGGACGATGACTTCACAGGCTGGTCGAACGCAAAGATCGTGCCAGAACTGTCCGACGGACAGATACTTGAGCATATCCGGAAGATCCAGCGTGACGGACAGATCGAGCCGTCAAAGTCGCTCGAGGGCAAATACAATCTGACCATCGAGATGGAGACCGGCGTCGGGAAAACCTATACCTACATCAAGACCATGTACGAGCTCAACAAGGCGTATGGCTGGACGAAGTTCATCGTGGTCGTGCCGTCCATCGCCATCCGTGAGGGCGTTTACAAGTCGTTTCAGGTGACGCAGGACCACTTTGCCGAGGAATACGGGAAGAAGATACGCTTTTTCATCTACAACTCCTCTCAGCTTACTGAGATAGACCGTTTTGCTTCCGACAGCTCCATCAATGTGATGATTATCAATTCGCAGGCGTTTAACGCCCGCGGAAAGGATGCGCGACGCATTTACATGAAGCTCGACGAGTTCCGTTCCCGCCGCCCGATCGATATCATCGCCAAGACGAATCCGGTTCTGATTATCGACGAACCACAGTCTGTCGAAGGCAAGCAGACAAAGGAACGCCTGAAGGAATTCCATCCGCTTCTGACGCTGCGTTATTCTGCCACACCGAGGGAATACTACAACCTGATTTATCGTCTTGATGCGATGGACGCCTACAACAAGAAGCTCGTCAAGAAGATCGCCGTCAAGGGCATCACGGAAAGCGGGACGACAGCTACTGATGGCTTCGTTTATCTGGAAGGACTGAACCTTTCCAAATCAGCTCCGACGGCAACCATACAGTTTGACTGCAAGCGCGCATCCGGAATCAAGCCGATGAGCGCTACCGTGACGGAGGGCTACAATCTCTTTGTCCATTCCGGCGAGCTGCCTGAGTACCGGGACGGCTTCGTGGTCAAGCGCATCGACGGCAGAGATGATTCCATCGAATTCATCAATGGCATCAAGCTTTACGCCGGAGACGTGATCGGCAAGGTGGACGAGAATCAGCTGCGCCGTATCCAGATACGAGAGACCATTCTCTCCCATATCGAACGTGAAAGGGAGCTGTTTAATAAGGGTATAAAGGTTCTGTCCCTGTTCTTCATCGACGAGGTAGATCACTATCGTGTATACGATAAGAACGGACAGCCTCAGAACGGTATCTTTGCCGACATGTTCGAGCAGGAATATGCCGACGTGGTCGGAAATTTGCAGCGGGAATTCGGCGACGACGAGTATATGCACTACCTTGCGTCCATCCCGGTAGAGAAAACGCATGCTGGCTACTTCTCCATCGACAAGAAGGGCCGCATGATCAACAGCAAGGTCGGCAGGAAGAAAACGACCTCCGACGATATCGACGCATACGACCTGATCATGAAGAACAAGGAGCTGCTGCTTGACCGTGATCCGAAGCGTTCGCCCGTGCGGTTCATTTTCTCGCATTCCGCGCTGCGCGAAGGCTGGGACAATCCGAACGTGTTTCAGATCTGCACACTCAAATCATCATCAAGCGAGATACGCAAGCGGCAGGAAGTCGGGCGAGGCATGCGTCTTTGCGTCAACCAGGACGGCGAACGTATGGATGCGGGAGTTCTCGGAAACGATGTGCAGAACGTCAACGTGTTGACCGTAATTGCATCTGAAAGTTACGAGAGCTTCGCCAAGAGACTCCAGTCCGAGATTGCCGAGGATATCGCAGACCGTCCTCGTGCTGTTACGAGAGACCTGTTCCTGAACCGTGTTGTCACGGACGATCACGGCAACGAGATGGTTATCGATTCCGATACGGCGTCGGCAATCATGTACGAAATGACCGTGAACCGCTATGTTGACCGCAAAGGTGTTCTCACAGACAAGTACTACGAGGACAAGGCAAACGGCGAGCTCAAGATGGCCGAGGAGGTCAAAGGGTTTGAAGCCGCCGTCATGGACATCATCGATTCTATCTACGATCCAAAGGCAATGACTCCTGAGAATGCCCGCAGCAACAACGTGGAACTGCAAGTCGATGAAGAGAAGCTTAACAGCAAGGAGTTCAAAGCACTCTGGTCGCGGATCAACGCAAAGTCCGTCTACGTGGTGGATTTCGATACGGACGAGCTTGTCCGCAAATCTATCGCAGTACTCGATAGCAAGTTGCACGTGGCGAAGATCTACTTCAAAGTCGAATCCGGCTCGATGGTTGAAATACAGTCCAAGGAGCAGCTGCGGTCCGGCGCGGCGTTTGTCCGGGAATCGTCTTCTACATTCGGCATCAAGCAGGCCATAGTCGCCAGCAAGAGCGTCACATATGACCTTGTTGGAAGAATCGTTGAATCCACCGGGCTTACCCGAAAGGCTGTCATTCAGATCCTCATCGGCATTAATAAGGCTACGTTCGACCAGTTCAAATACAATCCGGAGGAATTTATCCTCAAGGCGTCGCAACTGATTAACGACGAAAAAGCTACGGCAATCATCGAGCACATCACCTACAGCGTGATGGACGACCACTACGGCACGGACGTCTTCACCGAGCCTACCATCAAGGGCAAGTTCGGCACGAACGCCATGAAGGCAAAGAAGCACCTGTACGACCACATTGTCTACGATTCGACGAACGAGCGCGACTTCGCCAGAGAGCTTGATACAAACACGGATGTGGCGGTCTATGTAAAGCTGCCAGATGGATTCTACATCTCCACTCCGGTCGGTCACTACAATCCTGACTGGGCGATTGCCTTCTATGAAGGAAGCGTCAAGCACATCTACTTCGTTGCGGAGACGAAAGGATCCATGTCTTCGATGCAGTTACGGCTGATTGAGGAGTCGAAGATCCACTGCGCCCGAGAGCACTTCAAGGCAATCTCCAGCGGCAATGTTGTCTACGACGTAGTAGACAGTTATAAATCACTGATGGACAAGGTAATGAAGTGAGGGACTTGATATGGCAGCGCATGGAAAGAATATACAGTTGTATTTGATGGACGGAGATGCCAGTGGACGTATTAAGTGCTCTCTTGTTAACTGGACCGGTGTGGCATACAAGATCCCTCGGATTGAGCTGGATAAGTGAAAGGGTCGTGCAGACCTTAAGCAGAGCGGCGTGTACTTCCTTTTCGGAAAATCTGATGAAACTGAAAAGGAAGTAGTCTACATCGGGCAGGCAGGCGCACGTAAAATATGTTAAAAAATGTCCAGGCTTTAAATTTCCATTTGATATGTTTAAACACGAGCTTTCTATAGTTTGATATAGTGTTGCATTATTTATGGCAATTCATCATATATAAAACAGGAAAAACAAACTGTCAAAATGCAGATTCGTTTAAGAGAAAGCGAAAGAATGCAAAAGACGGTACTGAAGATAGGGGAGACTCATCGAATAACGAATTGTGTCCTTATCCAAGCAACGAGGTTAAAAAATTGTGTTCCTATTATAGTGACAACACACGTAGAAACGGTAAGTCTTTTAGAAAAATACCCTTATTCTGAAAGTAGAAGCTCGATTATTAAAGATCATAGTCATAGACAATGGAGCATTTCATATATTGTAACGAATATTGATGAGAGTACTTTCTGCCAAAGACAGAGCTGCTGATGAATATCACCGGCAGTTCTTTTATTATGCACCGTAAATTTCTGCTATACTGAATAAAAGAAATATGCAGAAAGGAGAGAGCCATGATTTACTTTACTTCAGATCTTCATTTTCATCATGAGAATATCATCCCGTCCTGTCACCGTCCTTTCCGGAATGCAGAAGAGATGAATGAGAAACTCATCAGGAACTGGAATGAGGTGGTCCGTCCGGAGGATGAAGTGTATATACTGGGGGATGTGACACTGAAGGGAGCAGACGCTGCCTATGAATGTCTCAGCCAGCTTTGCGGGAAGAAGTATTTAGTCCGGGGAAATCATGATTCCTTTGTGACGAAGAGGACATGGGAGCCCTATGCTTTTACCTTTGAATGGGTGAAGGATTATGCAGAACTGGATATCCATGGAATTTCTTTCATCCTCTGCCATTATCCCTTTCTTGAGTGGAATCATATGTACCGGGGCTCTATCCATCTCCACGGTCATCAGCATAACGGCTCTTCCTATAACGAAGAACAGAGGGCGCAGGGCATAAGGCGGTACGATGTGGGAGTGGATGCCAATGGATACAGGCCGGTATCTATGGATCACATCTTGTCCTTCATAACGCCGAAGCTTCCAGTACCGGGAAGGAAGAGGAAGTCATGAATCTCACAAAGGTCAGCCGTTTCTTAAGTCTTGTACTCCGTCATCATCCGGAGACCATTGATCTTCATCTTGACAGGAATGGCTGGGTGGCGGTCGATGAACTCCTTCTTAAAATGAAAAAGAGATTTCCCATCTCCAGAGAAATACTGGAAGAAATCGTTAGGGCTGATAATAAACAGCGGTACGCCTTCGACGAAAATCATATGAGGATTCGGGCCAATCAGGGGCATTCCATTTCTGTAGACGTAGAACTGGAAGAAAGGGAACCTCCGGAATTTCTGTATCATGGAACAGGAGAAAAATATGTAACCTCCATCAATGAAAAGGGGCTCCTACCTATGAGCCGTCTCTTTGTCCACCTTACAGAAGACCAGAAGACTGCACGGGAAGTAGGCAAAAGGCATGGGAAACCAGTCATCTACAGAGTAAGAAGCGGAAATATGCATGAGAAGGGACGCCTTTTCTACCGCTCCGCCAATCATGTATGGCTCACAAAGGAGGTGCCGGTTTCTTTTCTGAACCTTATGGATGAAGAGGAAGATTAAGAAACTACCAGATCCAGTATTGAAACTATCTGTATATTTGCAACTGTCACACAAAATTTTTCACGTACACTATGCCTTTGGGGAGTCAATGATAAAATCCAGGATAAGGAATTTTTAACTGACGAGAAAATCATGAAATTCATGAATCGCCTCGATCATTTCCTTGGTCATTTCGATATGGATGTGCTGGATGAAAAAATCCTCCAGATCACTTACTTTGCCAATTCTGCTCTTTTCGGCGGCGGTGCCATGAAGATGAAAGTTTTTCCCATACCCTTCAGCTCATTACCATGAAGGTTGACGTGGTGGGATCCACGATTGCAGAATACATTCCTTCTGATGAATATGAACTCTATAAAATACTTTTCAGGCTGCTCATTTTTACTCTAACAGGTTCATGAGATAAAGACATCGCCAGCGGACTTCCATGGATTTTTAGACACAAAGGAATCTGCCCGGGTGCTTTTTATGTCCATATCCATTGAAAACCCTGGCAGTATCCGTAGATTTCCCTCTTTAAAACTTCATTTTTAAGAAGATGGTATAATAAATATATAAATTTATATATATCGTTTCAAAGATATATGTTGTTATGAATATAAAGGGGATGATTTTATTGAATGAATGTAGAAAAAATGGATTAAGGACGACGTTAGAGAAAAAGATTGTGATTCCCAGCCTCTTCATTATTCTTGTGACAGTGATCGGATGTATGGTGTCGCCGAAACAGGCAGGCATATATCTGAGCCAGATAAAAAACTATATTTTTGCAGAGTTCAGCTGGGTCTATATACTGAGTGTTTCTTTCTTCCTTGTCTTTCTTCTCATTTTAAGTGTGGGGAGGCTGGGGGATATACGGCTTGGTGATGAAGATGAGAAACCTGAATTTTCTTTCTTCTCCTGGGTGGCCATGCTCTTTGCTGCAGGCATGGGCATCGGGCTTATGTATTTCGGGGTTGCAGAGCCGATTCTCCATTATTCAAATCCGCTGGATGTAGAGGCTACTACCGCTATGCACGGACAGGCGGCAATGCTGAATACATTGTTTCATTGGGGGATTCATGCATGGGCGGTTTACGGTATTATCGGATTATCTCTGGCATATTTTGGATTCCGCTACCGTCTGCCTCTTACGATCCGTTCCGGCTTCTATCCTATTCTGAAAACTAAGGTCAACGGATTCTGGGGCGATGTGATTGATATAGTTGCTCTCTGTGCCACCATATTCGGCCTGACTACCACCCTTGGATACGGCGCGCTTCAGCTGAATGCAGGGATCCAGTCGGTCACCGGATATGAAAGTGAATCCTTTCTGCCTGTTGCCGTTCTCATTGTCCTTGCGGTGACCATAGCGGTTATCTCCGCCATATCGGGGGTGGGGAGAGGCATCCGGCTCTTAAGTCAGGGAAATCTTATGATTGCCGGCGCATTAATGCTCTTCGTACTCTTCAGCGGCCCTACGGTACATATCATGTCTGCTTTTTCAGAAAATACAGGATACTACATTTCTCATCTGGTAGATTTATCATTTCGGACCTTTGCTTATGACCCTGGTCATAAGGACTGGTTTACTTCATGGACTATCGTGTACTGGGCATGGTGGATTTCATGGGCACCTTTTGTAGGACTTTTCATTGCTAAGATTTCAAGGGGAAGGACTGTGCGGGAATTCGTTCTCTGCGTGCTTGTGGTACCGACTGTATTTAATATTCTGTGGATGACCATTTTTGGAAACTCTGCCATCTGGCTGGACAGTCATCACGGCGGCGCCCTCTCTGCGTTGGCAGGACAGACGGAAAAGATGCTCTTCCAGTTCCTGCAGATGCTCCCGCTTTCCACGGTGACTTCTGTGATGGCACTTATGATCATTGCCATATTCTTTGTGACTTCTGCAGATTCCGGCATTTTTGTCATTAACAGTATTGCATCCTGTGGGAAGACAAGATTCCCCCGCTGGCAGAGTATAATGTGGGGTACGCTCATGGCCATGCTTGCCATGGTCCTTCTCTATTCCGGCGGGCTCGATGCGCTTCAGACAATGACGGTACTCATGGCGCTTCCATTTGCGCTCATTATGATCATTCTTTCCTTCTGCCTTCTCAAGGGCATGATCATCGATAATTCTTATTTCAGCCGGGGACTGACAAAAGATACATCCTACTGGACCGGCGAACGGTGGCAGGAAAGACTGGAAAACATTGTGGATACCATGGATGAGGAAAAGCTTATCCGTTACATGGACACCACCGTCCGGGAAGCATTCATCGATATTGAGAAAGAACTAAAAAAATACGATATTACTGCAGAAATCAGGGAAGATCTGAAATGTGATTCTCCCTATATGGAGTTGGTCATAAGGAAAGATACACTTAGAAATTTCGTATATGGTGTGACAGGTATGGAGAAATCCATTTCTCATCTGGTCGTGGAGGATCCCTCTTTTCCTACAGTCGATACGCCCTATGCGGTAGAACCGATCTGTTACTTCTCTGACGGCCGGCGGGGATACAGTGTCAAATACATGCGCAAGCGGGAACTGATTACCGATGTGCTGCGGCAATATGAAAGATATATCCGCATGGCCAGTGACGTACATCATAGCCTTTATCTCTATGACAAGGACTGATTGATGCATACGGGTTCGGTTCTATGAAAAAATAATGTCTCCTGATGCCCTTTATCATGAGGATTTATAACGAGATTTTTCAATCAAAAAGGATTGTGGGAAATGAAATCATTTCTTCACAATCCTTTTTAGTAGAAAAATTGAGCTGCAGTACATTAAAATTATTGACAGAAAGAGCCACTATGTCAGAAAGGAGATATTCTAACTGATGAGACATTCATAATATCCCGGGATGACCATAGGGATTCATAGTTCCATAGTTCATAGTAAAAACCATATCGGGACTCTCGGCTCTAAAAAGTCAGCTCTCTTCGTAAATCGCAATCATCGTTAGTGATACTCAAGGTGGAATATAAAAGATTAATATTCTTTGTTCACCAGTTTCTTTACTCTTTCACGAAGATCCAGTTTCCATACGAGTAAAGGTCCTAAGAAGACGCCAAAGGAGGCCTGAAGGATTTCGTAGGGGAGCTTGATCCATGCGTATTCCGGTGTGCTGTATACGTAGGCTCTTCCCAAAGAGTAGCCGGTGACCATGATGATGGCTCCAATAAGGACTGCAATGACGGTCGATGCTTTTCTATTTTCTTTGAAACAGTTGCGGACGATATAGGAAATGGCCATGGCCTGGAATCCGTGGGTAAAGAGGGAAACGAACATAGGGAGGGGATAGAAGAAGAAATCGCCAAGGAATGCACCCACTCCGCCTACAAGAAAGGCACCGGCCGGGTCAAGGATGAGAGCGGCGGTGACGATGATCATGTCGTTCAGGTAGAGATGACCGCCAGGGACTGGAAGGCCAAAGGATGAAAGGGCGATGTTCATGGCCATGAAGAGGCCGCAGATAGTGAGCCAGCGGGTATTGTGAGCAATTTTGCTGTGCAGCTGATGATTTTTTTCGGGAACGGAAATGGTATTTTCAGCCATGATAGATTTCTCCTTTACTTTTTCTTTTCTGCATTATAATATGAATCTGAACTTATTAAAATTACCAGAATCAAAATAAAAAGTATGACCAGATGAGGGAGACTATGAAAGGATACATGAAACTCTATACCTCTCTTAGGGAGAAAATTACGAAAGGCATCTATAGAAGAGGAGACAGATTGCCGTCGAAAAGACGGATGGCTGAGGACTCGGGGTACAGTGTGATTACTGTGGAGCATGCCTGTAGCCTTCTGGCAGAAGAAGGGTATATCGAGCCGAGGGAGAGGAGCGGCTATTTTGTCATTTATAAGGAATCTGATACCTATCCTGTGTCCAGGGCCTTCCGGAAAATGGAAAAGGGAGAGACCATTCCCATAGAACTCCGGGAGGAGGGCGAGAGAGATTTGTTTCCTTTCTCCGCTTTTGCAAAGACGATGCGATCTGTCCTTTCTTCCTACGGCAGGAAAATACTGAACCCTTCTCCCCATGCAGGATGCGGAGAACTCCGGGAAGCACTGGCTTCCTATCTGGCAAGAAGCAGAAATATGGAAGTATCCCCATCCCAGATACTCATCGGAAGCGGGGCCGAATATTTATATGGTATTCATGTACAGGTGCTGGGCCGGGAAAAGATTTACGGACTGGAAAATCCTTCTTATGAAAAAATCCGTAAGGTCTATGAGGCCAGCGGAGTGAAGGTGGATATGCTTTCCATGGGACAGGAAGGGATACGATCAGAAGAATTGGAGCGCACAGAAGCATCGGTACTTCATGTGACTCCTTTCAACAGTTTCCCTTCCGGTATTACGGCCAGCGCATCGAAGCGGGCAGAGTACATTGACTGGATGAGAAGGAGGAAGGGATATATCATCGAAGATGATTTTGATTCTGAATTTACACTTCTTTCCAAACCTGAGGATACTCTTTTCTCTCTGGCTCCTGAAGCGCAGGTGATTTACATGAATTCCTTTTCAAAGACCATTGCGCCTTCTGTCCGGGCGGCTTATCTGGTCCTTCCGGCGGAGCTCGTTTCTCTCTATGAGAGAAACGCCGGATTCTATTCCTGTACGGTTCCGGTATTCGAGCAGCTGGTGCTGGCAGAATTTATTGAAAGCGGACAGTTCGAACGGCATATCAACCGGGTAAGAAGGCGTAGAAGAAACCAGATGGGACAGAGCGATTTACATAAAGGCTGAGTACGGATTTGTAAGAAAGAGGAGAAATCTATGGATACACTGGAAACAGAGCGTCTCTTCATGCGGCCATTAAGGGCGGATGATCTGGAATCTATACGGCGGACCCTTCAGGATGAAAAGGCCATGTATGCTTATGACGGTGCCTTTACAGACCGGGAAGCAGCAGACTGGCTGATCTGCCAGCTTCTCCATTATGAAGACTGGGGCTTTGGACTCTATGGAGTGGAGCGGAAGAAAGATGGCAAGTTCATAGGACAGTGCGGACTCACATACCAGCCATGGCGGGATGGAAAAGTTCTTGAAGTGGGATATCTTCTTGAACGGTCTTACTGGCATCATGGATATGCTACTGAAGCATCCTGGGCTTTTATGGACTATGCTTTTCAGAAGCTCCATGCCCTGGAAGTATCTTCCCTCATCCGTGATACGAATATACCTTCCATGAATGTGGCAAGAAGGAATGGAATGGTTCCTGTGGATGATGATGTGAAATATTTCAGAGGAGTGGCTAGAAGATATATCCGTTTTTGTAAAAAAGGAGAAGAGTTTTGACTTCATAACCTGACTGTATGAAAAATCTTTCAAAAGCAACAATAAAAGAGGGTGTAACAAAATGTATTAGCATTTTGTTACACCCTCTTTTATTTCATTTCAGGATGAGTTATTCGGTCAGTGCTTTATCCAATGCATGGGATAGTTGATCCGCACAGGAAGTACCACGGCCGCGACAGTCATTTCCTCTTAAAATGTCAGCACTTTCTTTTGCGCTTCTTCCTTCCAGAAGACGGCTGATAGCAGAAAGGTTTCCTGGACAACCTCCGTGAAATTTCAAATCATGGATATTCTTGTCAGCATCGAGAGCAAATGTGATTTTTCTTGCACAGACCCCTTTTGGTGTAAATTCGTAGTTTTTCATTTTTTCATCCTTTCCCGCAGTTATGATAATTTCATTCTATCACAGAAAAAGGTATTCAAAAAGGAAAAGTACATTGCAAAGAGCCATGCTTTTTATGGCCCTTTATTTTATTCATCCATTTCCATAAATTCTTTCAAATGATTCCGGTATAGATGGAAAATACCAAAGACATACTGTTGCTTTTTTACGAATAAATCATTGGAATACCAGTCTTTAATCAGCTTTCCGCCGACCAGAACACTCCCAAAGGGAACGAGGAGGGCAACACAGAGCATGCCGATAAGCTGCAGAGCATCCAGCCTTTTAGGACTTCGTATGAGATCCTCTGCGGAACAGAGTTCCTTCAGTTCTTTCAGAAATTGGTCATAGAGCGCATGATTCTTTAATGTCTTTTCATTCACAATAAGGGATGCCCGGTGACCAATCCATCCGTAGCGAATACCGTATTTTTCAAATTTTGTAGTCATCTGTTCAGGTAGCCAGGATACCACGTTTACAGGCCCCACAAAGAGGACATGAGAATTGGGAAGGAGTTCATGATGGTGAATGATCCACTGCTCTTCATTCATCACTACTACCCGAAGCCGCTCTGGCGTGAGGGGAGGATGTCTGTTTTTCTCGTCTTCACGAATGGCATGAAGAATTTCATTAGAAAGACCGGAGTCTGTCTTTGAGGAAACTACAAATAAATTCTTTCGCATGAACATCCCTCCTTTTCTTCTATCATATCATGAATTTTTAGGGGAAAAATAAAATTTTGAAATATCATGCAATTCCAGGAAAAGCATCGACAAATTGGATTTCAATATCCCCGAAGGAGTCTACAAACTGTACAGTGAAATCTTCGCCGTAGTCTACAAACTGCCATTCTCCGATATCATCAGGAAATGCATCTACCACTTTTACCCGGAGATCTGGAAACCCATTAGTCACATGGACTTTGATGTCCGGGAAGGCATCTACAATCCGTACACGTCCTGCCAGACGGATATTCTTGTAGTATCCCGCCTGATTAATGGGATCAGATGCAGATACCGATTGAAAACTAAAGATGAGAGAGAGAAGAATGCAAAAGAAAAAGATAAGTTTATTCATGGCGAGCCTCCTTACCATAACAATAATTATCTTTATTATAGAAAATCACTATGTCAGAATCTGTCATCCTAAGATACAAAATATGAAATTTTTTGGGGCTAAGCGGAGGGTCCTTTGTAAGATATCCTGCAAACTCGTAGATGGAAAAGCTCTATCCTGAAAGGCTGTTCTGCTTCAGCTCTTTTATCACGGATTTCGATGTTCTTTAAAAATTTTCATCATTTCATTGGTCAAAGAGTAATCGTCAGGCTGAAGGATGACGTCTTCCCTTTTGAACCACCGGGCTTCTTTCAGCTCCCTGGTGTCCAGAGTGATGACCGGATCGCCTTTCACATCGCAGAAGAAGCCGGATACCATACTGCTGCTCAAAGGCCAGTGCTGAGATTTATAGTATCGGATATTTGTGATCTCAAGACCTGTTTCTTCTTTTACTTCCCTGGCTACTGCATCTTCCAGCGTCTCTCCGATTTCTGCAAATCCTGCTACCAGTACGTAGTAGGGAATGGGGCGGTTTGCATATCTGGCAAGGAGGAGGGAGTCTTTCCATGTGACTGCTGCTATCACTGCAGGATTGATTCTCGGATAGGTGATATAACCGCAGGAGGGGCAGAAAAGCGCTCTTTCCGTCTCTTTATGAATCATTTCATGACCGCATCGTCCGCAGTACTTATTATTTCTCATCCACCGGATGAGCTGAAGGGCAATCCATGAAGCATAGGTCACGTCCACAGAAATGGATGGTTCATACCTCATTTTCCGGACTGTCACATATTCGCCGCCAGGCGGAAGGGGCGCAGAAGAGAGGGCAAGGAAATAAGAAACCTTATCTATGGAAAATGCATAGATGGAAGGAACAGGCAGGTCTTTGAACAAAGGGATTTCCTTATGGACCAGAAGCAGATCCTCTCCCTGGAAATATAAAATTTTACTCGACTCATCCGGTTTTGCGCTTCCGTCATACCGGTTGTCGAAGCGGTGAGAAAAAATATCCTGTATCATTTCATTCTCCTTTTCCTCTATTCATTATATAATAAAAGAGCGAATGATTGGTGAAGAAAGTCTTTCGGTGAAACGTATGGAATATGGTAAAATAGAAAAAGTACTTGCCAGCAGCCTTGGCGGCAGAATGAGCGCCATCCGCTGCCTGGAATCAAGACGGAGCATCCGGGAATACAAGAAAGCAGAAGTATCTCCCAAAGAAATCGAGAAGATAGTGAAAATCGCCCAGATGGCTTCATGCTGGGAAAATACGCAGCCCATACGGTATGTGGCAGTCCTCGACAGGGATCTGAAAAATCGGATCGCTGAAGAGTGCACCCGCCGTTTCCCATGGAATCAGGAAAATATAGAAGAAGCGCCGGCTCTCATGGTGCTCTGCGCCGTAAAGGGGCTCTCCGGTTATGAGCCTGACGGCCGTCCTTCCACAGGGAAAGGGACCCACTGGCAGTCTTTTGATGCAGGGATTGCAGCGGCTTATTTCTGCCTGGCTGCCCATGCCCATGGCCTTGGGACTTTAATCATGGGAAGATATGAGGAAGAAAAGATGAAAGAAATCCTTGCTCTTCCGGAAAATTATGAAGTGTCTGCGCTGATTGCCATCGGATATCCGGCGGTCATCCCGGAAGCCAGTGAAAGAAAACCGCTGAAAGAAGTTCTTTTTTTCAGATAAAGGAGAATTTATATGATCAATCAGGAATTTACTTGTCCAAAGTGTGGGAAGGAGTTCAATTTTCTCCGTTATGACGTGATCGATACAGGAAAAGATCCTCTTATGAAGGAAAAGGTGAGAAATGGGGATGCTTTTTATGCTGCCTGCCCCTTCTGCGGCTGGTCCACCCATTTTGATTATCCCTTCCTATACAGGGAAGAAGATACAAGGACTCTCATTTATTATGCCAATTCAAAAGAAATCTACGAAGCTGCCTACTACCGCATGACCGGTAGGACGAATGGCGAAGAATGGGAGCAGATCAAAGACTGGACAAGAAGAGTAGTGACTTCAAGAAATGATTTCCTTGAAAAACTTCTCATCCTTGATGGCGGCCTCGATGACCGGATTATTGAAATCATGAAGGGACTGGCTTTCGTTTCCCTGAAACAGAATCAGCCTGATGTGGAAGTAGATACAGTGCTCTTTGACCAGGGCAATGACGGAAACCATTATTTCCGGTTCAGCAAGAATGACAAAGTACTGGCAGCCTATGCCTTTGAAAGGCCTCTTTACAATCAGATCCGGCAGGGACTCATGCCGCTTATGGGAAAACTTTCTGAAGGGGAAGTGGTCATCAATTCCCAGTGGGCCGCAGGAGCCATGAAAAAGATCGAATCCATTTAAACGTAAGGAGAGGGGACCTTTCATGAATCGCAAAGAGTCAGATGAAAAGAAGACCGAACGCCTCCTTTCTCTCTGGGATGTGCTGGGAAAAGGCGGCGTTGTGAATCGCGCAGATCTCATTAGAGATTTTGATGTCAATACAAGAACGGCGAGCCGGTATTTTGCAGAGATCCGGAGATTCCTGGAAATCAAGGGGAATAAGGACGGTATCCGCCGGGAACTTCATTACGACAGAAAATCCGGGACCTATCGCATCAGAGAACTGGAAAATGAAATGATTTCTTCCGCTGAACTGCTGGCTCTGGGGAAAATTCTTCTGGCAAGCCGGGCATTCCATAAAACGGAACTGGAATCCCTCCTTCGCCGGATGATTCAGTCTGCAGTCCTAGGGAAAGAGAAGGAAGAAGTAGCCTCCTATATCAGAGGCGAACTTTTTGATTACGAAAATCCAAAACATGAGGACCCGGATGTCAATGACATCTGGACCATTGCCCGGGCTATCCGGCGCCGCCATGTAGTATCCTTTGACTACCGGCGGCAGGGGAAAGAAGAGCAGGTGCCGCACCGCGTCTGCCCCAAGGGGCTTCTCTTTTCTGAATACTATTTCTACATGGTAGGCACACCGGAAGATGACATCCATAACCATAACTGCAGTACCCGGGTATACCGGCTGGACCGCATGTCTTTCCTGAAGGAAGAAGACCGGTCTTTTGACATGGATTATGCAAGCCGCCTCCGGGAAGGGAAATTCAAAAACAGCGTGCAGTTCATGTACAGCGGTGAAAGAGAACAGGTAGAATTCATCTATAAAGGACCTTCTGTAGAAGCGGTCCTTGACCGTCTTCCATCGGCAAAATCAGAAAAACTTCCCAGACCGGAAAATGCAGCCTATGACCATTACAGGATCACTGTAGACAACCAGGGGGAAGGCATCCTCATGTGGCTCTTAAGCCAGGGGAGCAAAGTGGACGTACGGAAACCGGAAAAGCTGAGAGAAAAATGGCTGAATGAAATCCGAACCATACTGGAAGATGCAGAAAAACTGGAACAGGATACATAAAGTTTTCTATTAAGAGGAAAGCCATAAGCAGGCACAGCAGGGGCAACATCAACCTGCCGGCAGGCTGTGGCTTTTATTTATAAAGGACAGACTGCATATGATCATCAATACAGGGCAGAGGACTGATATCCCTGCCTTCTACAGCCGCTGGTTCATGAACCGCCTCCGTGAAGGATACGTGATGGCAAGAAATCCCTTCAATCCTCATGAAGTATACCGGTATTCCCTTCATCCGGACGACGTGGATGCTCTTTTCTTCTGCACAAAGAATCCATCGCCCATGATTCCCTTCATGGAAAAACTGAAACCCTACCGCCAGATATGGCATGTCACCATTACCGCCTATGGGAAAGAACTGGAACCCTTCGTGCCACCGGTGGACGAAGTGATCACATCTTTCCGGAAACTATCTGAAATTGTGGGGAAGGAGTGCATCTTCTGGCGCTATGATCCCATACTGATTTCACCAGATTATCCGCTGGAAAAACATATAGACCTATTTACCCATATAGCAGATGGACTTTCCGGGTATACAGGCTTCTGTATCTTCAGCTTCATTGACCTTTACAGGAAGACCATCCGTAATTTCCCGGAAGTCCGGCGGGTATCCCATGAAGAACAGTATGCTCTCACAGAGAAAATAGCATCTATAGGGAAAGAAAGAGGCATCTCCCTCATTTCCTGTCTGGAAGATCCAAAACTTTCTCAATTCGGCTCAGACACTTCAGGGTGCCTTACAAAAGAAAGAGTAGAAAAAGCACTGGGGGTCACCCTTCGCATTCCTGCAGGAGAAAGAGGGGAAGTGCGGAAAGGATGCACCTGCCTTCTGGGTCATGACATAGGAGCCTACAACAGCTGCCCCCATTTCTGCCGCTACTGCTATGCCAACTATGACAGGAGGGAGGTCATGGAGAACAGAGCTCTCCACGACGCAGATTCCCCTCTTCTCATCGGTCATCTTACGGAAGAAGACCGGGTCATTGACAGGAAAGGAAAGAGCTGGATCGAGAGGGAAGGAAATCTTTTTCTCTGAAAGATGAAATTTTTCAAAAAAATGGTATTGACGGAATAAAAGGCCGTTGCTATAATTGATTACGCTGAACTTTGAAGAGTGGCACTTCCCTTTAAAAAAAGCGAAGAAATCCACTTGACAAAATGAAGCAGACGAGATATTATCTAAACACTGTCACCTGACAGTTCACGGAAATTCATTTGAAAAAAGTTTCGAAAAAACATTTGACAAAATGAAGAACCCGTGATAAGATAATCAAGTCGCTTGAAGAGCGATGATTCTTTGAAAACTGAATAGTACAG
>OLSG01001179.1_pt1 | contig 28320 bp, 27 predicted proteins | sample 1673041 | NCBI WGS metagenome assembly OLSG01 (sample SAMEA3136749, study PRJEB25190) | human gut metagenome | reverse complement strand
CAATTACTTGCGTAAATTCGATGGACGCGTCTTATATCCCCATAGCTAAAGCAAGGGGTTTTACGACGCATTGGATAAGAAAAATTGACCGCTACAACGTGGATCAGCGATGAAAAGCATCCTTTACGACACACAAAAGTCTGAAAATTTCAAAAATTACCAGCACAAATTTACCAATTTTTGTAATATAATAACCTCTCAGGCGTATAAGACAGGAGGTGAGACTATTGAAAAAAAATATGTTTTTTACAAACCAGGTAACATATATGCATTATACTACAGGAAAGAAAACACGTTATATTACAACAAAAACTTTACATGTGGTACAAAAATTATTTATCTGATCTAATAAAAAAGAGCAGGGTTCACACCAATAGTGAATCCCTGCTTTTTTTAATCAAAGTTTTCAGTTTTATAAAGTTTTTCTAGTTCCATAACACTTTGGGGAGGATTTTCGTTATCTTTATTTGATGCATTTTTATATAAGTCTATCATGTGCTGCAACGATTCCCAGTCTTTTTCATCAAATAGGGCAAAAGTTTTAAAAATATTTTTTGCAAATTCGTTTTCTCCTGACATTATACGTTCGATAAGTTCACTAAACTCAATCTTATTATTTTCATATATTTCGCCTTCATTGTTTAAAAGCCATTCTTCACGAACATTGAATTCGCTACAGATTAATTTGTATAGCGATAATTTTTGATCTGGTCTGGCGAGAGAATTTAGTTCAATATTTTTTATAACAGTACGAGTTACACCTAAATGCTCCGCAAACTCCGTTTGCGTCATTTTCAAGATATTTTTTCTCAAAAATCTTATTCGTTCATATACTTCCATAATGTAAACTCCTTTCAATGGATCTCTATTTTTAGTATATAACCGCAAAATGTCCCGGTCAAGACAAAAATAGATATATTTTTTTGAAAAAGGTCTTGACTAGGACAATACAAAGAATTACAATGTACTCATAAGGACAAAAAAAACCTTAAAATGTCCTAATTAGGACAAAAAGGAGGCGGATTCATGAAAGATATAAAAAAAGAAATGATTGAAAAATCGGCTGAAGATTTTCAAAAGTTAAATGAAGATAGCAAAATGTTCATCCTAGGTTATATGGTAGGAATACAGCAAGAACGTCTAAAACAATCAAAACATCTATTTCCTGCACAAAACAAACAAATTTTTGGATATTCACTTTATCTACCATTATTGGCGAAAATTACTGTTGCCAGGCTGTACATGAAAGAGCAAAACACTCAAAAACATATTTTATTGGATTCATTGGACTCGAAGAAGATGTGAGTATATGTGTAAATATTTTTACATATGCAGTAGACTGCGTTTTAACACAGATACAAAATTTGAAACAGACATACTGTAATTTATCGCTTGGTGCGCAAAAAAAAATAACCAATGGATATGGAGCCGGTTTTTGTGAAGGGGTAAGAGAAGCATTTTCAAAGCAGGATCAAGAAAAGGAAAAAGAATGGAGTCTGATACTACGGTTACCGAAAGAAGTCATAGATTTTTGCGACAAATTTGATACGGGGCAAGGTAATATGTATGATACACCGATAGACTTCAGGAAATTCTCATCTGGATATTTAGATGGAAAATGTTTTGGAGAACAGAAACGGTTACAGCCTGCACGACATGCCAGCACAATTTAATGAGATTTTGGAGGATTGAAATATGTCATATTACTGATATTTATGAAAAACAAAAAGACTACAGCGTGCTTAAGAACGAGGAAAAATATATGATAGAAAAAGTATACGATGATAATACGTTATCATTCAAAGAAAAAGGATTGTATACAGCAATCTACCTGAACGAAACCATGAACGTGGATCAGTTAGTGGAATCTGGAAAAGATAAAGCAGATGCTGTACGATCCGGTTTAAAAAAATTGATCGAAAAACAATACATAAAAAAAAGTGTTGTCCGGGAAAAAAACGGAAATTTCGTTACGGTATATTATCAGGTAATTGAGTAAAATGTATCATACATCTTGCGGAAGCACAGTGACCACGTAGAAAAATGGATAACCCCAGTTGTAAACGTGTCAGAGCTTGCAGAATGGACAAAACTGCCTGGTATGGTAAAAGTACCAGGCAGACAAAAAAATCAAAATAAGGGTGTAAATTGTGACGCAGTGACGAAAATGGGGCTACGGATCGCAAAAGGCTAGAAACAGGAGGTTTTTACTATGGCAGTCTACAAAAGAATCCAAAAAATAGATGGTTATACGATGATGTCAAATTATCATTTACGCGACATGAATCTTTCCCTAAAGGCAAGCGGATTGCTGTCTTTGGTATTATCCCTTCCTGCAGACTGGAAATATTCGGTATCCGGTTTGACAGCTATCGTAAAAGAAGGAAAGAGTGCAGTCATGTCTGCGCTGAAAGAGTTAGAGGAGAATGGAATATAGGGAGAATGGAAGATTTCAGGGTGTGGAATACATTTTTTTGGAGTATCCTGGCCAATTAGAAGATATAGAAAATCCAAAAGGCCATGAACAGATCATTCAGAAAATGCAGCGAGAAGTAGCCGAACGAATGCAGGAAGGAATGAAAGAAGAAAAAAGTACGTCTCAGAAAACAAGCAGAAATGAGGAATTACAAAAATTAAAAAAAGTCCATTCAGAAAAGCAGGAACAACCAGAGAAGCAAGATGAAAAAGACTTACAATCCCAGCATTTATCGAAAGAAAATCCATGTCGGGATTTTACGGAAATGGAAAACCGGTATACGAAAAATCCAGATCCGGTACAGCCATATCAGGATTTTACGGAAACCGATTTTCCGTATACGGATTTTCAACCACAAATAATTAAAGATATACCAATTAAAGAAAATGATATAGATAATCATATCATATCCTATCAATCAAAGATGAATAATATAAAGCGGGGAACAAAAAGAGATGGGATGGATATGATGGATCGGATATCTGCCTACCGGGAACTGATTCGGAAAAATATTGATTACGAGAACTACCCGCCGATCTATAACAAGCAGGAAGTGGATGAACTGATCGAGCTGATTGTAGAAACCCTAATGCTGCCGCCGGATGCAGGAACAATCCGGATTGGAGGAAAGGAACGTCCTGTTCCGATTGTAAAAAGCATGTTCCTGAAGCTGGATAAAGATCATATCTGTTATATCCTGAAGTGCCTGCACAATACGGAAAAGAAAAAAGAGTAAAAATGGCCGTATCAAAAAAACAGCCAGCGAAAAAAAGGCAGAAAAAGAAAAGCAGCTTGTGGATCATAGCGTTGATTGCTGTTATTTTGCTGATTCTTGTTGGAGTCGTATTTTTGGTACTGCCAAAATTTCGAAAAGAAGCTGCACCGGAAAAACCGGAAACGATCAAGGTGGAAGCTGCAGAGAAAAGCTATGCTGCCGGAAGTAGGATTTCAGAAAAAAATTTCCGCGTATACGGAATATCCGGGAAAAAGAAACAGCTTCTGGATGCAGATACATACAGCGTGTCACCGGCTAAAGTGCCGGCACATGGCCACAGTGTTACCGTAGAGGTTTCCTCCAAGGCATATCCGGATATCAAGGCAGAGATAACAGTGCTTATTGACCGTGATGAAAGTGTTAGGTATAAAATCGGCAGAGAAAATCCAGATGATGTGGAGGCTATCCTGTATTCCAACGGGGATCTAGAAATATCCGGAAAAGGAAGCGTCCGGAATTTCAAATCAGATTCTGCGCCATGGAAGAAAGATTCTGTTAAACGGCTGACCTGGATTGATCCGGAGGCAGAAGTGGAAAGCATGGACTACTGGTTTACAGGAAATGACGAATACCTGGAAACATTGTGCCGCATCCCGGATACAGTGAGAAGCATGGTGGAAACATTCAAGAATGCTACGGCGATGACCAGTATGCCGGATATGTCTGGTGCGGTCCGGCTGGAAGATATTACATCCTGCGCAGAAGGGTGTATCGCACTGGAAAAGGCCATGGAACTTCCAGGAAATATAAAACAGGCAAAAAAAGCATTTTACGGTGATACGGCACTGATCGAGGGAGCCGATACAACAGCCTGTATGCAGCTGGAGAACATGGATTCCATGTATTACGGCTGTATGGCTCTGGCATCTGTCCAGATTCCGGACAGTGCGAAAGAACTTTCGAATATCTGCAATGGCTGCGTCAACCTGAAAGAAGTACATATCCCATCGTCTGCACAGAAAATGAACAGCAGTTTTTTCGGATGTACCGCACTGGAATCCATAACCGGTGAAATCCCATCTTCCTGTACGGATAGCGGGAACCTGTTTTCCGGCTGTAAGTTCCTGAGTGGAACACTTACCGTTTCCTGTACATCCAGGACAACCCTTTCAAGCTCGTTTTCGGACGCTGCAACGGCTGGAACAGGACTTACGATCATTTTACGGTACGATGCAGAAAAATCGCAGGAAACGGCCAATACGGGCTTCTACGGGGGAACAAAAAGTGCAGATGAAATCCTGAACGCATTAAAGGCATCTATGGAAGCCGCATTCAGCAGCGGAAGCCATATTACAATAACAACAAATGCAGATAAAACAGAGGGGTGATTAGAATGTAATAAAAATGCAATATGAAAAATAGCAAAAGACTCTTGTAATTACGGAATTGGAAAGGTAATATGATAATATGATCCAAAGAAATAAAAAAGGGGGAGAAACCATATGGACATGAAAGAGCTTCGAAAAAATGCAGAAAAAGTAATAGCAGAACGTTTTCCGGACTTCAATTTTTCCACACTGGACTGGGGAGAGCTTGATCCATTCTATCTGGAGCATCCGGAAGAAATACCGATTGAGCATGAGTTTGTTGGCTACCGGCAGGATGGTGATGTAGCGGAAGATTACCAGGGAAATCTGTATCTGGTTCTTTGTGATCCAGGAATCCACCCGATCGGAAGTGTATGCATGGAACAGTCCGAACTGGACGATGCCGTAAAACTCGGAAAACGGGAAGATTATACCGGGGAACTTCTGGAAGAAATTCCGGAGTAAAAAGTGAAATAATAAAACAAGGAATCCCGTGTCAAACATTGACACGGAATTCAAACAGAAAAATCGGTGTCAATGTTTGACACGGACGGAGGAAAAAAGTATGAGAAAAAGAATCGCAATGGTACTTCTTGGCCTGAGCCTGGCAGTAGGCACACCGGCCGCAACAAATATGTTCCCAACCGTTTCTGCCCAGACAGTACAGGCAGCTGGAAAAACCGGATGGACGCAGGAGTCCGGAACCTGGTATTTTTACAAAGACGGTGTAAAACAGACCGGCTGGCAGACCTGGGATGGAAAAAAATATTATCTGAATGCAGACGGAACCATGAAAGCCAATGAGTGGATGATTGATACGGATGGATCGGTTTACTACTTCCGCAGCTGGGGTGGTGCTTACCTGAACTGCAAGGCAAGAATCAACGGCAGAAGTTATACATTCGGTGCAGACAGTAAGGTACAGGGTTCTCAGTGGGTTGTAAAAGGCGGAAAATGGTATCTGGTGAAAGACGGAAAAATTGCAACGGGCTGGCAGACCTGGGATGGAAATAAATACTACATGAATAGTGATGGAAGTATGCGCTCCAATGAGTGGAGACTGGATGATACCGGAAAAATCCGCTATCTCTGCAGCTGGGGTGGAGCCTATAAAAGCCGGTCTGCAAAGATCAATGGACGTTCGTATACCTTCAATAGTGCTGCAGAAGTAACCAACATGCAGTGGATCGTGATGGATGGACAGTGGAAACTGGCAAAAGATGGAAAAATTGCAACGGGCTGGCAGACCTGGGACAATAACCGTTACTATCTGAACGCAGACGGAACCATGAAAGCAAATGAATCTTTCACGGACGGGGGAAAAACCTATTTCTTCTGCAGCTGGGGCGGAGCTTATAAAAACTGCTGGCAGACCTGGAACGGAAAAAAATATTACCTGCATGATAACGGTGCAGCCTATCAGAATGAGTGGCTGAAAACCGGAGGAAAATGGTACTGGTTCCAGGCAGACAGCACCATGGCAGTGAACACAAGCTTTACATACAAAGATAACCTGTATTTTGTGGACGGAAACGGAGTTATGCTTTCCGGATGCTGGAAAGAAGAAAACGGAGCAAAATACTATATCCGGAGCTGGGGCGGAGCCTGCAAGGATATGCAGATGAAAATTTCCGGAAAGACATATTATTTCCGATCAGACTGTAAGATGGTAACGGATCAGACGGTAAACGGAAATTACTACGGAAAAGACGGTGCGCTTACAACAAAACCAGCAGCAAAACCGACAGAAACACCGAAACCGACAGAAACGCCAAAACCAACGGAGACACCAAAACCAACGGAGACACCAAAACCAACGGAGACACCAAAACCGACGGAAACGCCAAAGCCGACAGAGACACCGAAGCCAACAGAGACACCAGCAGAAACCGTTTATGCAACAAGCGTAACAATTACACCGAACAGTAATCTGGAATTAACTGAAGTTGGACAGACACTGCAGCTGGCCGCAACCGTATATCCGGAAAATGCAACCAACAAAGCGGTAAAATGGACTTCGGATGATCCAGAAGTAGCAAGCGTAGATGAAAATGGACTTGTAACGGTTCATAAAAAAAATGGTATGCAAAAAGTTACAATTTATGCATCTGCAGAAGGTGTAGAACCGAATCAAGGATCTGTAAGTAGATATGTTGAAGTAAAAATTAATATCCCATATACCAACGAAGAGGCTCTTGGAATGACCGTTTACGATCAGGAAGTTTCCAGAAAGATTTTCGACCTGGTAAATGAAGAACGTGTCAAAGAAGGACATGCAGCTATGATTTGGGATGAAAAACATTGTTATCCGAGAAGCGTTGCCGCTGCCGGATACCACATCATGAGATCAATCACACAGCCAGGATATGGAACATCCGACAATCTTGCTCTGCATGGTGGCAGACAGAACGGCTGCGGCGGTGGCCTGTCATATACAGATTCCGATGATCTTGCCCGCCAGATCTTCAACCTTTGGATGTCCTCTCCAGGCCATAAAGCAAACCAGATGGATGATTATAATGCATATGGAGCAATCGCTGTAATGTATGGACAACCGCAGGAGTATAACGGAAGAAAGATTGTGAATTTCTCAGCTGTATTTTCCTTCTCAGATCAAGATTATGATTATGCAACAACCTGGGAACATATGGACGATGGTATGAGTGATGTACTCGGCATGACAGAAAACGATTATTATCAGATTACAAACTACTTTATCCGATAAAAAAAGAATCCCCTCTCGTAGACGAATTACGAGAGGGGATTTGTATGTCGAAGAGGTAGTAAAATAGTCGATGATATGCTATACTGAATCTAATCAGATCAGAACGTGATAGGGATAGTCAGGTGGTTGTCTTTTCTGGAAACAGAAAGGGGGTAATGCCAATGAATACAATGGAAGTGTTGACGCTTTTATTGGTTGTCTTAGAGGCATTGTCCTACATAGATAACCATCGCAAGTAGAAAGAAGGCTATTCCCTACCGCAAATAGGGGATAGCCTATGTCTCTTGTTGCTCTTTGTAATAATTTAGATTATTTCAGAAAGGCAACCACCGACACTGGTATATCCTTGATTGCTTCTGATTTGATTATAAGCTGCCGGACGAAAAAAGTCAAGCAGCATGGGGGATGCGCAGAACTTTGCGCATCCCTTTTTCGAAAGAAAGGTGAAAAAATGAATACTACGAAAAAAATAATAAACAGGATTGTAGTGTGTGGAGCTATGATTGCCATAGGCATTAATACATATGATCTGTAGAAAATAAGAAGCCAAGGCAGCGTTTTTGAAACGATATTTCAGATTCGCTAATTTTTTTATAAAATTTTTCGAGAAAATGTACCCTTTTTAGATGAAAATGTACCCTTTTTCAAAGAAATGTACCCTTTTCTGAAAAAATGTACCCTTGCACGTCATCAAAAGGTATGCTATGTTATACTTGCAAAAGAAGGAAAACAGAAGGGACAGCAGGTAGGACAAAAAAATCTTTCAATTGCTCGTGTCAATGATTGACACGAAAAAAAGGAATATGGGCTTTCATGCATCAGAACATGGTTTTCATGGGCTGGTGCATTTTTTATGCCCATTTTTAGGGGGTGACGCCGTTGCACGGAAGAAGTGGCAACAAAAAGTAAAAAAGGAGAGAGAGGAAAAATGAAAACAAAAGTAATACACGCATTCCTATGGATTCTGGTTTGTATGGTGCTTGGTATTACCTGTTATCAGTGCCGTGATTTAAGGGGTTATGTGATTCTGTCAGGTTCTATGGAACCTGTGATTCCCACAGGATCAGTGGCAGTTGTGGATTCATCGAAGAGGGATGTACGTCCAGGAAATATTGCTACGTTTGAGCGACACGGGGATCTGGTGACCCACCGGATTCTGTCAAAAACAGAAGAAGGATACCAGACAAAAGGGGATGCAAACACAGATCCGGATTCCGGAACCATTCCGGCAGAAAACATTCGCGGAACATATCTGTTCTGCATTCCATATTTGGGCTACGGATTCATGTGGGCTAAAAACCACATGTTTTTAACCGTAGGTTTTCTGGCGCTGTTCATGCTTCTGGTTTTCTGTTTTCCGGAGAAAAGACCTGAACCAAAGGAACGGGAACAGGTAAAAAAAACAAAAAGAAAAAAAGGAGAATTACGATTATGACAAAGAAAAAAGTAGCAGCATTTTTTACAGCAGCAGCACTGTGCGGAGCACTGGCCGTTGGATCATCCATGGCATATCTGACAGATCATGATTCTGTAACCAACAAATTTTCTGTAGGTAAAGTAGACATCGTTGGCCATGAGCCGAACTACACACCGGATAATGATGGAAAAACCAACAATATCGTTCCGACCCAGGTAATCAAAAAAGACCCGCAGATCGAAAATGTTGGAAAAAATGATGCTTATGTATATCTGGATGTTTCTATCCCGATTGCAAAGGTGATTACTGTTAATGCTGCAGGTAACCGTTTGAATGGAGGCGTTGCAAAAGATACAGAGCTGTTCTCCATGAACAATGTTTCTAAGAAATGGACTCTGATGTACAACAAACGTGTAGGAGATAATATGGTTTACACCTACAGCTATAACGAAATACTTGCACCGGGAAAAACAACAGATCCGATCTTTACAAGCCTGACAGCTGCCAATATTGTAGAGGGACAGCTGGATGGAAAAGATCTGAATGTGCCGGTACATTACTATGCAATCCAGGAACTCAACACCGGAGAAGGAACCACGATTCCACAGAAAGCAGCTTCCGCATGGAAAAAATATGAACTGCAGAACCAGGGCCAGGCAGGACAGATCACGACTCCGCAGTCTGACGAAAGCGGAAATAATGAGGTTACAACCGTTGATGGAAACGGAAATGCAGCATCGGATGAAAACAAAACAAATACCCCAGATGATGTTCAGGTTGAGCCGGAACAGGATGGAAACAACACTTTATCATAAGAATATTAAATAACAGTCCGGAAAGCCATCCGGACTATTCTGAAAAAGAAGGGAAAACAGCATGAAAAAAAAGAAAAAACGAATGCTGTCCATTGCCGGAATGTGCTGCTGCGGTTTTCTTGCAGCAGCCACCGCAATATCGGGATCTTCTGCTTACCAGACGGACCATGATGAAGTAGTAAACATTATCAGGACTGGAAATAACACCATTATTCCGGATGAGGATTTTCCGACACCGACACCGGTTCCATCCAGCGGATCAGTAGTAAAAAAAGTCAGGGCAAAAAATACAGGAGATGTACCTTGCTATGTCCGGGCATATATTACATGCAGTGAACCTGTAAAAGAGTTCACGGGACTTGATACCACAAACTGGGTCAAGGGAAATGATGGCTATTACTATTACAAAAAAGCTGTTCCGGTTGGAGGAACAACAACTTATCTGTTTACGGGGGTTACTGTTGCAGATGAATATGAGCAGGATAACCTGGAAGTAACAGTTTACGAGGAATCCGTTCAGACAACAGATGGTCAGAAGGAATACACTTCTTATCAGGACGCATGGAAACGGTTTGGAGGAGGTGGCCAGTAATGAAAAGGAAAATTGCAATAGCAGCCGGAATTCTGGTCACGGCAGTAAGTACCATCAGTGGATCATATGCTTACTATCAGGACAGCGTTACCGTTACAAACCACATCAGTACCGGTGATGTAAACATTGGAATCCAGGAATACGAAAAAGATGGTGATACGGAAAAAGTTTATGCAGGACCGAAAGAGGGAATTGTTCTTCCTTCCCAGACCATTTCGAAAATTCCGAGAATCACAAATTACGCAGAAACCTGCTATATCCGGGTGAAAACCACTTATTCCGGAGAGGCAGCGGACTCCGTGTCAAACATTGACACGGGAACGGAAAATTCAGAAACGGTGTCAAACATTGACACGAAAAGGCAGGATGAAAATCCAGAAACCACGGAAACGCCGAACGCAACAGAAGAAACAACACCAGCACAGGTAGAACCAGAGGAACCGGAGACAACGCCGGAACCTACGGAAACACCTTCTGATGACCAGAACGGCGAAACATCTGTGGAGTATGTCTTAAGTGATGAAGATCTGGATGGAATTTCCGATGCCTGGGTAAAACAGGGAGAGTATTATTACTATACGAAGCCACTGAAAAACGGAGAATCCGCAGACTTTTTCCAAAACGTAACGATTCCTGCAGCGTGGACATCAAAAGCACAGGACAGGGTTCTTGGACTTACCGTTACAGCAGAAGCGGTGCAGGCGGCAAACTTTACACCGGATTTTAATTCGGAAGCCCCATGGGGCGATACGGAAATTGAACAGTGCGTACATGAGAAGGATAACAGCATCACAGAAGTGACAAAACAGTATACCGCTATGTCCGTCACTTATGAAGGGGCTGCTAGAAATCTGGTGGCTGCGCCGGAAGATTTCTTTAAGAATTTACAGACGGCAATGCCTGGCGATACGATCAGTGATAGTTTTCAGCTTTCCAATACGACAGCAACCAGTGCCGAATTTTTCTTCCATACGGAAACGCCTGGAAATTTAACGGATGAAGAACTGGATCTTTTGAAACAGTTTAAATTGACGATCATACAAAATGGAAAAACTCTGTATGATGGTGATTTGCAGGCGGCATCCCTGAATCAGGAAATCAGTCTAGGAACACTGGAAACAGGGAAAAATTCGCGGGTACAGTTTACGCTGCAGTTACCGGCAGAACTGAAAAATGCATATGCAAAACGGGAAAGCATGGTAAACTGGATTTTCCGTGTACAGGGTGCTGAAGAACCGGGCAAAAACGAACCGTCTCCTGCCATTTCGCAGACTACGGCACCAAAAACCGGTCTTGCAGATCCATACGTTTTTGTTCCTCTTGGAATTGCGGCGGTAACGGCTCTTGGAACCGTGAAACTGTCTCGTAAAGAGAAGAAAGAAAGGAGGAAGAAACTGTGAAACGATGGAAAAAGGCGCTGTCAGGGCTGCTTATGGCAGCGTTGATGGCAACTGGAATTTCTTTCCCGGAAAATGTTTTTGCTGCCAGCGATGGAATGGAAGGTTTACCTTCTGTATATAATTCTGGCATTGGAAAAATTGTAAACAAAGATTCTGTTATTGATGGATCTTATAACTTTACACCAGTCATTGGATCAGAAACAAAAATTACATTTGGATGCAGTGATAGAAGTGGATCATGGGATAACTATTTTTGCCAAAATGCAGAAAGATATGCGAAAGCATGCTCTTCGTGGTGGAAACTGGCTGATACATCGAGGTGGTCAAATATACGTTCCTTTGTTCCATATGAGAACTTAAAAGGAAAGATGTATGCAGAGTACACCAATGTAGGTAATGCCAATGGCTTACCAGTTACCATGCGAATCTGGTTTTTGGACTGGCAGAATACTAATATCAGCGGGTATCCGGGATATGAAGATGTAGACAATGTTGTTGTTTCTGTAGACAATACAAAAGGCGGTGCAACTCCTGTCATTGATATTAAAGGCTTGAAATGGATTAAGGTAAGATTTTCATATTACGATGAAAATGGAAATCCACTTAAGGTTAAGGGACATTTCACTTTATCTGATCTGGACTATTCCCAGGGATTTTATATTGATGGAAAAGTCGATGGCATTTATGTCACGAAGGAAGCTGATGATCGTCTAATCTATGATGCAAGAACGGATGCAATCTGGTCAGCAAAAAAGGGTTCAAATGCAGATGATGGTACTTCACCGGATAACCCGGAAGGATGGGTTACTTACACATATGAAGGCGATTCTCAGACTATGGTCTTTTATAATGGAAGAACCATACAAAATGTGGACGGTCCAGGTAAGGGACTTACCACAGTGCAATCATATCCAAAAGACTTTACATTTACTGGTGGGGATGCCATATTTAATGGATGGAAAGGATCAAGCCGGACCGAGGCAACAGATTGGCACGTATGGAATACTTCTGAGTTTGGTTATACATCAGAAATGGTTATGCATCAGACCAAAAATGTTGACCTTGTCATCAAAAAGGCAGATGAAACAACAGGAGAAGCCCTAAAAGGCGCAGAATTCACTGTTTACAAGATGCAAGGCGGCCAGTGGGTAACGTATACCAAGGCCGAATGGAAAGATGAGTATAAAGCTTATCGAGCATTAAATCTCCATGCAGAAGATTCAGAAGGTGGAAAATTCAAAGTAGTAGAAACCAAAAATCCGACAGGATATACCGGAACCTGGGAACATGAGTTTACAGCAGAAAAAGAAGGTGTTGTTACTTTAACACTGGATGCGACAAATGCCAGAAAAACCGGTCAGATCACAATCACAAAAACCGGTGAGAATAATAAAAAACTTTCCGGTGCGGTATTTGAAATCAAAGCTGCAAAGGATATTAAGACAGCCGGAGGCACAACCCTGGTTGCTGCCAATACGGTAGTTGATACCGTAACTACAGATGGCAATGGATCGGCAGCCAGCAAACAACTGGAACTTGGTCAGTACATTGTCAAAGAAAAAACAGCTCCGGATGGATATGTCCTGGATACTACAGAACATGCAGTTACCCTGGATGATAGCCATACCAGCGTCAATGTAGCCATACAGAACCAGAAAAATGCGATCGTTCTGCAGAAAGTAAGCAAAAACGATGGCACAGTCATGGAAGGTGTTACGTTCCATATCTGGACTGATGACAAGAGCTATGATAAAACGCAGAAAACAGATAGCAATGGACGGATCACGATTGATGGTGTGAAGGATGGAACCTGGCATTACCAGGAAACGGCAACCAAAGATGGATACGTACTGGATAATGCAGTGAAAGATTTCACAGTATCCGACGGAAAAGTCAATGGGCAGTCAAACCTGACAATCACGGTGGAAAATGATTATACAAAACTGGATCTTGCAAAAGTAGATTCCGGTACCGGAGAGAATATTTCCGGAGCGAAACTTTCTCTTCTGGATAGCAATGGCCGTCTGGTAGAAAGCTGGACATCCGGAAGCACACCGCACCGGATCGAAAAACTGAAACCGGGCCAGTATCCTTTACGTGAGGATCAGGCCCCGGATTATTATAAACTTGCTGATCCAATTACCTTTACGCTGGAAAGCAAAGCAGATACGCAGACCATCACCATGAAGGATATGCGCTATGCAGACCTTACCGTTGTAAAGAAGATTAAAGCAAGCGATATTACCTGGGCGCATGGAAACCCAACCTTTATCTTTACCGTAAAAGGAAAAGACATTAATGGAAAAGACCGTACCTTCCAGAATTATGTAGAGTTCACGGAGAGTTATGTAAATTCACATACCGATGGACATGGATATGTAGAACTTTCTGTCACCTGGAACAAAATCCCGGTAGGAGAGGACTACACCGTAACAGAACAGGATGTGCTGCGGTATCATCTGGTGAACGTTACCGGAACAGAGAATGTAACGATTTCAAAATTACAGGAACCGACGAAGGGCGTTGCTCCGGATAAAATTTTCTCCGTACATGCAAACTTAAAGGCAAAACCAACCGGTACATCCATCACATTTGAAAACCAGAAAGATGACTGGGGAACTACAACGCATGATACTTCTGTTAAGAATATCATTCCGTTAAAGTAGCCAGCAAAACCGGATTTATACCCGTGTCAATGTTTGACACGGGTATTTCATTAAAGAACAGGGAGGCGTGAAAATGCGAAAAGCTGCTGGGTGTGTCCTGCTGGCAATTTTATGTCTGCTGGGTGCGTCTTATCTTCCACGGATTTTGCAGGAAGCACAAACCGACCGGGAACAGCAGAACCTTATCAGTGGCTATATCCAAAACCCGGATACAACAGATGAAGAAAACACAGAATCAACTACAGATGAACCGGAAGAGGAAACAGATCCGAATATGGAAAGAATAGTTGATTTTCAGAATTTACAGCAGATCAATCCTGAGATTTTGGCATGGATCACAGTTCCCGGAACACCCATTGATTATCCGGTTGCTTTAGGAGAGGACAACAGTTATTACCTGAACCATACCGTAACAGGAGAAAGCAATATTCTTGGTTCCATTTTTGCAACTGCCGGAACAGATTTCGAAGAAAGCCATATTATTTTATATGGGCATAACATGGCATCCGGGAAAATGTTTGGAAGCCTGAAAAAGTACCATGATAAGGACTTCCGGAACACTTATCCTTATGTATATGTTTATACACCGGAAACTACTTATACCTGTGCGATATACAGCGTATACAGCACCCGGTATGACAGTGATGTTTTTACACTGGGATATAAAGGTGACAGCGAGGAATGGAAACAATGGATTGCAGAAACCGTACAGAATGCGGAATATGACTGTAATATTGCCCCGACCGGAAAGGAGAAAGTTTTTACTTTATCCACCTGCGTAGGTGATGGCTCCAGTCCTTACAGATTGGTTATACACGCCGTTACGGTTGCCCAGAAAGAGGTCGCGAATGCGGAAAAGGAAGCGTCTTAAAGCAAAAGTAAGAGCCAGAATTTGTATGATTTTGGCTTGCCTGCTGCTCTGCGGAACCGGAGTTTCCTTATGGAATGGAAAACGGGCTGAAAAATCCGTGTCAAACATTGACACGGGACAGAAAAGCAGCAAAACGGTGTCAAACATTGACACGGATACGGAAAATCCCAAAGCGGTGTCAAACGTTGACACGAGTACGGAAAAGCCACAAGCGGTGTCAAACGTTGACACCGATATGGAAACCACAAAACAGGTGTCAAACATTGACACAGATACAGAAGGTATGATTTTAAAGGCTGATCCGGTGGATACGGCAGATAGGAATCATATCTGTTTTTTTGCCGTTTTTTTTATCGGCAGTTGGAGTGTATTGATGTTTCTTACTGCAATACGAAAAAAGAGTAAGAAAGATATTGGGCTAAGCGCCCGAAGAAAGGATACGTCATGGATGAAAATACATTAAGTATGGCCGAAAAAATGAATCAGCTGTATCAGGAACGAGAAGAGCAATATAAAAAACGTGAAAAGCTGTTCGATGACCGTTCCAAGCAGCTGCAGTCTCTTGCAAATGCATTGGAAAAGCAGAAAAATAGCCAGGAACAGAAAGCAACAGATCTGGATAACCGGGAAAAAGAACTGGACCAGATCCAGGATGCTCTTGCAGCTAAAGTAGAGGACATGGAAAAACAGGAAACTGCTTTAAAAAACTGGGAACAGGAAACAAAAGAATCCCTGGCGAAAGCAAAGCAGGAACAGGAAAATGAGCTGATTAAGAAACGGCAGGAACTGCAAATGGAAAAGCTGCAGGCACAGAACTTAAGTATTGAGCTGCAGGCAGAGAGGGATAACCTCAAGATGATGCAGGAAAATTTAAAACTGTATCCGGATATGTCACTTCCAACGGATAAGGAAACAGAACTGCAGGCGAAAATTGAAACATTGCAGAGCCGTCTTTCCATGGCAGAAAAAGAACGTGATTCCAAAACGGAACAGATGGAAAAATTACAGAAAGATTTTGATGCAAAGGAAGCTGAACTTGCGAACCTGCAGTTAAAAGCAGAGGATAGCAGCACTGATCCGGAAGTAGAAGAAAAGTTGCGAAAACGGAATGGAGAACTCCAAGGAAAAGTCATTGAACTAAATAAGCAGGTAAAATCTTTGCAGAGAGATCTGGATGATCAGGCAAAAGACAAGGAAGAATTACAGAGACAGCTGGAAGAAAACAGTAATCAGCCGGAAAGCCACGATTTAAGTGCAGAAGAACTGCAGAATTACTTGCTGACACTGCCAGAGTTCGAAAATGTGACAACCCGCCATAATACGGATGGAATTATTGTAGATGCGGTATGTGGCGAAAAGAATTATCATTTCCGCTTTGATTCCCTTCCATGCTATGAAATCAGTGTTCCACGCCGCGAAACCAAGAACTTAAAAGAAGTCATCTACCAGATGAACGCAGAAATGCCGGAATATAAGGCATCTTATGATGAATACGAAAAAGCGGCAGTTCTGACCGGATGGTATGACAGAAGAATTTCGGCAGAGGAGCTGGTAGAACTTGCGGTAGATGCATCACGGAATTTCAAGTAAAGGAGATCGGCCATGGAAAGTATAAAGTCATTTTTGGGAAATCCATATTACTTGATGACCGCGGTGCTTGCGATCGCAGCGTTTGGTTTTGCAGCAACAGCTGTAATCAGTTTAATACAAGAGCGAAAACAGAAAAAGGAAGAAACTCAAGAAGAGCCGTTGGAAAAAAAGCTTGGGGTTGATACCAAAAAGCTGAAAAATGTTTTAAATGTTCCAGATTTAAAACGAAAAAAGAATATACCTGTCATAGAAGAGGAAAAAACGGAAAATGCGCCGGAAGAACTTCCGAATGATAAAGAAGAAGTTCCCGTGTCAAACATTGACACGGAACCGGAAGTGTTAAACCCGGCTGATGTGGCAGAATTTAAAAGCCGGATGATAGAACATTTCCGGCGAAAAGACACACTGCAGCAATCCCTTTTAGAATTGCAGGAACTTTATGAAAATGGTCCGATTCTGGAAAGGATTGAAAAGGCACTTACGTACAGCCAGCGCAGCCGTTACCGGGATTTTGAGACAACCCTTGACATTTTATTTGAGGGCATGGATGCAGAAACCCTGCGGGATGATTTACTGCGGATGGAAGTTCTGCGATACCGGAGGCTGCCTTACCGTCAAGAAAATACAACTGGCAATCTGGTATAAGGAGGGCAAACATGAATCAGATTAAAATCCAGGGTGTTTGCACCTGCGTCCCACAATTTTCCTATGAAAAAGACAGGAGAGGGAGATCAGTTCCAACATGCCGGTACATCTTGGCCGTGCAGCGACCGAAAAGTTCTTATTCCGATTACATGTACTGTGTCGCCTTTGGAGAACGGGCAATGATAACATTTCAGAGAATAAAAAAAGGAACGACAGTGTTTGTCCAGGGACATCTTCATACAGAGGAAGGCCGGGATGCCAACAATCAAAAAGTATATTTCGTCACTGTGACAGTAGATTATCAGCAGATAATTGAAAAACAAGAATTTAATGGACTGGAATTGTGTACTGGATTGCCCCAGTTTCCGGTTCTGAAACAGGAAGAAAAAGGAGGAAAATAGAGAATGCCGATTCAGTATATTATCCCGATTATAGCGATGGTAGGATGTGTTATTGCATTTTTAATTGGAAGATTTCACAAACATGATGATGATGACGATTAAAAAATGTCGTGTGAAGGATTGACACGAAAGAACAAACGAAAATAAGGCCTGCACCAAAATTTGGTGCGGGCTATTTTTAGATCAAAAAGAGGTAAAAGATATGAAAAAGCCAATCGAAGTAAAAAAGAAACTGAAAAAAGTCACGGAATATACGGCTTGCTTTGCGTTTTTGATGTTCCTGCAGGGAGTAGGTGCGCCAATGGTTTTTGCAGATGCAACGGCCGCAATAAATGCGAAATTTGAAATTTTATGGAATCTGATCAGCGCTGTGGTACAATCTGTGGGTGGTGTTATTTTATTATGGCACGCATTTGAATTTGGAGCTTCCATGCAGGCACAGGAAGGCGGAGGTGCTATTACAAGATCTTTAAAAGGGATTGGCGGTGCGTTAGTTATGGTGGTTGCTCCGGTAATTACAACTGCTCTGAAGGGATAATGAAAAGGGAGGGAATATCCTCCTTTTTCTTATGGAGAAAATATGATAAATGAGATATTAGATTTTTTCAAAACGGTTTTTTCGGGAAGTGGTTTCTTTTCCCTTGGGTGCAATGTTTGGAATTCATTAATTGCATATGCGTTTGATATGCTGCAAACGAGTCCACAAAGTTTGGCAGATGGTGAACTTTGGGATGAAGGATACCGGATTTTCCTGGCACTACAGATTCTAGGTGCGACACTTGTAAGTGTTTTCTTTATGGTTAATTTTTTCAAAGAAACAACGGATATTAAACACGGAATGACCATGGAAGCAAGCATCCAGTTTTTTATCAAGCTGGCACTTGTGGATGCTGTTTTTTTAAATCTCACGAATATACTCGTTTTTTTGATTGAAATTGAACAAGCATTTTTTGGTATTATTGTTCCGGAAGATGCCGCTTCACTGGTTATAAGAGTAGGGGATGACTGGGAAATGAGTGGATCCGGACTTATTTTTGGAAATCTGTTTGGCCTTGTGTTTTTGTTTATCTGCCTGGGTGGCGCAGTTATTACATTATGGACGGTTTATAGGGTTTTCCTTAAATTGTTTTTTTATATGGCTGTTGCACCACTTGCACTTTCCACTTATGCAGGCCCACATGAAATTGGACATACTGGATCAAGCTGGGTCCGTACATTTCTTTGTGCATTGTTTGAAATGACAGGAATCATGCTAATGATGCGGCTTGGAACAATTTTAATAAATGCCGGTGGGCTGTTCCCTACTGCATCAGAAGATATATTGGGCGGAATGTTGGGATCACAAGGATGGGAAGGACTTCAAGCTATTCTTGGTATCCTTATTATAACGGGATCAGTATCTGGTACGGATGCGATGGTTCGAAGAGCATTTGGATTTTAATAGTAGGAAGGACATAGCTTATGGTAAACATGAATGAAGATTTTGGTGCATATAAGGATAGCATCTGGAAAGGACTTACAGCAAGAGAGTTAGGTGTGATGGCCGTTTCTGCTGTCTCCTGTGGTATTATCATTATCTTGTTGTATTTTATACTTGGATGGAACTTATATATATCATTTTTGATTGGAACTGCTGTTGCTGCAGCTATCATTTTCAGTCAGGTATGGAAGTCACGTAGCGGGCTTTCTGCAATAGAGTTTTACCGGGCAAGAAAATCCACAGCCAAACTTGTTTGGAAAAGTGACGAATATAACCAGGCAAGAAAAAATTATTTGAAAAAAGAAAAATAATGATCGGGAAAAATCCCGACTTTTTTATATACTTGGAAAGGATGGAACAGAATGGGATTTTTTTCGAATGAGGAATTTATCCGATATAAAAAATGTACACAGCCAGTTTACCAGACACCGGCCAGTATTCAACAAATGCTGGATATTGCAGGTGTACACGAAAATGGAATATTTGAAATAGAACCGAATAACGGGGCAGGGAAAAAGCGGAGAAAATTTGATCGTGTGTATTCTTTTTCAGACTTAAACTATGTGGATCAGGACAAGCAGCAAAAAGACGGCATCCTGTTTCAACTACGGAAATTTCTAAATTCCATGGACACAGATTTCAAGATCACAATACAGTGTGAACCACGGGACGTAACAAATTTCCAGAAATCTCTGTTGCAGGATGAAAATAAAAGTGAGTATCCAGAGCTGGCCCGCTACAATAACGAAATGATTAAAAAATCTCTTGAAAAGGGACAGGAAAACGTTCGAAAACAGCGTTATTTGACTGTGAGTGCAAATTGCCGGTCAATAGAAGAAGCGGAAGGATGGTTTGATACATTCGAGCATACAGCACTTCCAATCTTTCATGCAATGGGTTCGGAATTGGTTCCTTTAAACGCTGTGCAGCGGTTTCAGAAAATCAGAAATTACTTTTTCACAGATGATGGAGAGGAAAGTTTTATTCTCCCGTTTCAGGATATGGTACAGGTCGGAAGAGATTTTCGCAATTCAATCCTTCCACATTCTGTGCGGAATCACAAAAGCTACATGGAATTTGATGAAGAGTGTATGCGGATTCTTTTTGCTGCGGTTCTGCCAACCAGATTGAATGAAGAAAAGTTGATTTTTGAACTGACAGATTTTCCGTTTTATACCTGTCTTACCATAGATACGGCATATATCCCACGGGAAGTGTTACGTGGAAAAATCAGCAACACGAATTTCTACAATGAAAATGCGATCGGGCAGGAAGTACAGGCCAATGCAAGTATGGGTAACTTCTATAGTGAGCCGTCCTATGCAAAGAAAAAGAAGCAGGCCAATCTGAAAAAATATATGGATCAGATCGAGGAAGATGATGAAAATGGCTTCTATGTAGGAATCCTGTTGGCAGTGCGTGGAGCAAATAAAGAGGAACTGGATGCAAACACGGCAGAAGTCAGACGCCGCTGCCGGAAACATTCTATACAGATTGTTCCTTACTACGATCAGCAAATTCAGGCACTGAATACGTTGCTTCCGATCGGAGCGAGGCGTGTAAATAATATGCGTTCCGTCCTGACAAGTTCTTATCTGGCATTCCAGCCATTCTATTCCTGGGATCTGATCCAGCCTGGCGGAACATGGTATGGTATAAATAAAAAAACCAGAAATCCGATCATTGGAAACCGAAAGACATTGAAAAACAGTAATGGTGTTATTTTTGGCCACACTGGTTCTGGAAAGTCCATGCTGCTGAAAATTACGGAAATCGGACAAACATTGATTAACAGTACAGATGATATTTTCCTGATTGATCCGCAGAATGAGATGAAGGGAATCACCCAGAGATTCCGCGGTCAGTATTTTGATCTTTCTGATCCGGATCTGCGCCTGAACCCTCTTGAGATTCCGGAATCTTTGCTGCAAAAGAATGCAAAGGGCCGTGAAGAATATATCCTTTCCCAGCTGCAGTATATGGAAGCATTTCTGTACAGTATCATGACCGGTATACGTCCAAACGGTATCCATAAATCGTTGATTTACCGGTGCGTTGAGGAATTATATCAGAATACGTTTTCAAAAAAGAAACCGATATCCCCGGTGCTTTCTGATTTGGAAGCAATTTTCCAGAAACAGCGGGAACCGGAAGCGCGTGATTTGTATGGATCACTGGAGGCTTATACAAAGCATAGCTTTTTGACATTGGAAGGACAAAGTACACTGTCTACCAGCAGCCGGTTTGTTGCATTTGGAATGAAAAATATCCCTGAATTGATGTGGGAACCGCTGATGATAACAATCATGCATGTTTTAACGCAGCGTTTTTCCTACAACGTTGAACAGCAAAGGGCAACGCATTTTATCGTTGACGAGGCTCAATATGTCTGCCGCCATGAGACAAGTTGTAATGAGCTGGAAAAGGCGTATCTGACGTACCGTAAACTTGGTGGTATCTGTACGATCTGTCTGCAGAACGTTTCAGCAGCAACGGCCAACCGGAAAATTATGGAGATTGTATCAAACTCCGATTTCAAGGTGCTGCTTGACCAAGCCGGTGATGATCGGAACGAATTGCTGCAGATTATGGAGTTATCACAGAAAGAGTTTGAAGCGCTTTCTGATCCGACACCGGGCCAGAGTTTGATTGTCTGGGGCGGGCATATTTTGCAGTGTGATTCGACGATTAGCCGGGACAATCCGCTGTATCATTTCTACAGTACAAACTTCCATGAAGCCGCTGCCGAAAATCGAAACGTATTTTACAGCCAGGAAGCGGATCAAGATGAACATGAAGATGATCTGGAATCCGTGTCAAAGATTGACACGGATGAAAACAGAGACTCGGTGTCAACATTTGACACTGATCCAGACAAAGAGTCTGTTGAGCTTTTAAATGGCGAAGTAGAAGAGCCAATCAGTGAAGAAGAGCTGTTCATGTACCATAAAGTACAAGAAGCTGACGAATGTGATGAATGGCTGGATTGCTATGGTGCCGGAATTTTATGCGGTGTTTCCAATAAACAGGCAGAAGAGATACTGGAATCTCTTGTGAAAAAAGGATATATCGAAAAGATCCAAGGTTGTTACCGTATGCCGGAAAACTAAAGGAAGGATAACGCATGACACCAAAAGACAAGCACACGGAAGTTGCATGGCAGGCAAAACAGCGGGAAGTTAAAACAGGATCTGTGGAAAAGACGGTACACAGTGCTACTTCTGCAATCTATACTGCGTCAGAGATACGATCTGTTATGAGCCACTCTGAAACGCAGGAAATAACAGGAAACCATATTACGCGGGAACAACAGCTGCAAAATATGCGTCTGGCGACGCAGAAATATTTGCAGCCGGAAAACACTGGACATACGGAACAGGCTGCTGTACAACCGGAAATCCTGTGGTATAAGAATGAATCAAATTATGTACCGGAACAGCCTGTATATAATGGCTCCAGTGAAAAATATGAGGCGAAAGCTGCACAGTTCCATGCACCTGTTTCAGAGACGTATAAAATACCAGAAAAACCGGACAGACAAGTTGCCCGGGAACAGCAGTTGAAAAGTATAAGACTGGCAACACAGAAATATGTGCAAACAGAAGCGGGACGTTCCCATGCAGAAGAGAAGCAACAAACAACCCATTTTATTTTAAAAAGTACAGGTTCAGAACGGGAAGATAATATTGAGGCTGCATCAGAGAATCGGATTCAGGAAAATCACGGTAAAAAATATGCTGCAGCCAAGATGAGAGCTTCCATCCCGAATACTGAACAGCTGGAAATGTCGGAAAATAATGACATAAAAGAAGAAAAACGACAAAGTATGCGTCTGGCCATGTGGAAATATCTGCGGCGGCAAGATACAGAAAACACACAGGGCATTGGAATAGAGGAGAAGCGAAACGGAAATCCGTTGTCTGGAAAACCGACACTTTTTCAACAAGAAGAGGAAGAAAGTAATACGGATGAGAGAGAAAAAAAGAAGGATTTCAGCCGGAAATATACGATTGACAGGATACAATCATCCACAGTACAAGATTCTAAAGGGGAAGAATTATCATCCAACCAGAGTAAAACTTTCAGACAGCAGCATCAAAGTTTGAATACTGCATCCATGCTGCATGGTATGACAGCAGCGAATGTAGAAAAAGAGGTTGAAGATGATGAGCCGGATTCCCAGAATGATTTAAAAAAATCAAAAACACTTATATATCTGGCAAAATTAAAAAAGAATCGAAAAAAAGAAAAAATCACGAGTAAAAATACTTCGGAAGATAGTGAAATTTCAGAAGAATCTTCAACAGAAGAGGAAAAGGAAACTCTTGGTGAAGATGAGGAGAAAACGTCCAATCAGAAGAAGGAAATAAAAAATAAGGAACATACAGAAAAAACATCTGAAAAAAATCCGGCAGAAGATAAAGATAGGCAGGAAATAAAACCGTCCCAGGCGGCAGAGGAATGGAATAAAGAAATGGATCATGCTGAGGAAGAGGACTCAGAGGATGATTCCGGAAGTAAAAAACGGAAAGCCAAAAAGAAAAATCGGAAAGAAAGTGATACAGAAAAGTCAGGAAAGAATGAAAAAGATTCTAATGACCGCAAAAGAAAAAAGGATGAAAAAAGTTCTCGTAAAGAGGGAAAAATTAGAGCATCCTTAAAATGGTTTCGGAGAACAAAGAACTTCCATACAACCGTTCAATCCCTCCGGTTATCCGGGAACGAAGAAGAGATAAAAAAAAGGGCTGATTATCAACAGCGGATGCTACTTCGGCATGGAGTCATTAATACGGCGAAAATATCCGCAGGCATCATTAAAATTATAGCATCCAATGTTTTATTGCTGCTTCCTATTATTTCGCTTTTTCTTCTTTTGAGTCTTCTGTTTCTTGGGGTAAAGGCTGAACGTCAAAGTGCTTCTTCCGCTTATGATGGAGCCTGTTATCTGGCGGCAAAATATGAATCCGGCGGAAACCCGGATCAGGTTGGTGGCGATGGCGGAAATGCATGTGGTGAATTTCAGTTCGACAATCGTTATGAGCTTGGGCCGTTTGTTCGGTGGTGCTATGAAAAAGATCCAACTACATATGGTCCGTTTGAACCATATCTTGGCATGACCACAGAACTAAAAAATAACGCCGGATTTTACGGGGCATGGCATTCGATCTGCATAGAACATAAGATTGCATTTGAGGCAGCCCAGTGCGAATACGTCTATACACAAACACTGCAGCCACTTCTTACATCACTGACAGAATATTATGGTTTTGATTTTACAAACGCGTCTGATGCTTTGAAAGGCTGCGTTCTTTCTTTTGGCAACAGAGATGGAAAATATGTTGTAAGCCTGAAAAGATATTTTGATGGAACAACATCTGCATCAACGGACCGGGAAATTATTGAAAGGGCATATGATGCCATGATCGCCCGCAGACCGAACGTATCCAGGTGGAGCTATGAGAAAGCGGATTGCCTGGCGCAGCTTGATGGGACGCTTGACATTTATGCACCATCCGAAAATGGTGCCGGTGGGATTGACTGGTCCTGGAAAAAAAGCATAGGTGCCGGAGAGTCCGGAAATGCTGCCGTGCAGGCAGCTCTGAATGCTGTAGGAAGTGGTTATTCCCAAAGCAGAAGAGATGATCCGGGATGGTATGATTGTTCTTCCCTGGTTTACCGGAGTTATGCTGCAGCTGGTATTACTTATCTGAATGGAATGGATGCAGCAAGCGAAGCAGAATGCCTGGTAAACAAAGGAATGACTGTCAGCTATAGTGAACTGCAGCCGGGAGACTTGATCTTTTATTCTTATTCGGCCAACGGAAAATACAGGAATATATCCCATGTTGCCATATATCTTGGAAATGGTGAAATGGTTCATGCTGCAGATGAATCCAGAGGGGTATGTAAACAGGCAATGTCACAATCAAATCTTTCGCCGCAATTATATTGTCGGCCACAATAGTAGAAGGAAAATAAGATGGATAAATATGAATACATAGTGAATCTTGCAGAAAAAACAGCTAAAAGGGTTTCACAGAACCGGGAATCCTGGATGAAGTTCCTGACCTCCGCTGCACGGATTTATAAATATCCGTTTAAAGAACAGCTTCTGATTTATGCACAGAATCCGGATGCAACAGCGTGTGCTTCCATCGAGATATGGAATAAACGTATGAACTGCTGGGTAAATAAAGGATCTTCAGGAATTGCACTTCCGGATGATACTGCAACATATGGTCATAAGCTTAAATATGTATTTGATGTTTCGAATGTTCATGCTGTAAAGCCAAATGGACGTTATCCGAAGGCGTGGAAACTGCGGGAAGAACATAAAAGTGATGTACTGCATAGGCTCGAACAAATATATGGCAGTACAGACAGCACAAAACCCTTTGAAGAAAGAATTATTGAAATTTCAGATCAGCTCGCGGCGGATGCCTATACAGAACTTCAAATTGATTATCCGGATTTACAGGATAGGATAGGATTTGATAAACTGAGCGAACAGGACTTTGCTCTTTGCTTAAAAAAACTTATATCGGAAAGTGTTTCTTTTACAATTTTATCGGCCTGTGGAATAGAAATTTCCGATCATGAATTTTCATTTGATTATATCAATCAGTTTGTTTCTATTAAAACATTGTCAGTATTAGGAACAAAAATTAATGATTCTGCCAGAGGTGTTCTTGCAGAAATCGGAAAAACAGTACGCATTTATGATAAACTTCGCGAGAAAGAACAGGAAAAAGAAATCTCCAAAAAAGAACTTGCAAATGCACCACAACCGCGATATAATGCTTTAAAGCGTGAAAGTTTGCAAGAGGGTAATTCCAAAGATAAAGATAATATTGAAGGAGGAAAACAAAATGGACCTGGAATACGAACAGATGGGAGATTATCTGATTCCGAAACTGAAAGCAAATCCGGAACCGGAGGGAATGGTAACGAAATACGGACTTCTGAGGGACAAATTTCTGAGGGAGAGATACGATGGGGCGAGAACAGCAATGTTTCTGGAAGGAACGCTGAAAGCACATCTTCTCGAGATTCAGGAACAGGCAAGAGAGAGGATGGAAGTCCTGACATCCCAGATGGCGGAGAAAGAAGGAGTAAACGAACAGCTCAAAGCACAGGATCAGATGCTTTGGGTGAAGAAGATGAACAGCATCCAGAGCCGGGCGGAGGAAGTCGTACTGAAAGAACTGATTTACAGCCGACCAATTTTGTAAAACCAGAGGAATCATACACACAATTAAGTCTGTTTCCATCAGCAGAGGAACAGAGAGGATCAATTACAGCAGCGGAAGCAAGTAAAAAATATACTATGCCCGCTGCTTTCTATTTGCCGGAAACCGATCTTGAAGTAATCATCCGAAGTGGTGGCGGGCAAAAAGATAGCCGGAAACGGATTTACGCCAAATATACCGAAGGAAAAAGTACCGATGAAATAATTGCTTTCCTGAAAAAAGAATATAGTCAGGTCGGCAAAGGTTTTGAATTACACGGTCATCCAATATCTGTATGGTTTGATGAAAACGGAATGACTGCCGGTTATGGTATGCAGGCAGCGGAATCTGTAGTTACAACATTAAGCTGGGATCAAATCGAAAAGTACATTCACGCCATGATTACGTATGGCTTGTATATGGATGCGAACGAGGCAGCACTCGTAGACAAAACAGAGATGGAGAGGGTATCTTATCAGATCGGCTATTTTCTCCGTGATTGGATAGATGATGTACCGGAAGAACTTAACAGTATAGAAAAAATAGAAACTCTTCTTTCTACGCATGAAGGAAGAGAACAGCTGGAAAGCTTTTTGGAAGATGTCGATGCACGGATTTCCTATGGAGAATTAAAGCCGAAAACTGTGAAATCTCCAGGATATCTATTATCCGAAATCGCGGATCTTGACAGGGAGAGAATTCATTTTCCACTTCATGATACGGTAGATGTCAGACAGGAAGATTTCATCACACAGGACGAAATCGACTATGCCCTTTGCATTGGAAGTGGTTTTGCAGATGGAAAATTTCGAATCTACGAATATTTCATGGACCTGCATAACCAGAAAGAAAATGCAGACTTTCTGAAAAAAGAATATGGGATTGGTGGCCAATCCGGTGCGTTACCTGGCAATAGTAGTTCCAACAGTGAACATGATAGACCAAAGAAGTTTGAGTGAAAAAGAAGAGCAACGAAAAGAAACACAGACAACGGAAACATCTTCTTCCAGTGAAAGGGAGGCTACTTCTTCCTCTGTATCAGAAGAAGATAAATACCATATCCTTGGGGAAGATTATATTTATGAAAATAACGACTATCTTCCAGTTATCAATCAAAGTAACTGGATCTATATGTCTGATGAAGAGAAAGACGATTGGCTGAAGAAATGCACACCGGTAAAAGAAGATTCCGCCCATTCTATCACATCCATATGTACAGACGCTTATGGTTACAATAAAAGCTGGTTTCTTCCCTGCAGACTGCATAAATGGATCACGGAAAACAATATCACAGCAACGGAAGGTGAATATCTGGCCTATGGAACCTATAAACCAAGTAAGGAAACATTCTATCTCGTACTGAATGACAGTAACCGAACCGTAACTCTGGTTACATACAACAAAAATTCCCAGGACTTTTCCTTTGAATTTGCCGGCATGACAGAGAGTGAGGTTCTGGAAATGAAGAAAATGGATGCAAATACATCAGACACCACAGGGCACCAGGAAGATTCCAATAATACTTCTGATGCCGGTGATGCACCACTTTCTGAATCTGCCTTAAATGAAATGGAGAAAAATGCAGAACAAAATCAATAAAATCAAACATACCGGCGTATATGTTCTGGTTGTAGATGAGTACTTATACAAAACCGGAGACATATTTGGCGAGTGGGTTTTTCTTCCCATGGATTCACCGGCAATCTCAAAATATGATGATACTTCAGAAACAGAGAATGTCATTTCCGAATATCTTTCCATTCAAAGTGCATTTGCGAATGCCGCTGTTCCTATTGAAATGGAAGGGAAATTTGAAAACCGATTGGATGAGATCGAAGAAAACTATCCGATCGAAGAATTGATACACCAAAAAGAATCTAATAGTAAAAAAGAAAAACAACTACAGAAAGAAATCAAAAATTTGCAACAGG
>OLSG01001169.1_pt1 | contig 28457 bp, 24 predicted proteins | sample 1673041 | NCBI WGS metagenome assembly OLSG01 (sample SAMEA3136749, study PRJEB25190) | human gut metagenome | reverse complement strand
GGGGCGCGTGGGTTGAAATCTATCAGGGCAATGCTAAAAGTCATGGCGGCTTGGTCGCGCCCCGCAAGGGGCGCGTGGGTTGAAATCCGAGAGCGACAGAAGACATGATTTTACCGAACGTCGCGCCCCGCAAGGGGCGCGTGGGTTGAAACGCTCCCGGATTCTCATTGCCGTATCCCTCCATAAAAAGGAAGTCTCTGCCAACCGGCAGAGACTTCCTTTCATTTTTCTATTTTACTGATCAAAGCTTGGGTTTACGTAGTAGACGTTTTTCTCGTCCAGGCGGTCCTTGGCGAGGCGCAGGCCTTCACCGAAGCGCTGGAAGTGCACGATCTCGCGCGCACGCAGGAATTTGATGACATCACTCACGTCCGGATCGTCGGAAAGGCGCAGAATGTTGTCATACGTCACGCGCGCCTTCTGTTCCGCAGCCAGGTCCTCTGTGAGGTCCGCGATTGTGTCGCCCGTGACCTGCATGGTGCTCGCCGACCACGGGTAACCCGAGGCGAACTGCGGGAAAACGCCCGTCGTGTGGTCGACAAAGTACGGCTCGAACCCAGCCTCCTTGATCTGCTCCTCGGTCAAATTGCGCGTAAGCTGGTGAACGATCGTGCCGACCATCTCGAGATGTCCCAGCTCCTCTGTGCCGACTGTGGAAGTCCAAGGGCCACAAGCACGAAAAGCCCTTGCGCTGCAAGGGTTACAGGCCGAAAAAGAGAACGAAAACGCGAATGTGCGAAACGCCGGCTGGCTTCATTCCTTTGACGCGGACTACCACTATCGAGGCTCTGACCTCCACTACCATGTGAATGTGTCCGCCGCGCTTTCGGAGGGAGGTGCGGCATGGTAAAGGAGTTTATTTCACAGCTCCCACCGGACAAGCTGATGCCCTTTGCAAAGCACCCCTATCGGGTGCAGGAGGATGCCGCCATGGACGAGTTGGTGGAGAGCGTCCGCACCTATGGTATTCTGTCACCCTTACTGGCACGGCCAAAAGGGGAGGGCTACGAGCTGGTCAGCGGGCATCGGCGGCGTCTGGCGGCGCAGAAATTGGGCCTGCCCACCGTGCCGGTGCTGGTGCGGGAGATGACCGACGATGAAGCGGTGATCCTGATGGTGGACAGCAACCTTCAGCGGGAAAACCTGCTGCCCAGCGAAAAGGCGTTTGCTTACAAGATGAAGCTGGAGGCAATGAAACATCAAGGGAAATCAACTTCGTGCAAAGTCTGCACGAAGTCAAGAACAGATGAAATGATTGGGGAACACGAATCTGTTAGTGCAAGGACTATTCAGAACTACATTCGCCTGACCAACCTCGTCCCACCGCTGCTTCAGATGGTGGACGATGGACGCATCGCCTTTTCTCCCGCCGTGGAGCTGTCCTATCTCACCCGCGACGAGCAGGCGGAGCTATGGGACTTGATCGGGCGGGAGGACGCCACACCATCGCTGTCACAGGCACTCCGCATGAAGCAGCTCTCCCGCGAGGCAAAACTGACGCCGGAGGTACTGTACGCCATTCTCACCGAGGAAAAGCCCAATCAGAAAGAGCAAATCCGCATCAAAACCGAGTCGCTGCGGAAGTATTTCCCGCGCAATTACTCTGCGCAGCAGATGGAGCGGGAGATCATCAAACTGCTGGAGGCCCGTTACCGCGCGAAGGGCAGGGGAGAGCGATGATTTTCGCATACTGGCGCTATACAAATTTCTTCCGTACAATGATGGCAGAAAGGGGAGAACTTTATGGAACAAAATTTACCGCCATTGCCGCAGGTGATTTTTGAGAACGGCCTTTACTACGAGCTGCGGGGCGAGCAGTATTATCCCTGCCTTTTGCCGCCGGAGCCGGACACCACAGAGGGCAAGCTGCTGGAAACCATCATCCGCCAGATGGCAGAGGCACAGGGCATCGACGAGGACTTGAAGGCGCGGGATCAAATGGCGTGGGTAGGTGCGATGAACAACATCAAAAGCGCCGCGCTTGAGATCCTGCGAGAGTCCAAATAACGCCCCAAGAAGGAAACAAAAGCAAAAAATCAACGCAAGCGGAGACAGGTCAAACGCCTGCCTCCGCTATTTTTATGTCCCAACGGGCAAGGAGGAACAATATGGATTATTTCTACGAGCATGAATCAGAGCTATTTACATTTTACCGTGTTCCAAAGGTGCTGTTTACGGAGGAACCATTCAAAAACATGAATTGTGAAGCAAAATTGCTTTACGGGTTATTGCTGGACAAAATGGGACTTTCCCGCAAAAGCGGGTGGTTCGATAGAACTCCGGTTGACCCACGCCGTGACCCATGAACAGAAAAGACGGGACGGAAACAGTGGAACGGAGAGTGCCTGCGGGTGATCGAATCGCACGTGGGAAATCCGCGCAGGTTTCCTCCGTACACACTGGATCCCCAATAGCCAAATTGCTGGAATATCTTGACTTTATACGGATGATATGCTAAAATTTTTCCGGTTTTTAGGTGACTGTCTGCGGGTGGTCTGCCGGGAAATCCATTAGAATTTAACAGATCGGAGATGCATATTATGGAAAGAATCAAGACTCTCGAGACTCGTAGCCTGTGCGACAGCGCCAAGAACGGCGGCTGCGGCGAGTGCCAGACTTCCTGCCAGTCTGCCTGCAAGACCAGCTGCGGCGTGGCAAACCAGAAGTGCGAGAACACCAACAAGTAATCAATCGCAATTTTCAAAAAGCTGCCGCCTGTTCAGGCGGCACTTTTTCTGTACGAGGAGAACGGAAGAATGGTACATCAGTATCAACTGAACGGCTACAACATCGTGCTGGACACCTGCTCCGGCGCCATTCATGTAGTGGATGAGGTAGCCTATGACATCATTGCGCTTTACCCGGATCACACGGCGGATGAGATCGTATCGGTGATGATGGAAAAATACGGCGAGCGCGAGGATGTGACGGAGCAGGATCTGCGGAACTGCATTGATGACGTGGAGGCGCTGAAGAAGGCCGGGAAGCTCTATACCCCCGACACCTTCGCAGACATGGCCGGTACGTTCAAGGAGCGTTCCGGCGATGTGGTGAAGGCGCTGTGCCTGCATGTGGCGCACACCTGCAACCTGAACTGCTCCTACTGCTTCGCCAGCCAGGGAAAATACCATGGAGACCGTGCGCTGATGAGCTTTGAGGTTGGCAAGCAGGCTCTGGACTTTCTGATGGATCACTCCGGCAGCCGCACCAATCTGGAGGTGGACTTCTTTGGCGGTGAGCCGCTGATGAACTGGGACGTGGTGAAGCAGTTGGTGGAGTATGCCCGCAGTGTGGAAAAGGAGCGGGGCAAAAATTTCCGCTTTACGCTGACCACAAACGGTATGCTCATCGACGATGACGTGATCGACTTTGCCAACCGGGAAATGAGCAATGTGGTGCTGTCGCTGGATGGCCGCAAGGAAATTCATGACCGGCTGCGGGTGGACTATGCGGGCAACGGCAGCTATGAGCGCATTGTGCCTAAGTTCCAGAAGCTGGTAGAGGCCAGGGGCAACAAGAACTATTATATGCGCGGCACCTTTACCCATGCCAATCCGGACTTTACGAAGGACCTGTTCCACATGGCGGATCTGGGCTTCACGGAGTTGAGCATGGAGCCTGTGGTGTGCGCACCGGAGGACCCCGCCGCGCTGACGGCGGAGGATCTGGAGATCGTGAAGGACCAGTACGAGCTGCTGGCCAAGGATATGCTGCGCCGGGAAAAAGAAGGCAAGCCCATCACCTTCTATCACTACATGCTGGACCTGACGGGCGGCCCCTGCATTTACAAGCGAATCTCCGGCTGCGGCTCCGGCACGGAGTATATGGCTGTGACCCCTTGGGGAGACCTGTATCCCTGCCATCAGTTCGTGGGTGAGGAAGCCTACAAGCTGGGCGACATCTGGAACGGCGTGACCAATACGGCCCTGCGGGAGGAATTCCGCTCCTGCAACGCCTATGCCCGGCCAGAGTGCAATGACTGCTGGGCGAGATTCTACTGCTCCGGCGGCTGCGCAGCCAACGCCTTCCACGCCACGGGCTCTATCCGCGGCGTTTACGAGGCAGGCTGCGAATTGTTCCGCAAGCGTATTGAATGTGCCATCATGATGAAGGTGGCGGAAGATTCTGCCAAGGCCAACGGCTGATGGAAACGCCCATTGCTGATTTTGTCCGGCGGTACGCGGATTCCGGGATGGTCCGGGCGCATATGCCCGGCCACAAGGGAAAACCCTTTCTGGGTTGCGAAGCGCTGGACATCACCGAGATTCAAGGCGCGGACAGCCTATATGAAGCGGAAGGCATCATCCGGCGCAGTGAGTCCTATGCCGGGGAGCTGTTCGGCTCTGGCCGGACGGTGTACTCCACAGAGGGGTCCAGCCAGTGCATCCGGGCGATGCTGTATCTGGCGCTGACCTGCGGAAACGGGTCCCGGACGGTGGTGGCGGCCCGAAACGTACACCGGGCGTTTGTATATGCGGCGGCCCTGCTGGATTTTGAGATCGTCTGGTTGTGGCCAGAGCGCAGCACGTCTCTCTGCGGCTGCCCGGTATCGCCGGACACATTGGAGCGGACGCTGGCGACCCTGCCTGCGCCGCCGGCGGCGGTCTATCTCACCAGCCCGGACTACTTAGGCGGCATGGCGGACATTTCCGCTCTGGCAGAGGTGTGCCGGAAACACGGTACGCTGCTGGCGGTGGACAACGCCCACGGCGCCTATCTGCGGTTTCTGGAACCATCCTGTCATCCGTTGAATCTCGGCGCAGACCTGTGCTGTGATTCGGCGCACAAGACGCTGCCGGTTCTGACCGGCGGCGCGTACCTGCACATTGGCCGTGCGGCTCCGGCATCTCTCCGAGAGAGTGCGAAAACAGCAATGGCCATGTTTGGCTCCACCAGTCCGTCCTACCTGACGCTGGCGTCGCTGGATCTGTGCAACCGCTATCTGGCGGATGGATACCGGAACCGCCTGCGGGAGATGTGCAGACGTCTGGAGGAAGTGCGGAAGGCGCTGACGGCTGCCGGTTGGCAGATAGAGCCATCGGACCCGCTGCGGCTGACCGTCACGGCTCCAGCCGGGATGACCGGCGGGGCGCTGGCAGACCGCCTGCGAGAGAGCGGCGTGGAATGCGAATACGCCGATCCGGACTTTCTGGTGCTGATGCTGACGCCGGAGAATCGTGCGGCGGATATCGAGCGGCTTGTGTATGCCATAGGAACAAACGACGCCGTTTATGCGCCGCAGCCGTCGCTGCCGTTGGCTCGTGGAGAACGGGTATGTTCCGCGCGAGAGGCACTGTTTGCCCCACGGGAGACCATACCGGCGGCGCAGTCGTTGGGGCGGGTCTGCGGCGCCCCCACCGTGGGGTGTCCGCCTGCGATCCCCATTGCGGTGTCCGGTGAGCGAATTGGTCCGGAAGCGCTGGAGCTGTTCCGGCGGTACGGCGTGGAGCGGGTGGAAGTCTTGCGCTGAAAACGGTTTTGAAAAAAGTGAGACCGGCAAATCTGAATACAGACAAACCGCAGGACCGGCAAATGCTGGGCCTGCGGTTTTTACCATAGGAGGAAAGACAAAATTGAATGACCGCCGGAGCGTTTCTCTTTCGGGGAAGCAGGCCATGACCGTCTGATGACGCGAGCGTGCCAAGGAACAGAAATCGAGTTTCCGTCAGGCAGGAAACCGCTTCTGGGAAAACGGCAGCAAGTTCCGAAGTCTCTCCGCATAATCTCCAAGGAAGGGAGGGGGCAGGATAGCAAGCAAGCCGGAGCTTTTACAATATCAAGCGGCAGACGAGATCGGGCAGGACTTTCTTCTCGCATACCAGCGAGCCGTCCTGCTCGTCTTGCAGCGGCAAGGCTTCCTCAACGAAGTGCAGTACAAGGACTGCGTACAGAAATTAGAAAAACAAGCAAAAAGATCAGATAAATCAAATTCTGTAAAGCAATAGTGCCTTTCAGTATCCGCACAGTTGCAGAGGCATGAGATTCGCCGTATGATACCCGCAAAGGAGGCGGTTTTATGTTACAAGTAGCGGCGTACTGCCGCGTATCCACGGATAAGGAGGATCAGGCGAACTCGTTTGAGGCCCAACAGCGATATTTCCGTGATTACATCGAGCGTCAGCCGGATTGGGTCCTGCAAGGCATCTATGCCGACGAGGGCATCTCCGGCACATCGACCCGCAAGCGCGTGGAGTTCAATAAAATGCTCCACGCGGCAGAACTGGGACAGATCGACCTGATCGTGACCAAGGAGGTCAGCCGTTTCACCCGCAACACGGTGGACGCGCTGCAAATCACCCGCGAGCTGCGGCGGCGGGGCGTAGGCGTGCTGTTTCTCAATGACAGCCTGGATACCCGCACCAACGATGGGGAGCTTCGATTGACGATCATGAGTTCCGTCGCGCAGGACGAGAGCCGAAAGACCTCTGAACGCTCCAAATGGGGGCAGACGCGCAGTATGGAAAAGGGCGTCGTTTTTGGCGGCTCGCTGCTGGGCTATGACGTGATCGGCGGCAAAATGACCGTCAACCCGGAGGGCGCGGAAGTTGTTCGGCTCATCTTCCATAAGTACCTGCAAGAGCGCAAAGGGTGCAGCACCATCGCGCGGGAGCTGCGGGAGGCCGGTATCCTCAGCAGCAAGGGCAACTGCCTTTGGTCATCGTCCACCGTGACAAAGATACTGAAGAATGAAAAATACTGCGGCGACCTGATCCAAAAAAAGACCTACACGCCGGACTTTCTGACGCACGAAAAGAAGTACAACCACGGCAAGGAGCCGCTGGTAGCGCTGAAAGACCACCATGAGGCCATCATTGACCGGGAAACATGGCAGGCGGTGCAGCGGGAGCTATCCCGCCGCAACCGCGCGACAGGCTGCGGCGGACACGGCAACCGCTATCCGCTCTCCGGCAAAATTCGCTGCGGTGAGTGCGGCAAGAGCTTCTCCCACCGCACCAAAAAGCGGCAGGACGGCAGCTCCTATTATCGCTGGTGCTGCTTCACCGCCACCAACGAGGGCCTGCGGCGCACAGACGGCGCAGGAAATACCATCGGATGCAGCGTCGGGCGGCAGATCCGGGACGACATCGCCATGGATCTTCTGCGGCGCTCCGTGAGCGCCGTGACGCTGGATAAGAAAGCGATCATATCGAACCTCACCCGCATTGTGGAAAGCGTTCTGGCGTCCGGCGAGGACAGCGGCGAGCAGGAGCTGCGGCGGCTGGAGCTGGAGCTTGAAAAGCTGCAAGCCCGCAATGACACGATCCATGACCGCTTTTTCGACGAGAGCATCACCAAGGCAGACTATCAGCGCGCCAAAGCCCGCTGTGAAAGCGAAATGAACCGGGTGCAGGAGAAAATCGCCGCGACCAAACAGCGGCAGGCATTGAACACCGACACGCAGACCCTAAAGCCGGACATCCGCGCCGTCATCACGGGCATCGTCAGCGGACGCACGGCGGACGATGACTTTTACGGGCATCTCCTCCAGCAAATGACCGTGTACTGGGACGGCAGGGTAGAGGTGGCGCTCAATCTGCTGCCCGCCAAATGGGTCTATGTGCTGGATGGACTGGAAAAATACCGCGCCCAAATTGGGGGCCATGACGCTTCCTCTGTGCCGATGTCGGTCAGCAGGCCTTTGAGCTCGGGGTAGGGCATGGAGTAGCGCTGGGAGAGGTAGCGCAGCGACGCGCCGAGCTCGCCGTCCGGGCCGCCGTACTGCGAGATGATCGCCGCGGCGAGTTTGGGATTCGGATTTTTGATCTTGACCGGGTACTGTAACTTTTTCTCATATACAAACATTACTTTTCTCCCTCCAGATCCCACGGCCACGGATCATTCAGCCACTTGAAGCTGCCGGGCGTCACGTCCGTCTGCAAAATCGGGCCGTACTGCTTTTCATAGGCCTCGCGCCCCTCGCGGCCGAGCTTGATATACGACCAGTAGAGGTTCAGAACCTCGGTGTCCTCCGGGTGTGTGGTGAGATAAAGCCCCAGCTCGTCGATGGCAAAATCGAGCGCCATCAGCTCTGAGAGCGCCGTGTTGACGGCGGGGAACTTTGTCTTCATCTGCGCGTGAAAGGGTAGGTTCAGCCCCGGAAACAGCGTACCGGCCTTGAGCGCGTCCTGCTGGGAATAGCGCTCGGGGTCGTTTTTCTGCACGGGGACATAGGGAAAAGCCAGCGGCGCGCAGCAGCCGTTCGGCAGTGTGCCCACGCCGGACTCGGCGCGCATGGCTCTGTTGTCGTCCAAAGAAGTCTCCTCCTTGCAAAGAAATCGGGCATCCGCCCACACCATCCTATGCAGCGGGAGAAAAAAGGGAAGCGGGGCTTTTCTTTTTGTTCAAAGTCCTGTATAATGAAAAGCACATAAGACCGCGCCGCGGGGCATACATTGTTCCGGGGTGAGGGGTATTTTGTTTATCGTTTTCGGAAAAAAGGCGTTTTACGCCATATTCGCGCTGCTGCTCGTGCTGACGGCGGCGACCGTCAGCATGCTTCTGCCGCCGGAGGCGGTGGAGACGAGCGTGTCGGCGCCGACAGGGAAGACCGTCTGGGTCATCGACGCGGGGCACGGTGGGGAGGACGGCGGGGCCGTCGCCGCCGACGGCAGCAAGGAAAGCGACATGAACCTCGCCATCGCGCGGCGGCTCGACGCGCTGCTCGTTTTTCTCGGCGAGGAGACGCGCATGACGCGCACAGAGGATATCTCCATCCACGATGCCAGTGCGTCCACGCTGCGGGAAAAGAAGCGCTCCGACCTCGAAAACCGCGTGGGACTGGTCAACAGCACGCAAGGCGCTATCCTTGTCAGCATCCACCAGAACAGTCTTCCGTCATCCAAGCAGACGCACGGCGCGCAGGTGTTTTACGGCAAAAAAGAGGGGAGTGCCGAGGTCGCGAATGCGGTGCAGCTCGCGCTGAATCAGACTGTCAATGCGGGCAATGAGAAGACAGAGAAGGCCATCGACGCGTCGATCTTCCTGATGAAAAACGTCACCGCGCCTGCAATCCTGATCGAGTGCGGATTTTTGAGCAATGAAAACGAAACGGCGCTTTTGAAAAGTGGCGAATATCAGCAAAGACTGGCCGTTGTGATCGCGTCCGGCCTTTTACAGCAGCAGTAAAGCAAAAGAGGTTTACAATATGGCAAAGGCAAAAAGTGTATTTTTCTGCACGGAGTGCGGCAACGAAATGCCCAAATGGGCGGGCCGCTGCCCGAGCTGCGGCGCATGGAACACGCTCGTCGAGCAGGCCGTCGGCGACGGTGCAAAGGCAAAAACGGGTGGCCGCAGCCGCGCGCTGCGCGCCAAGGCGCACCCGATTGCAGAGCTTGACACAGCGCAGGAGATCCGTTTTCCCACCGGCATGGGCGAGCTTGACCGCGTGCTTGGCGGCGGCGCTGTGCAGGGCTCGCTCGTGCTCGTCGGCGGTGCACCGGGCATCGGCAAATCGACGCTGATGCTGCAGATCTGCGGAAAACTGAGTGAAACCGCAAAAATTCTGTACGTTTCCGGCGAGGAATCGCCGCGTCAGCTCAAGCTGCGCGCCGACCGTCTCGGCGTGCAGTCGGACAACCTGTACGTGCTGTCCGAGACCTGCCTCGGTGATGTGCTGGAATCCGTCGAAGAAGAAAAGCCCGACGTTTTGATCGTCGACTCCATCCAGACGCTCTATCAGGACTCGCTCGAATCGCCCGCGGGCAGCGTGGCGCAGGTGCGCGCCTGCACGCTGGAGCTGATGCGGCTGGCCAAAGGGGAGGGCATCACCGTCTTCGTCATCGGTCATGTCAATAAAGAGGGCTCCATTGCGGGCCCGAAGGTTCTGGAGCACATGGTTGACTGCGTGCTGTATTTTGAGGGTGAGGCGCACATGAGCTATCGCATCCTGCGCGCGGCGAAAAACCGCTTCGGCGCGACGAACGAGATCGGCGTATTCGAGATGCGCAGCGAAGGCCTTGTCGAAGTGCCGAACCCGTCGGAAATGCTGCTTTCGGGACGACCTGACGATGCGCCCGGCACGTGCGTGACCTGCGTGATGGAAGGCCAGCGCCCGGTGCTGGCCGAGGTACAGGCATTGCTTGCGCCCGCGGCGCAGTCAGTCTCGCGGCGGACAAGCAACGGCTTTGACTACAACCGCGCCGCCATGCTGATGGCGGTGCTCGAAAAGCGCGGCGCGCTCAAGGTGTCCGGCTGTGACGCGTTCTTGAACGTCATCGGCGGATTGAGCGTGGACGAGCCCGCAGCAGACCTTGCCGCCGTGCTGGCGCTCGCGTCGAGTTATCTCGACAAGCCCATCGGCAATCACGTCGCCGCCATCGGCGAGGTCGGCCTGACCGGCGAGCTTCGCAGCGTGAACCATTTGAGCGAGCGGCTCAGCGAGGTGCACCGTCTGGGCTTTGAAACATGCATCATCCCGAAGCAGCGCAAGGATCAGATCCGCGCGCCGCAGGGACTCGCGCTGATCGAAGCGTGCAACATTGCCGAAGCGCTGCGCGCCATTGTGCAGGCGTAAACGCCGATGCGCCGATTGTAAAGCAGTTTCTATATTTCTATAATCTATAATAATATAGCAGCAAAACCGGCAGCGTTTTCACACTGCCGGACCCATAGAATCCCATGATCCTGACAAAGGAGGTTTTTGTCGCCAGCCACGCCAAAACGCTCATTTCCGCAAGAATACGCTTTTCCGCTCCCCTTAATTGAACAAAATTTTTATTTTGTTCAATTTTGTATAGACTTCAAAATGCCCCTCTCCATCGGCTCCTTTATTGAAAACCGCCGTAGAGCCGATCAACGGCATGTGCGCTGTGCATCCCGTTCAAAGGATCAATCTCTGCGCAGCTTTGCTCTGCGTCGCGTTTGAACTGCCAACAACGCTCACAGATCAGAGCTACCGAATTTTTTCCGGTATTTTGAAATCCAACACTTCGTAACTTCTCCGTATATTTTCTTTCTGGTTTAGATGAGCTGTTTCTGCGCCTGCACTGGCGCTCATTTACTATGAACGACTACCGCTTGGAATCGCCGCCGATTTTGCGCGATTTTCTATCCTACCACGAGACCATCAAAGCCCACTCGCAGAAAACGGTCGATGAATATTTCCTCGACCTGCGCAACTTTTTCCGCTATTTGAAGCAGTCGCGCGATCCGTCGCTGCGCGGCCTCCCTCTCAATGAAATTTCCATCATGGACGTCGATCTTGACTTTGTGAAAAAAGTAACATTGACCGATATTTACGCCTACATGACCTATCTGAGCCGTGACCGCGTGCTGCATCAAAACAGCGACGTGTCCGACCACGGCCTGAATGCCGCGTCCAGAGCGCGAAAAATCGCAACAATTCGGTCTTTTTACAACTATTTGGTCAATAAAGCGCACCTTTTGGACACGAATCCCTGCAAGGACCTTGACTCCCCCAAGATCAAAAAGTCGCTGCCGAAATATCTGACACTCGATGAGAGCGTGCAACTTTTGCAGTCCGTCGACGGGCAGAACCGCGAGCGCGATTACTGCATTCTGACGATTTTTCTAAACTGCGGGCTGCGAATCTCCGAGCTTTGCGGCCTTGATTTGCAGGACATTCAAGATGACGCGCTGCGCGTGCTCGGCAAAGGCAACAAGGTACGCATCGTCTACTTAAACGACGCCTGCAAGGATGCGCTCAAGAGCTACCTCGCCGTCCGCCGCCCCATCTCCGGCCGCGATCACAATGCCCTCTTTCTCTCCTCGCGCAACGAGCGCATCAGCCGCTCGAGCGTCCACGCGCTCGTCAAAAAGCACCTGAGCGCCGCGGGGCTCGACGCTTCAGAATACTCCTCGCACAAGCTGCGCCACACGGCGGCAACGCTCATGCTGCAAAACGGCGTGGACGTCAAAGCCGTGCAGGAGGTGCTCGGGCATGAGCATCTCAATACGACGGAGATCTACACACACATTGATAACGACGCGCTGCGCGTTGCTGCAAAGGCAAATCCCTTGTCGCATGTAAAGATGAAAAAGAACGAGGATTAAAATTGACTTTCCCGGCTTCATCCGATATACTTAATAGTTGATGAAATGTATTTTTCAAGGAGGGTTTCCATGAATACAAAAGAGCTTTCCCCCATCTGCCGGCAGGTGCGACGCGACATCATCACGATGACCGCCAACGCCGGCAGCGGTCACCCCGGCGGCTCGCTGTCCGCTGTGGAACTGATGACCAGCGTCTTCTTCAATCACATGCGCGTTGACCCCAAGAACCCGCACGACCCCGACCGCGACCGCTTCGTGCTCTCCAAGGGTCACGCCGCCCCCTGCTACTACGCGGTGCTCGCCGCCAAGGGCTTTATCTCCCGCGACGAGTATGCGAACTTCCGCCAGCTCCACTCCATCCTGCAGGGCCACCCCGATGCGAAGAAAGTCCCCGGCGTGGACGCCTCCACGGGCTCTCTCGGTCAGGGCGTGTCCATCGCCGTCGGCATGGCGCTGGGCGCCAAGCACCTTGGCAAGGATACGAAGGTCTTCGCCCTCGTCGGCGACGGCGAGAGCCAGGAAGGACAGATCTGGGAGGCCTATATGGCCGCCGCACACTATAAGCTCGACAATCTGACCGTCATCATCGACAACAATGGCCTACAGATCGACGGCACGAACGACCAGGTCATGAGCCTCGGCGATCTGCCCGCCAAGCTCCGCGCGTTCGGCTTTGACCTCGTCGAGCTGCCCGACGGCAACGATCTTGACGCCGTCGAGGCCGCACTCTCCAAGCCTACCATGCCCGGCAAGCCCAAGGCCATCCTTGCACACACCGTCAAGGGCAAGGGCGTTTCGTTCATGGAGAATCAGGTCGGCTGGCACGGCAAGGCCCCAAATGCCGAGCAGCGCGAGCAGGCTTTGAAGGAATTGGAGGACTAAGAACATGGCTGATAAAATTGCAACCCGTCAGGCTTACGGCGAAGCGCTGATCGAACTGGTCGAAAAGAACGATAAGGTCGTCGTGCTCGACGCCGACCTCGCCAACGCCACGCAGACCTGCAAGGTCGCCAAGGCGCACCCCGAAAAATTCTACAACTGCGGCATTGCCGAGGCCAACATGGTCGACATCGCCGCCGGTATGTCCACGATGGGCCTCATCCCCTACTGCTCTTCGTTTGCGATGTTTGCGGCCGGCCGCGCCTATGAGCAGATTCGCAACTCCATCGCCTATCCCCACTTCAATGTCAAAATCTGCGCGACCCATGCGGGCGTCAGCGTCGGCGAGGACGGCGGCAGCCACCAGTGCATTGAGGATCTCGCGCTCATGCGCGCCATCCCCGGCATGACGGTCATCTGCCCCGCGGACGCCAACGAGGCCAAGGCCGCCACCATGGCGATCGCCGAGATGAACGGTCCTGTCTACATGCGCCTTGCGCGCCTTGCCACCCCCGTGTTCGAAGGCGACATGGTCAAGCCTTTTGAGATCGGCAAGGCCAATGTCCTGCGCGAGGGCAAGGATGTCGCGATCTTCGCGACCGGCCTGATGGTCAGCGAATCCCTCGCCGCCGCGGAGAAGCTCGCCAAGGAAGGCATCGACGCCGCCGTCATCAACATCCACACCATCAAGCCCATCGACGCTGCGTGCGTCACCGAATGGGCTGAAAAGTGCGGCAAGGTCATCACCGTCGAGGAGCACAGCGTCATCGGCGGTCTGGGCGACGCCGTGGCCGACGTCCTGATGGGCAAGGTGAACTGCAAGTTCCACAAGATCGGCGTGAACGACCGCTTCGGCCAGTCCGGCAAGGCGGCGGACGTGCTGCGCGAATACGGCCTGACGGCCGATCAGATCGCCGAGACCGTCAAGGCGAACATCTGATGAACACCGCGCCCGAGTGCATCGACATGACGGAATCACTGCGCCGCGGCGCAGGCCGCCTGCTTTATAACGGAGATGAAGGCTCTCTTGTCCTCAGCACGGACGGAACGTTTCTGCTGAGCGACATACAGGACGGCGCGCTTCTGTGCGAAAAGATTCGCACGCTCTGCCCTGCCGCTCCCAAGCTGTTCACCGTCAAAAGTGACGATGCCGCAGCAGCGCTGATGCGGGAATTCTCCCTGCACGATTCCATGCGCTGCACGCAGTGGGTCTATGAAAAGGGCGAGCCGCCCTGCCCCGTCACGGCGGACATCCGCCCGCTGACGCAGGAGCACGCGGCGCTGGCCGCGTCCGTCTATCACGACGGCGACGGTGCGTACATCCGTAACCGCATCGAACACGGCGCACTCTTCGGCGTATTTGAGAGCGATGCCCTCGCAGGCTTCGCCGGTTTTCATGACGACAGCAGCATGGGCATGCTCGAAATTCTACCGCCGTTCCGCCGCCGCGGGTATGCCGCGCAGCTGGAAGCATTTCTGATCGCCGCGGCGCTGGAGGAGGGCCGCACGCCCTACTGCCACGTGGTCGACGGAAATGAAGCGTCGCTGCATTTGCAGCGGAAAATGGGCCTCACCTGCACCCGCCTTCCCGCGATCTGGGTCAATTAAGCAAAAAAAGGAGACAAAGCGAATCGGTTTTGTCTCCTTTTTTCAAAAATATCGCAAATCCTCTTGCAAAATCAAATTTCTGTGTTACAATGCAATTAGTTCCAAACGTACCAAACATTTGAAATAACTTTTTATCAAAGGAGAAGATATTATGCCGCTCGTAACATCCACTGAAATGTTCAAAAAAGCATATGACGGCGGATACGCCATCGGCGCGTTCAACGTCAACAACATGGAGATCGTGCAGGGTATCACCGAGGCCTGCCAGGAAGAGCACGCGCCCGTGATCCTGCAGGTCAGCAAGGGCGCCCGCGCCTACGCGAACCACACCTACCTCGTCAAGCTCGTGGAAGCTGCTGTCGAGTGCTGCCCCGATATCCCCATCGTGCTGCACCTTGACCACGGCCCGGACTTCGAGACCTGCAAGTCCTGCATCGACGGCGGCTTCACCTCCGTCATGATCGACGCCTCCTCCAAGCCCTTTGCCGAAAATATCGAGATCACGAAGAAGGTCGTCGAGTACGCACATGACCACGGCGTCGTGGTCGAGGCCGAGCTCGGCACCCTCGCCGGTATCGAGGACGAGGTCAAGGTCGCCGCGCACGAGGCGTCCTACACTCATCCCGAAGAAGTCGAGGAATTCGTCTCCAAGACCGGCTGCGACTCCCTTGCCATCGCCATTGGTACCTCTCACGGCGCTTACAAGTTCAAGCCCGAGCAGTGCACCGTCAATGAGCAGGGCATCCTCGTCCCGCCCCCGCTGCGCTTCGATGTGCTGAAGGAAGTCTCCAAGCGTCTGCCCGGCTTCCCCATCGTGCTGCACGGCTCCTCCTCCGTCCCGCAGGAGTATGTCAAGATGATCAACGAGCACGGCGGCAAGATGCCCAACGCTATCGGCGTGCCCGAGGATCAGCTGCGCGAGGCCGCAAAGCTCTCCGTCTGCAAGATCAACATCGACTCCGACCTGCGCCTTGCCATGACCGGCACCGTGCGCGCCTTCCTCGATGAACATCCCGACAAGTTTGACCCGCGCGAGTATCTCAAGCCCGCCCGTGCCAACATCAAGGAGCTCGTCCGCCACAAGCTCGTCGATGTGCTCGGCTGCGCTGGCAAGGCCTAAGCGATAAGGAGAACTGCTATGAGTGAATTGAAAGGCGCGTGCATCATCGGCCAGTCCGGCGGCCCGACCTCCGTCATCAACGCGAGCGCTTACGGCGTCATCCGCACGGCGCTCGATTCCGGCTGCATCACGAATGTCTACGGCGCAGAGCACGGTATCAAGGGCGTGCTCGAAGACCGCCTGTTCGACATGAGTCAGGAAGACCCGAAGGAGCTGGAGCTTTTAAAGTACACCCCCTCCTCCGCCCTCGGCTCCTGCCGCTACAAGATGAAGGACCCCGACGAGGACGACACCGATTACAAGCGCATCCTTGAGGTATTCAAAAAGCACGACGTCCGCTATTTCTTCTACAACGGCGGAAATGACTCGATGGATACCTGCAATAAGATCAGCAAGTACATGCAGAAGGTCGGCTACGAGTGCCGCGTCATGGGCGTGCCCAAGACGATCGACAACGACCTTTATGGCACCGACCACTGCCCCGGCTACGCCAGCGCCGCCAAGTACATCGCGACGAGCCTGATGGAGGTCTATCAGGACGCGCACGTCTACGACACGGGCATGATCTGCATTGTCGAGATCATGGGCCGCCACGCCGGTTGGCTGACTGCCGCCGCCGCGCTCGCGACGAAGTACGGCGCGGGTCCCGACCTCATCTACCTGCCCGAGACTGATTTCGACATGGATACCTTCCTTGCCGACGTCCAGCGCGTTTATAAGGAGACCGGCAGCTGCATGGTCGCCGTGTCCGAGGGCATTCATTATGCCGACGGCAGCTTCGTGTCCGAGGCCAAGACCAGCGCGACGGACGGCTTTGGCCACGCGCAGCTCGGCGGCCTCGCCGCGCTGCTGGCGAGCATCGTGAAGGAAAAGACCGGCGCGAAGGTGCGCGGCATTGAGCTGTCGTTGCTCCAGCGCTGCGGCGCACACCTCGCAAGCGAGACCGATATCGAAGAGGCCGTCATGGCCGGTCGTGCCGCGGTGGAGAACGCCGTCGCCGGCATCACCGACAAGATGGTCGCCTTTGAGCGTGAGACTGTGGACGGCCACTACGTTTGCAAGACGAAGCTGCTGCCGCTCACCGAGGTCGCAAACTTCGAGAAGAAAATTCCCATCGAGTGGATCAACGACTCTCACAACGGCGTCAAGCAGGAGTTCATCGACTATGTCCTCCCCCTCATCCAGGGCGAGCCCAAGCTCCCGAAGGAGGACTCCCTCCCCCGTTTCGCCAAACTCAAAAAAGTGCTGGCCAAGTAAATTTTTCAGTAAAAAAGGAACCGATTCTTTCGAATCGGTTCCTTTTTATATCATTCCGGTCAGTCCTCTGCAAACCACTCGCCGAGAATATCTGTGGAAAGCGGCAGCGTCGTTTCCTTCGTGCCGCTTTCCGTGTAGAGCGTCAGCGTAACGGTATTGTCCTGTGCGTGATAGGTCTCCGCCCGTGCGGTCACGCCGAGGGGCTCACTCAGGCGCGCAAGCTGCGCCGCCTTATCCCAGTCGACCTCACTGCGCTGAGAGCTCCCCTCCGCGGCGTTCCAACGGTAGACAAAAACACACGACATGCCGTCGCCAAAGGTGCTGCGCGTAATGAGTTCGCTGCGCCCATCTCCTGTGAGATCAAGCGGCCACGCGCCGTCGCCCTCCGCCGCATCATCAAAGTCATAGCCAACGGTCCTTCCCGCATAGACGAAGCCCTGCTCCGTCAGCGCATAGAAGTCACAAACTGTCATAACTATGCCTTGAATCGTTTCAAGCTCGAAGCCCGGAAATCCGAGCACATCGTCCCGTGCGGTGAGGGAGACTTTTTCGGCAGCGTTGCCATTCCCGATCCAAGTGCCGCGATTCACGCCGAACGGTATGTCGATCTCCGCACCGTCCGCGCCAAAGAGCGCGTAGCGCGCATAGCCAGCCTCATCCGGCTCGTAGACTCTCAGCGTGACGGTCTGATCACCGACCTCCTCGGTCTGCGTGAGCAGCACGGTGGGCGCGTCAGCCTCCTCCGGTGGCAATTCCTCTATGATGAGCTGCGGGGTGCGGCTTGCTAAGATGATGCTGACAAGCGCCGCTGCCACCAGCAGCGGCAGCGCGATCTTTCGGCTCATATCCTCTTCCTCCTGTTATCCTTCTTATAGAACAGCATAACAGCGGGCATTGGAAATGACAAGTTACAAAGTGATGACATTCCAGTTACAGGAATGTAACAAAGCGAGAGGAACCTCCTCTCGCTTTGTTTCTTTACAAGATGATACAGATGAGACCGCCCGTGCCCTCGTTGATGATGCGCTCAAGCGTCTGGCGGAGCTTGAGGCGCGCGTCGTCCGGCATGTGCTTGAGCTTTGCCTGTAAGTCTTCGTTCACGATCTCGTGGAAGCTGCGGCCGAAGATGTTGGACTGCCAGATCTTCGTCGTGTCGCCCTCGAACTCCTGCAAGAGGTAGTTGACCATGTCCTCGCTCTGCTTTTCGTTGCCGACGATGGGCGAAACGGTCGTTTCGATGTCGGCGCGGATGATGTGCAGGCTCGGCGCGCTCGCCTTGAGCCTCACACCGTAGCGCCCGCCCTGCTTCATGATCTCCGGCTCCTCCAAGTTCAGCTCGTCGACCGTCGGCACAACGATACCGTAGCCTCTCTCGCGCGCATCGGACACCGCCTGCGCCACCTTGTCGTACTCCGCCTTGACCGACGAGAGCTCAGTGAAAAGGCTCAGCAGATCGCCGTCATCCTTCACATCGAAGCCCGACTGCTCGCTCAGCGTCCGGTAGAACAGTGCGCGCGGGAGCTGCAATTCCGCCGCGGCGACGCCCGTGCCGAGCTGAATGGACGTGATGCGCGCGCTGCTGACGCTTTCGCAGCCGCCGATGGCGCTGATCGCGCCCTGCACCTCTCGGATACAGTGGAGGCTGCCTGTGTTCTCGCGGATGGCCTGATAGAGGCCGCTTTTGATCGGGTGATCGTCGGCAAGCGCCTCGACCCACGGCGGGATGAAGAGGTCCAGCTCGCAGAGCGGGAACTCGTAAAGGATGGCCTTGAGAATCATTCCCACCGCGTTGTCGTCGAGCGTCAGGCAGTTGACGGGCAGACATGTCACGCCATAGCGTGAAGCGATATCCCTTGCCATTGCCTGCACGCGATCGCTTTCCGGCTCTGTCGCGTTGAGCAGGACGAGGAAGGGCTTGCCGATCTCCTGTAATTCGCGGATGACGCGGCCCTCGGCCTCTATGTAGTCCTCGCGCGGGATATCAGTGATACTGCCGTCGGTCGTCACAACGATGCCGATGGTCGAATGCTCGCGGATGACGCGCGTTGTGCCAAGCTCCGCCGCCTCACTCATCGTCACCTCGTGGTCGAGCCACGGCGTCGAGACCATGCGGGGGTTCTCGCCCTCCATCTGCCCCGTCGCGCCGGGGATCATGTAGCCCACGCAGTCGATGAGCCGAACCGAGCAGCTGCTTCCCTCGTCGAGCGCGATGTCCACCGCCTCTTCCGGCACGAACTTCGGCTCCGCCGTCATCACCATGCGGCCGCTGCCGCTCTGCGGCAGCTCATCCTTCGCCCGCTCGCGGCGGTAGACATTGTCGATATTCGGGATGACCTGCGTTTCCATAAAGCGCTTGATGAACGTCGACTTGCCCGCGCGCACGGGGCCGACGACGCCGATGTAGATGTCCCCCGCCGTGCGGGTCGAAATATCCTGATAGATCTCCGTATTCATGCTCATACCCTCTTCCTCCGTTCCTCAGCGCCTGCGCGGGATCAGCAGCAGCTTTCCGATCACCGCGGCGGATTCCTCCTTGAGCTCGTTGGCCGCAAGGATGGCCTCGACCGTTGTGCGGTACAGCTTGGCAATATCCCACAGCCGCTCGCCCTGCTTCATCGCGCGGAGCACGAGCGAGGGGACGTTCTCATCCTTTTTCCCGCACTCCTCGGCCTCAAGCGACTGAAGACAAGGATAACGCGGCGTTTCCGCCACGCTGACGGCAAACGTTACGGGGAAGCGCAGCTCCACGCCGTCCGCGCCGACGGACGCGGCGATCTCGCCCGCGTACATGTCCTGCACCCGCGCCTGTCCGCTGCCCGGAAGGTCGGTCTCGAGCAGCACCTCGCTCCGCCGCTCGGAGAGCAGCGGCACGGCGTTTTCGTCGAGATACAGCACACGCAGATTCGCCGTCGCGCGCAGCGACGCGCTCTCTCCCCCGCCGCTCACGCCCGCGCTGCTGAAGATCACGTCCGTCGCCAGCACCGTCTGCACCTCGGCCCCGGTCTCGATCTTTTCGCGCACGAGCTGCTCGCGCAGCACCAGCGCCGCGCTGTCGCACAGCTCGACCGTCTCCGTCTTCGCGGTCAGGTCGTAGGCCGTGCTGTAAAGGTCCGCCACACAGCAAACGCTTTTCACCTCGCGCACCGCTGTGAACGCGCTGATGTAGAGCCGCAGCGAGATGGCGCGGTTGTTGTCCGGCTCGCTCTCGCTGCCGACATGGATCTCCGCGCCTGTCAGGCGCAGCGACGCGCGCACCGTCGTCTCGCCCTCCTCTTCGGCAAGGCCGTCTAGGATCTGCGAAAACGGCAATTCACTGCTCATCGACGCAAGATTCCCGCTCTCATCCAAGTAGATGGCATCCAGCCGCGCGACGCCCTTGAGCACGATCTTGTTGCCGATCGACTTGCAGTCAGTCACGCGCAGCGCGCACTTTGTGCGTAAAAGCTCCTGAATGGGCTCCTTCGTGCCCGAAAGCAGCACTTCATCGGAAAATGTGAAGTCCTTTTCCCGAATGGCGCGGATAATACCGATGTCCTTTTTCTCGCACAGCGTTTCGATCTTGTAGGCTTCCTGCTCCTTCACGCCGCTGCACACGCTCAGCGACGCGGGCACATAGGGCGTAAGCGTCAGCTCCACGTTCACGCGCGTGAACACCTTGCGCGGGTTGAGCATGCGCACCTCGCACGAGCAGAGCCGGCCGTCGAGGCAGCTGTCCGCGCTGCCGCTCAGCGCGCGCCCCTCGATCGTCTCGTCGAGCGGCAGCGTGTATTCAAACGACTTCATCCCCTGCGCGTCCTCGGCCACGTACAAAAGCGTCATGCGGACCGTGCCCGACACCTGCGCTTTTCCGTCTGCGATCTCACGGCTGCGCAGGAAAAGGCACCCGCTCGCATCCACGATGCGGGCAATGTCCGGCAGATAGTCCGGCACGATGGTCTCCGTTGTCTCCTCGCGGTTCTCGCTGAGCTGCGGTAACGCCTGATAACAGGCAAACTGCTCCTTTTTCAATTCCAGTTCCATTGCAGTCCCTCTCCTTCGGCTAAGTGGTTACTGCACTCTATGCACTGTGGACGCGCGTTATGCTTCCTCCCTGACGCCAAATACGCGCCGCAGCAGCGACGAGAGGACCTTGGGTGACTTCCAAACGACAATTTTCATGCTTTTTCCTCCCAATATTCATACCCTTTTCAACCAATGTTAGAATCTGCGCAGGCAGCCGATGCCGCAGAAGATGAGAAGAAATGCGACCAGAAACATCAGCGCCCCCACCGGAAAAACAGCCGCGATGAAAATACCGAGCCCCAGCGCCAGCGCGCAAACACCCACGCAGTGCCACGGGCCGAACAGCGGCGGTCCCGGCGGGCGCGGCGGCGGATTCGAATACATGCTTTTCCCCTCCTCTCCCGGCGTTCGCCTGCTCCATTCTATACAAAAGCGGCCGCCGCGTTCCTGCTTTATCGTGACAAAGCGTCGAACTTCGTCATGTTGTCCTTTGTAATACTTGACATTCTCTCATCTTTATGTAATATTAAGAACAACTTCACTTGATCGCGGCTCTGCGAGCGTGTTCCGCACTGACCGCAACGGAAAGGACGGCACACCCATGCAGGAAATGAGCAGAAGAAATCAGCACTTTACCGACTCCGTCATTCGCAGAATGACGCGTATCTCCAACGAATGCGGCGCGATCAACTTAGCGCAGGGCTTCCCCGATTTTGACCCGCCCAAGGAGATGATGGACCGCCTCGAGGTCGTGAGCCACGAAGGCCCCCATCAGTACCCCATCACGATGGGTGCGCCGAATTTCCGCCAGGCCATCGCGCGCAAATGCGGTCACTTCATGGGCCGCACCATCGACCCCGAGACCGAGATCGTCGCGACCATCGGCTCGACCGAAGCGATGGTCGACACGCTCTTCGCCCTGACGAATCCGGGCGACCGCGTCGTGATGTTCTCCCCGTTCTTCGAAAACTACCGCGCACAGGTCATCATGGCCGACTGCGAGCCGGTCTTTGTCCCTCTGAATCCGCCGACGTTCTCCTTTGACCCGAACGTGCTCGAAGATGCGTTCCGCGGCGGTGCGAAGGCCATCATCATCTGCAATCCCTCGAACCCGAGCGGCAAGGTCTTCACCGAGGAAGAGCTCAAGACCATCGCCGACCTCTGCATCCGCTACGACGTTTACGCCATCATGGACGAGGTATATGAGCACATCATCTACGACGGCCGCAAGCACATCTACATGAACAGCATCCCCGGCATGTGGGAGCGCACGGTCTCCTGCTCGTCGCTCTCCAAGACCTACTCCGTCACCGGCTGGAGACTCGGCTATGCCATCGCGCCGGAGAACATCATGGCGCGCATCCGCCAGTACCACGACTTCAACGCCGTCGGCTGCCCGTCGCCTCTGATGGAGGCCGCCGTCGTCGGCCTCAACATGCCGCTGAGCTACTATGACGAGTTCGGCGCGCACTACGCGCACATGAAAAAGATCTTCACCGAGGGCATGCGCGACATCGGCATCCCCTTCACCGATCCCGAGGGCACGTACTTCGTGCTGGCCGACATCTCCCCGTACCTCAAGAAGGGCCAGAGCGACGTCGACTTCTGCGAGCAGCTGGCGAGAAAAGCCGGCGTCGGCGCCGTGCCGGGCAGCTCGTTCTTCAATGAACCGATCAACAATATTGTGCGTCTGCACTTCGCGAAGAAGGATGAGACGCTGTACGCTGCGCTGGATCGGCTGAATCATATCAAGGATATGATGTGAGTTTTCCGCACTTCATGCGGAAGGAATGTTCCCCACACTGTGTGGGGACGCGACAAAGGGGGGCTATTCTCTTTCCTCGGAAAGAGAATAGCCCCCCTTACACCCCCCAAGAGAAAGGGTTTTGATTGGCAATCTCGGGCTTGCACAAGTCTTTTGCCTCCGGAATGTAATGCCTGCGCGCGGCAGAGCCGCGTTGATTCCTGCTATACGACTTAGTATGCTCCTATCATCCGCTGCCGCTCTTGAATCTTGTTTTGGTGCAGTGTAATCACCGTCTACCGATAGTACGCATATCGCGGCGAGCACCAGCAATGCCGCATTTGGCACACAGTCTGCCGCCGAGTAAACGTCACTCACGCCTCACGGTAGTAAGGCGCGGTTGAGAGTGATAACGAGGCGGTAGGGATTCATGGCGAAGCCATGTACACCGCACCTGATTGCGCAGCGCGTGCAGCTCTTCGAGCTACAAACTGCCAATGTAAAATTTCTCTCGGGGGATTTAAAGGGGGATACTCTCTTTTGAAAGAGAGTATCCCCCTTTAGTTGCCCGTTTCCGCACAGTGCGGAAAACCGCCGCTGCACGGTGCAGCAGCAGATCACAGCAGTGTATCAATGCCGATTTGCACTTCCGCAGAGTCAGCAGATTCGGGACCTCCGAACCGAGAGACAAATTCTTCCTCGGAAAGAATAGGAACCCCCAGTTCCTTTGCCTTTTTCGTCTTCGACGAATTCGATTCCCCGTCGTTGCTGACGAGGTACGTTGTCTTCCCCGAGACGCTGCCGGTCACGGTGCCGCCTTGCTGTTCGACGTAGGCTTTGAACGCGCTGCGGTTTTTGAAGAGGTGCACATCGCCCGTGATGACGAAGCTCAGACCTTTGCAGGTTCCGTCGGCCTCCTGCTTGGGGGCGACGTCCTCCAGTGTGAGCTCTGCCATCAGGCGGTCGAAGAGGTTTTTGTTTTCATCGTCAGCAAACCAGTTCAGGAGCGCGTTTGAACGCTCGACGCCGATGCCGTCCACGTCCTCGAAGCCCTCGCCGCTCTCGATACGTGATAAAAAGCCCTTCGTGCCGAGCGCTGCGATGAGCTTCTTGCCCGCGTCCGCGCCGATGTTTGGGATGCAGAGGGCGAAGATCAGGTGGATGGGGTCGACTTTGCGGCTCTTTTCGATGGCCGCCAACAGGTTCGCGCAGGACTTTTCGCCAAAGCCTTCGAGCTTTACGATCTCGTCCGTGTGCGCGTCCAAATGATAGAGGTCGGCAAAATCGCGCAGATAGCCGCGGTTGACGAACTCGTGCAGCGATTGCACGGAGAGGCCGTCGATATCAAGCCCGCCCTTGCTCGCAAAGCGGACAAAGCGCTTCAAGTGCTTGGCGGGACAGTTCGGATCGGTGCAGCGCAGCGTCTTCACGCCGCTGATGGGACTGATACGCACCTCGGTCGCCGCGCCGCAGACGGGACAGGCCGTCGGGACTTCATAGCTGCCCTCGGCCCTGACGACCGCGATGCACTTCGGGATGATCTTGTTGGCCTTGATGATGCGAAGCTCGGTCTTGCGGTCCTTGCCGATGCCGAGGCGCTCGAGCTCGCTGACGTTGCAGAGGCTTGCGCGCGTGACAGTCGTGCCCTCGAGCTGCACAGGGTCAAAGACCGCGACCGGCGTGATGGTCGAGGCCGCGCACGACCATTCGATGTGATCGAGCACCGTGTCGGCGGAAACGTCCGCCCACTTGTAGGCAAGACCCGCGCGCGTGGCGTGATGACCCGTCACGCTGCCGGTCGCGGCGTAGTCCGTGTCGTCGTAGGTGATGACAAGGCCGTCCACGGGAATGCCCATCTCGCCGGAGTCGACCTTTTTCGTCCAGCGCGCGATGGCGTCGGGCAGGTCTTTCGCGCTCGTGCGCTCGCGCTCGACAGTTGTAAAGCCCATTTGGTCAAGATAGTCCATCCGCGCGCCCCAGGAGCGGATCACTTCATCCGTGTGGACGAGCGTGAACGGTGTGAATGTCACGTTGCGCTCTTTCACCTTGTCGAGATTCGTCTTGTCGAGCGCCAGCGTGCCGGCGGCGAGGTTGCGGGGGTTTGCGTAGCGGTCGTCCGCGTCCTCGAGCGTGTCGTTGATGGCCTCGAAATCTGCGTAGGAGATGGTCGCCTCGCCGCGCACGACGAGGTGGCCCTTGTCGCTGATTTTCGCGGGAATACCGCGGATGGCGGAGGCCATATAGGTGATGTTCGTGCCGACGGTGCCGTTGCCGCGCGTCAAAACGCGCGTGAGCGCGCCGCCGTCATACGTCGCCACAAGCGTCGAGCCGTCGAGCTTCCACGAGAGCCAAATGTCGCGCTCGCCCGCCCAGTCCTGCAATTCCTCGACCTTTTTCGTCTTGGCGAGCGAGAGCGCGGGGTACTCGTGCGCTTCCTTCTCCCCCTCGCCGTCCATTTCGTTTCCGGAATGGCTCGTCACCTGCGTGGGACTGTCGGGCCGGACATAGCCGGTCGCTTTTTCCAGAGCGGTCAGCTCGTCAAACAGAGCGTCCCACTCGTAGTTCGTCATCTGCTCCTCCTGCCCGCCGTAGTAAGCGTCGGAGGCGGCATTCAGCCGTGTTACGATCTCGTCGATCCGGATATTTTTGTCCATAGTGCGTTCCCTCTCTCCGGCGGTGCGCAAAAGGCAGTCAGCCGTTGTTCATGATGTAATCTTCCGCGTTCTGCTCCATGTCCTCGCCATTGCTGAAATAGGTGTAATTGTCCGGCACGGAGCCGACGATAACGGTCTCCGCCACGGAATAGGTGTTGCTGAATTTTGTCGTTGTGGAAAAGCCCGGCAGGAGAATGCTGACGTAGACGTCCACCACAAGATAAATTTGGTGCTTCGTCTGGTTGATGCCCGCCGACGTGAACGCATTTTCAAAATGCGCGCTCGACGAGCCGACCGACTGCATCCGCACGCGGATCAGCGGCCCGCGCCCTGCCAAAAACGGCGAGCCGAGCAGCGTGCCGACCGGCACGGAGAGTTCCTTCGTCGTCACCTCGGAGAGCTTTTCGAGTACCTCGTCGATGATGGCGGACTGCAAACGGTTGAACTCCGCCATGTTGCTCTTGACCGCCGTGATCTTTCCCTCGTTGTCCTTTTCAAAGGAGATGAGCTGGTCGTAATCTACGCCGCCGCTGTAGATCGTCTCGTTCACGGCGGCGGTCACGATGCCGTTGACCGTATTTGACACGCGCGCCGTTGCGAGCGACGTGAGCACGGGTTTTAGGTGCGTCATTGCCACGATGGCGAGCGCCAGCAGCGCCGCGAGCAAAAACAGCACAAGCAGCAGCGCCCGCTTCTTTCCTGAAAGTCTTCTGTGTCTCCATTTCGGCACAGAGCCTCACCCCGATTCCAGTGAAGCCTATGCCGCGCGGGCTTTTCCCTATTCGCCCAGCCCCATGACGAGCTTTTTGAACGCCTTGCCGCGCTCCATGAAGTTCGCGAACTGATCGAACGCCGCGCACGCGGGCGAGAGCGTCACGATGTCGCCGCGCACTGCGCGCTTGTAGGCGGTCTTCACGCAGTCCTCCAGACTCTCGCAGCGCACGATCTCGGGGCTGCCGTGATAGTCCGGGCACTCGCGCACGGCCTTTTCGATGGCGTCCGCTGTCGCGCCGCACAAAATAAGCAGCTTGACGTGCTTTACCACCTCGGGTGCAAGGGGTGCAAAGGGAATATGCTTGTCATATCCGCCAGCGAGCAGAATGACCTTTTCGTTAAACGCGTTGAGCCCCGCGATGGTACGCGTCGGGCTCGACGCGATGGAATCGTTGTACCACTGCACGCCACGGATCGTCCGCACCGGCTCGATGCGGTGCTCGACGCCGACAAAGGTACGCGCAGTCTCGCGCATGACCTCGTAGGGCACCAAACCGTCGAGCGCCGTCACGGCGGCGAGGTAGTTTTCGACATTGTGCATCCCCGGCAGACGGATGTCAGAGATCTGCATGACCGCTTCCTCGCATCCATCATGGCGCAGGACGATGGTATCTCCGCGAAGGAATGTGCCGTCCGCGACCTCTTCGCGGCGGCTGAAAAGCCGCGTCCGCGCGGATGCCTTTTTCGAAAGAGAGCGCGTGATGTCGTTGTCTTCGTTGAAAATGGCGATGTCGCCCTCGTGCTGATGGAGATAGATATTCTCCTTCGCCGCGATGTACTCGTCCATATCCTTGTGCACATCCAGATGGTTCGGCGCAAGGTTCGTCATCACCGCGATGTGCGGCGAGCGCTTCATATCAAGCAGCTGGAACGACGAGAGCTCGACGACCGCGAAGTCTTCAGGCTGCATCTTCTCCGCGTCGCACAGCAGCGGGTGGCCGATGTTGCCGCCGAGATACACGGTCTTCCCCGCCGCGCGCAGCATTTCGGCGATGATGCTCGTCGTGGTGGTCTTGCCGTCGCTGCCCGTCACGCCGATGATCGTACAGGGGCAGACCTCGAAAAAGATCTCCATTTCCGACGTCACAACGCTGCCGCGCGCTTTCGCCTCGAGCAGCGCCGGAACGTCCGGCCGCATGCCCGGCGTGCGGAAAACGACGTCCGCGCGCAGATCATCGAGGTAGCCTTCGCCAAGCTGCAAGTGCGCGCCCAGCGCTTCGAGCTGCTTCGCGCGCTCACCGAGGTCTTCGCGGCTCTTTTTGTCGCAGGCGATGACCTGCACACCGTTTCGGCACAAAAGTTCGATGAGCGGCGTGTTGCTCACGCCGATGCCGAGCACTGCCGCTGTTTTTCCCCGCAGGGAGGATAGATATTCCTGTATCGTCATAGACGTTCATCCTTTCGTCTGCACATACAAATTCAATATATAGTATAGCGCAGGAACGGCAAAATAGCAATGGATTTTCCGTTGACAAGCCCCGCGCCATGGGCTAAAATAGTTGTGCGAGTATGACAGACAGTCGCGCGGCGAGGCCGAAAGGCCCGCTGTGAGGAAAGTCCGGGCTCCACAGGGCAAGGATAACGGGTAACGCCCGCCCAGAGCGATCTGAGGAAAAGTGCAACAGAAATAGACCGCCTAAGGTATGCAAGTATCTCAGGTAAGGATGGAAAGGTGCGGTAAGAGCGCACCCGTCGGCTCGAGAGTGTCCGATGCTGTAAACTCTATCCGGAGCAACACCGGTATGGGAGCAATAGGTTGGCCCGACCGCTCCCGGGGTGGCTGGAGTACCGCGGCAACGCGGCGCGTAGATAGATGACTGTCAAATACAGAACCCGGCTTACAGTCATGCTCGTGCAAAATATGAGAGGGACGGCGGAGATCGCCGTCCCTCCCGTTTTTTGTTTTCTGACATAAACCCTCCGTTCTTTTGAAACTGTTTTCGCCGTATTTGCAGCTCGCGCCCCGGCGATGGGGAACAGCGCGGACAGAGCCTGGCAGCTCTCACAGCTCGTGGAAGGGGTCTCTACTGCTTTCAACCCCAGCCACGGCAGCCTGTCTTACGTGCAGGCCGGACATTGTGTGTCCAAACAGGTTGGGCGGCATGATGCAGCCTGCCAAGGCTGCCCACGGCGCGTTTCTCGCTCGCCGGAAGCTCGCTGCTTCCGGGTCCTCGCGCGCGCCGTGCGCGTTTCCCAACCTGCGGTGTTATCCGCGTTGCTGGCTATTCAGTTGTTTGGGATTGTGATCCCACCCCCCATATTTCTCCTAAAGAGCACCAAAAGGAGCGCTGCGGCCATTTCTCGGTCGCAGCGCTCCTTCATTACGTTTTATGGTGCGCTTCGGAATATTCTGTTGTCGGCAGGATTTCCTGCCATGTTCCATATGATAGCATTGGAACAAATGTTT
>OLSG01001167.1_pt1 | contig 28492 bp, 25 predicted proteins | sample 1673041 | NCBI WGS metagenome assembly OLSG01 (sample SAMEA3136749, study PRJEB25190) | human gut metagenome | reverse complement strand
ATCATCCTGCCGAAACTAAAACAGTACATCATGATGCTGTAACACGTCAGGAAACGTACACAGTTGTAGATAAGGAAGCCTATGATGAACCAGTCTATGATTCGCATTATGTTTGTAAAGCATGTGGTCAAGACTTTGGTAAAGATGGAATTGCAGTTGGAGAACATTCTGCTATCTACGGTCATTCTTATGAAGTCAAAAAGGTTCAAACAGGAACTAAACATCATGATGCTGTAACCCATCAAGAAACACGTACTGTGACTGTCACACCAGCGTATGATGAAACAGTCGTTACAAAAGAAGCGTATGATGAAACAGTTACAACTGGTTACAAATGTTCTTGCGGTGCGACCAAATAATATTTTAGAATAAATTAAACTGTTTAATATAGGCATTAATTATATGTTTTTTAAAAGAATAATTACCGAATTGTAATTTAGCTCCTGTATATTGCTATGTAATTTGAGCAACATAATTCGTATTTTTTTCAGTAGTAGTAACACCAGTTGAATTATCAGTTACATTTAATTATGTAAGTCCTAATCAAAAAAGATGGAAGATTGCAGTAATTCCATCTTTTTCTTATAAAATTAGTTTTAAAAAAATTACACAAAAAAGTCAATTGTTTTTTAAAATCAGGGTGATAAAATGATATTGTTAGAATTTGAATGAAAGGATTCTAACATTCCCAAAAGGGTATCTCTGGCAGTATTAGACGGTAGAATTCATTTATAATCAAATCTCATACTTTCATACTGTCAGAGACCCTCCCTGATATAAAAAAGAACACTTTGAAATATTTAAAAACTTTTTAAATGAAATTGCACAAAAAAGTCAATAGAATTTAAAAATAGACGTGATAAAATGATAGTATAGAATTGTAGTTGAGAGATGGAACTAGTTCCATCTTTTTAATTTAAAAAGTAAAAATTACTGATAATTGTAAAAACTGTAAGGAAAGGAAACAAATTAAGATGAAAAAATTTCATAAGCAAAAATGGGTGTTTCACCCATAAGACAATCGAAAGATTGTCTTTTTTTATATTCAAAGGTCTTTTGATTTGTCAAATATAAAGCCTGTCTCAAAGAAGTATGCAGATGTTAAATGAACTTGCATCTGAAGTGGATGGAACAAGTTCCATCTTTTTGTTTAAACAAAAAGAATTTTAAATATTATTAGGAAAGGGAGAAAGAAAAATGAAGTTTAAAAAATGGTTAAATAAAGTAACCAAAATCTTTGTTGTTCTAGGCATGGTTTTGTCTATGTGTTTTACAGCTGGAAACACAAATACAGTAGAAGCTTGGGACAGCGGGATTCCTCACGAGTTTACTCGTATTAAATCTATTACTTATCCTGAATGGTGGAAACGTAAATGTCCACAGATCACTAAACAATGGTCTACTTACATGTGTAAGTATAATGGGCAATGGTCATATTGTTTGGAAGCAAGTAAACGTACACCATCTTCAGGAAATTATGCTGCCAGTGTCATTGAAAATAATGTCATGGTAAGAAAATTCTTATATTATGGTTTTGGTGGTCCTGATGGAAGACTTTTTAAAGGACAAGCATTAACAGATGATGGACTTAATGAAGCAGAAACAGGATATTTATATACACATGTATTGCTATCTTTAGCATACAGTGGTGATATGTGCGGTGCTAATATTGATGATCTTGAAAGAGCAGGTATTGGTTTAAAATCTACTTGGTCATATGTAGAAAGCTTACCAGATCCATCTAATGGGGCAAACTTCTCAACTGGAGATAATGCAACATTTAAAGCAACATTTGATAAATCAAATATGATTCAATCAACTAACAGTATTAAATTCAATGCTAGTTCAAATGAAACAGTTCAGTTACCATTGCAAAGTAATGTAACTATTCATATTGATGGAACTAACGCTCAACAAACTGGTGGAACTGCTACTGTTTATGGTGGACAAACATTCCATTTAACTGCACCATTAGAAAACAGTCCAACTGATTATACAAGCGGAACATTGAACAGTTCAGCAAAAGGAAAATTCTGTGCTTTAGCAATTTCTGATGGAAATGGCGCAAACCAAACTCACGGATCATGGACTCAAGAATCAGTTGATACATTAAAATACAGTGTTGACTGGTTAGATTTTGGATGGATTGATCTAGTTAAAAAGTCAGCAAATGAAGATATTACAAACAATAATGGATGTTATTCGTTAGAAGGTGCTGTATATGGTATCTACAGTGAAGGAGTTAAAGTAGATGAAATCACAACCGATAAAAATGGATATGCAAAATCATCTATCTTGCCTGTTGGAAACTATACAGTAAAAGAAATCAGTGCTTCTACTGGATATGATCTTGACGAAGAAACACATAATGTAACAATCGTTAAAGATCAAACTGTTAGAGCTAATTCTGATGAAATACCTGGGAATGACCCAATCGGTATTGAAATCGTAAAGAATGATGCTGAAACATTAGGTATGCCACAAGGTGATGCTACTCTTGAAGGTGCAGAGTTTACTGTAACGTATTATGCTGATTATTATACCAAAGAAGAAATTGCTCAAGGAAAGCCTGAAGAAGACAAAGTAGAAAAAAGAACATGGGTTCTTCAAACTAAAAAAGCTTCTACTGGGCAATATATTGCTTCACTAAACGATTATTGGAAAGTCTCAGGTGATGAGCTATACAAACAAGATGGTATGCCAACATTACCTTTAGGAACTATTTCCATTAAAGAAACTAAAGCTCCTAAAGGGTACCTACTAAAAGGAAATACGTTAAATGTGACTAATAATGCTACAGGTAACACTTCAACAGTAGAAGACAGTAACTATGTCGAACAAATCACAAAAGAGTACAAAGGTGCTAAGCTTCAATTTGGTAATGATGCTAATGAATTAGTCGTTACTGAAAAAGTCAAAAAGCAAAAAATTCAAATTTTCAAATCTGGTTATCGTAATGGTATGTCTGAAGTTGTTAAAGGATTACAAGGAGCTGAGTTCACTTTCAAATTAAAATCTGAAGTTGATCATGTCGGTTGGGATAACGCTACAGTTTATGATGTTGTCACAACTAATGAAGATGGTTTAGCAACTACTAAATATCTTCCATTTGGAGAATATCTTGTTCGTGAAACAGTAACTCCTAAAGATTACTATACTAATCCAGATTTCACAGTATCTATCACTAAAGATCATAGTGAATATGAAAATGAAGAAGATCAAGTTAAAAAAGTTGTATTAAACAACCGTCCAGTAGAAACTCAATTAAAATTAGTTAAACAAGATGAAGAAACAGGTAAAACTGTATCATTAAATTCAGCATCATTTAAAATCGTTGCTGATGAAGATATTTTAGATGGTGGAAACATTGTTTATAAGAAAGGTCAATATATCACTCAAAAAGTTGGTGGAAAGAAATATGATACTTTCACTACAAACAGTGATAACGTTGTCGTAGTTAAAACTGAATACACAAATGATGATGACGAAAAAGGTGAAGTGTTCTTACCACTTCAATTCTTTGCTGGTAAATATCATTTAGAAGAAGTTAAAGTTCCAACTGGTTTCATTGGATTAGGAAAAACTCAATCATTTGAAATGAGTGGCTTATTAGACTATACAAAAGATGAAGATGGAGATCCAATCTATACCGTAACAGTACGTGATGAACAACCAAAAGCTGAAATCAAATTAAATAAGACTGTTGCTGATTTAGATACAGATGTTGATTTAGTTGACAGAAGCGACTTATCAAAAATCCAATTCGTATTGAAAGCAAAAGAAAACATTTATAGTCCAGTTGATGGAAGTTTGATGTTTGCTAAAGATGATGTTATTACAACAGAAAATTCTGGAGCAATCGTTAATACTGGTTCAGAAGTAGGAAACGGTGTTTATGCATTATCAACTGATGGACATTTAGATATTTCTAACTTGCCTATGGGTGTAGGTGAAGCACAATACTACTTACAAGAAGTTAAAACTTTAGATGGATGTGTATTAGATACAACAAAATATGATGCTGTATTTAAACAATCTGATTACACAACAAAAACATACATCAAATCTTTTGATGTAGAAAACTTAACTACTGATTTTGAATTCAATAAGACTGATGTAACTGGTGACAAGGAAGTTGAAGGTGCTCAATTAACAATTACTGATGAAGAAGGTAATGTTGTTGATCAATGGACTTCAACTGATAAAGTACATTCTATTGAAGGGTTAGTTGTTGGTAAGACTTATACATTATCTGAAACTGTTACAGCTAAAGATTATGTAAAAGCTACTGATATCAAATTCACTGTTAAAAATTCTTCTGAATTAGAAACAGTTACAATGAAAGATAAACAAGTATCATTTACTAAAACAGATGTAACTGGTGAAAAAGAAGTTGAAGGTGCTGAAATCACTGTTACTGATAAAGAAACAGGAAAAGTCGTAGACAAATGGACTTCTGGAAAAGATTCTCATTTCATCAATGGATTAGAAGAGGGAAAAACTTATATTCTTTCTGAAACTGTTTCACCTGAAGAATATGTAAAATCAACTGATATTGAATTTACTGTTTCAAAAGAAAAGGTAAATGAAAAAGTCAACATGAAGGACAAACAAGTTAAAGTTTCTAAATTAACTGTTGGCGGAGAAGAAGTTACTGGTGCTTTAATGCAAATCATTGATGAAGACGGAAACGTCGTAGATGAATGGTACAGTGATGGTAAATATCATTTTGCTAACAATCTTGAAGAAGGAAAAACTTATACACTTCATGAAGATTTAGCTCCTATAGGATTAAATCTTGCAAATGATTTTACTTTTGATGTAACAACTGAAAAAGAAAATCAAACAGTAGAAATGACTGATACAATGACTGAAGTTGAAAAGACTGATGTTGATGGAAAAGCAGTTAAAGAAGCTACATTATCAATCGTTTCTGCAAAAACAAAAGAAATCGTAGATCAATGGGTTACTGGACAACATATCATTGATCTAGATAAAGATGTCAAAGCTCAATTAGAAGAAAATGGAAAAGCTGAAGGAACTTACATGGATGAAGAAGATTCTATGGTTACATTCAGTATTTCTAAAAACAAAGATAGAGAAGACTATACTTTAATGCAAGTTAAAGATGGTATCACTACTTATGCAAATATTGACCTTAAAGGTAATGAAACAACTCATAGAGTACAAGGACTTATCGCTGGAGAAGATTATATTTTAAGAGAAACAAAAACACCTGAAGAATACGTTACAGCAAAAGGAATCGAATTTACTGCTGGTGAAGATGAAGACCAAACATTAGTAATGCAAGATAAACAAGTTACAATTTCAAAAACTACAGTAAGTGGTGATGAAGTTACAGGTGCTTTAATGCAAATCAAAGATGAAGACGGAAACATCATTGATGAATGGACTTCTGAAGGTAAAGTACATTATGCTACTGGATTAGTTGAAGGTAAGAAATATACTTTACATGAAGACCTTGCTCCTACAGGATTAAATCTTGCTAATGATATTGAATTTGAAGTTTCATACGAAAAAGAAAATCAAAAAGTAGAAATGATTGATACAATCAATGAAGTTTCTAAAGTTGATGAAAAAGGTAACTTATTAAAAGGTGCTGAAATGACAGTCACTTCTAATAAGACTAAAAACATTATTGACAAATGGGTTTCAGGACAACATATCTTTGATGTTACTGATGAAATGAAAGCTCAATTAAAAGAAAATGGTAAAGCTGAAGGAACATACATGGATGAAGAAGATTCAACAGTTCAATACAGCATTGCTAAAAACAAAGGTAAAGATGATTATACTGTCATGTTTGTAAAAGATGGTGTTACTACTTACACAAACATTGACCTTGATGGTAATGAAACAAGACACATGATTCAAGGACTTGAAGCTGGTGAAGAATATGTGTTGAAAGAAACAAAAACACCTGATGGATATGCTACTTTCAAAACACAAACATTCACAGCTGAAGAAGGAAAAGATACGGTATTATCTATGACTGATGAAGATACAAAAATCGAAATCAGCAAACAAGATATTACTACTAAAAAAGAACTTGAAGGTGCTAAACTTAAAGTTACTGACAAAGATGGTAAAGTCATTGATGAATGGACTTCAGGAAAACAACCTCATATGATCAAAAACTTAACTGCTGGAGAAACTTACACATTAACTGAAGTAATTGCTCCTAAAAATTACAAGGTTGCTGAATCTATTCAATTTACAGTTAAAGATACAGGTGTAGCTCAAAAAGTTGTAATGTACGATGAATTATTACCAGTTGCTAAAAAAGTAAAAACTGGTGATAATACTCGTATTAACTACTATGTTGCAATTGCTGTATCATCTTTAATTGCATTTTCCCTACTATTTATTAGAAAAAAAAGCCATGAATAAAAAATAAAGTGACGTAAAGTCTAACCTATTCTTAAAGGCAAAAAATAATTTACATGCATGAGGTGGCAAATAGCCACCTCTTAATATTTATAGAGAAAAGGTTAAACTTTTCTTTATAAATATTAAGAATGCAATTAATTTAGGAGATTGAAATGAAATATATAAAAATAACTATAATCATATTATTTATTCTGATTTTTACAACGGGATGTACTGACTTGATCAAAGATCCTTACTCCAAAGAAGACAGAATGAAATTTCAAGAGAATATCACAATCAACTATGGAAAAAAGGATGTTGATACAACTAAATTTGTAACAGGCTATGATAGCTATAGTGTCTCTGACATCAACAGACATAAAAATTCAAAAACAATTACAATTGATAATTATACAATTAAATGCCCTACTTTTTCTGCAAATAAAATGGGAAAGCAAAAACTGGTATATAAGGTTGATAATTATAGTTATCCTTTATACGTTACCGTTAAAGATAAAGAGAAGCCAATAATCGAATATCAAAAAAATATAGATTATACGATAGATGATAAGATCAGTATAAAAAAATTATTTATAATTAATGACAATCTAACAAAGAAAGAAAATCTAAAAATTAAATATAAAGGAAAAATCAAGAACAAAGTAGGAAAATATAAAATTATTTGTACTGTTGAAGATGAAGCTGGTAATAAAAATAAGGCAACATCAACCGTACATATTTATGATAAGCCTACTCTATCTGTATCTAATAAATCAGTATCTTTAAAAGTAAATCAGGAAGTTCAAATAAACGCTTCTACTACTGGTAAAGAAAATAAATGTACTTATTCATCCGAAAACGAAGGAATCGCAACAGTAAATGAAAATGGTCTTGTAAAAGCAATCGGTAATGGTCAAACTATCATACATGTAAAAGCAAATGGATTAGAGGAAAAAGTAACAGTTAGTATTGAAAACAATCAGCCGACGTCCCCTGCTACTTCAAATGAAAATAATTCTAATACTAATAATAAAAATAATGATAATTCTAATTCATCTAAACCATCAAGTAATAAGCCAAATTCAGGAACTTCAACGAATCCTAGTCAATATAACAAATATTTTAGTGGTAATTCTATTGATTCATATAATTCAGCATACAGCTATGCTGAAAGTATGATGAACAGTGGTAAAGTTCATGGTTATTCAGTTAGTCCTGATGGTAATGGATTTAATGTTACATTTAACTAAAGAGCCATATTGGCTCTTTTTAATAAAATAGAAAAGAGGATAATAAAATGAGCATTGTTAATCAATCAAAAAAATATTGGATAGGCTATGTAAAAAAATATGGTCTAGAAAAATTTTTAGACAAAACCTATGAAGAATTTAATGAACTTGAAGATATTATTAATCGACAAGATGATAGAGAAAATAAACATATTGATAAAATAAAGTCTTTAGAAAAAAAATTAGAAATAGAAAAAAATAAGCGTATTTACGGAGAAAATCCTAAAGTAATAACATTATTTATAAAAGTTATTACTTTAGAAAATAAAACCATTCAAAAATATATTCCTATACTTCATTATTCCATTAAAACAAATGAATATAAAGAATCAAGGATTATATTCATTACTGCTAATGAGTATGAAACTGTTGTTTTTGAAAGAAGATATTATAATCATATCTATTACAAAATAGAAGGTGTCCATGAGGAAATACTAGAACTATAAGACAATCAAATGATTGTCTTTTTTTATACCTGAAAGGAGGTGAAAAAAATGCACGTCAAGGTAATGAACATAATTCTTGGAGCAATATTCTTTGTTCTCATGTCTAGTGCAGAAGTTGTACGCTACTTTGCAAAACGAGATATGGAACTTTCTGATTTATTAAAAAAATTAGGACTTTACGCATTAGTTGGTGTATTTATCACCCTATTTACAACGCTTTAGTCATTGAGCCATGTTGGCTCTTTTTTATTTAAACGAAAGGAGGAAATTTTATGCCTATTTTATTTGCAAATGGATTTGCACCTATTTATAACCTAATCAGACCATTCTTTGCTGATGGATATACATTTGTTCAATCATGTGCAACAATCGCATTCCCTGCAATCATTGCTTATTATAAAATTAGAGAATCATTTGCCGAAGTACAACAAGACCAAATGTACTCACAAAAAACAAAAGGTGTATTGGTTGCTTTAGCAATTATTTTCTTGGCTAAGCCAATCGTAGAAGTAATCGGTAACTACTTTAATAAATAGATCAGGTAGAACCCAAGCGGTTTTATCTGACTTTTTGAAAGGAGGAAAATAATGGATAATCTTTCTGTTATTTTGGGAGTTGATGAAAAAACTATTCGTGATGAATTAGGTGAAATTAAAATCAGTAAAATGGTTTTTTCAAAGGTAAGAGAATTATTTGATGATGATTATGACAAATTCAAAAAATTCTATAAATACTGTAAAGGAAATATTCCAGCAATGATCTATCAATTCAACGAGATATATAAGAGCTTTGAAATAAACATAGTCAATAATGATATTCCATTTATGAATGAAGAAGATGAAAAGGAAATCATGAAAATGATTAAAGAATATCATTCAAATGTCAACGACTCACTCACTTCAATTAAAAAAATGCTTATTGAATTAAACAGAAAAAATGTTGAAGTTGATACAAAAGAAATTGTTGATGCTTATGAACGTGAAACAGTCTTACTGCAATCTATTTTCAAAGATATTGTTGATAAGTTGGATTCAATAGAGAATGAAACAAATTCCAATAAAACAGATACCGACAATATAAATAACTCTCATAATAACCAATATAAAAATTATATGATTAACATGTTTAAGTTTATTAAAAACAATCCTAAAAAATCAATTATTTTTCTTGCAGTCATATTGATTATATTCATTTTGGGAGGTGTATTGATCTAATGTATTATGCAATTTTAGATTTTGCTTCTGATGGTATTTCTAATACTTTTAGATACATAATGTGGCAAATGATTAAACCTCTTATAAATGTACTGAACGTTTTGTTAAATGCATTACTTAATGGAATTCTACCCTTCTCCATTCTATCTAATGAGTGGGTCAATGCTGGATATAAGGCATGTATTATTTTAATGATTTCAATTCTCCCTGCAAAAATTGCTTGGGAGCTTTTTTATGCAATTATGATGGATGCTGACAATGTTGATCCTAGTAAGAAAATCTTTGGTGCTATTATGTGTTTTTTTATTGCTATTTCAATGCAATATGTTATTCCAATGGTCAATAACATTAGTGTAAATGCGTCTAATGCCCTTATGCAAATGGAATATATAGGAAGTAGCGGAAACAATAAAAAAACAATGTCAAACCAGCAAACTAATCTTTCAAAAAATCTAGTTGTTTCTGTTCTATGCTCTTTTGGTGGAATGGAAAAAAACAATACCGTTTTTTCATATGTAACAAATGGTAAAAATGAAAAAATGGATATAGGAGCTGAAAGATTCTATGACTATATTACAAACTCAACTGATGCATTGAGTGGGTATGATGGAGAGCCTTCTAATAAAAGCGGTCGTTCCAGTTCCTCATTTTTTTCTAGAGGAAAATATGACAGATGGTCTTTTTACTATCGTTGGGATACCAGCGGTTCTTATCATTTTGGAGGTACTGAAGGTTCAGATGACTTTGACTTGTTAGGTAAATGGGATACAGATGATGATTTTCCTGAAGCTAAAGATCAAGGCGAAAGTGAAGCTTATGGTACTCATTCTGTACCATCTAGTAAATCACAGGCAAAAAAAGCCTATGATTATATGGTCGAACATTCAGGAGATTATATTTGGGATTTCAGTTATATCGGTACGCTTGTAGGATTAGTTATATTTGTCATTTTATTGGGTTATGTGTCGATTGAAATTGCAATGAGAATAATCATGATTGGATTTTGGTATATTATAAGTCCTTTATGTTGTTTATCATTAACAAATCAACAAAACCCTCAAGCTTTCAACGTTTGGAAGAATGCTATCATGGGAGCATTTCTAGTAAACTTTGCACAGCTTTTTTTATTACAGTTTTTTATGAATATTTCATCTTCTATTCTTAATAACAAAGCAACAGGTGTCGCTAATACGATTGCATCACTAATTTTGTATTTTGCGTCCTTTTCAGTCGTGATCTCTGCCCCACCTTTTATCCAATCAATGATTGGTGGATATGGTGCAGGATTCTTGGAATCTATGAACCAAATGAAAGGAATTTGGAATTCAGTTGGTGGCGGTGCAGTGATGGCTGCTGGTAGAAAAGTGATGGGTAGACATAATGATATGACAGGACATTTGACTGGTGGTGTTCGTGGTAAACTCTTCGGTAATAAAAATATGCAAGGTCAAACAGTCGGTGGAATTGGAGGTGCATTTAGAAGCACAAAACAAGGTGCTAAAGATGTTGGAAAAGGCATTGCACGTATAGCCCTAGGTAAAAAAGATACAAACCCTTATACAAAAGATAAAGATGGAAATACAATTGCAAATCCAAACTATGGTAATCGTCATGGTGGTATCGTAGGTGCAGTTATGGGAGATAAAAGCAATGCTGAAGATGGTAGAGTTGGACGTGTCCCTATCAGAGACAGAATGACTAAAAAGATTGGTGATACTGTTGAAAGAGGCGCTAGAAATATTAGATATGCTCCTAACAGAGGTCAAAGCCAATCAAATTCTAGAAAAGTTAACTCAAATAGAAGTACTATCCGTTCATCATCAGGAAAGACATATACTCGCAGTACTTCACAAAGTACAAGACAAAATGTTAATTCCAATAATGTAAGAAAAACAACTACCAATTCAATGAGTGATTTATTCAGCAATACTTATTCGGACAAGAATAAAAAAGGAGGAAAAGATAAATGATAGCTCCTAACAGTTTAAAAATCATCATAAACAAAGGAAAGAAAAAAGAAAAATTTATCTTCTTTTTATCAATAGATCAAGTATTTAAAATTACAATAATCTTTCTAGCAACTTTTTATATATCAAAAAAGTTAATCGGTGAATTCTATGCCCTGATGATTGGTTTTGGTGCAATGGCTTTCTATGCTGTCCTTTGTTTTGAATTACCTGATCATTTGAGTATGTTGGAACACATCAAACTTTTTTTCAATTTTCTAACAAATCAACCTAAAAATTATCTTTATTACAAAGAAATCAATGTAGAAAAGGAGGAAGAAGAAATAGAATATGAGTTTATTCAAGAAGAAAGAATCCAACCAATCGAAAAAGAAAAAAGAAAAAAATCAAAATAAGCAACAAAACAAGAAACCTGCTCCTAGAGATACAAAAAAAGTATCACATATTAAAGATGCTATTCCTGTTAAATGGAGTGAAGAATACCAATGCTTTGTTGATAACAATGATAATTTCATCTTGATGGCAAAGGTTACAGGAACGAATATTTGGGGATTGAATCAAAAAGATCAGTTTGCCTATCTAAATGCTTATGCAACCATTTTTCAACAAAATATCCATGCTGGAATGATTTATTCTTATGAAGTACCTGCTGATGTCGAAGGATATATACATGATTATGAAGTATTGAAGAATACTTTAAATGTAACAAAGAGTGATGTTGACCGTAAAAGATATGAAATTCTTAATGATACTGAAAATCGTTTAAAAGAAGTTTCTGTTACAAGAGAGCTGGTCGATAGAAATTTTATGATTATTTTAAAGCATAAAGATTTTAATGTTCTAAGGGATGAAATCAATACCGTATGTAATATTCTAAATCCCTATCAGCAAACAAAACCAGCAACCCCACAGGAAATGCTGAATACAGTATATAATTATTATAATCCTACTGAAAGTGAGTTTGTTGGTACTTCTTATTTTGATTTGGATTATGGAAAAATGGATTTGATTTATCCTGATAAGCTTGGAATACTTCAAAGAGGATTGTCATCTACAATGACAATCAATGATAATGTCTATACTCGCACAAAATGGATATATACATTTATGTCTGAACCAACTATGGCATTGCTTGGATATTGTGCAACATTCAGATATTGTGATTTTTCATTGCACTTTGAAATGGCACCTCATGATATAATTAAAAGGGATATTGATAAAACAATCAATAACTTAAATAAAAACCTAAATAAAGAAAAGAATGCTTCTCAACAGGCAGTAATCGAAAAAGAATTGGAAAATAACTACCAAATGACTAGAGAAGTTAGTGCTGAAGGTAGCACACCTATTTATTTTCTAGTATCAATACGTATTAGTGCTGATTCTCCTGAATTATTAAAAGAAAGATGTAAAGATGTTGATAATCTTGCAACGCAATTAAATATTAAATTTAGAGAAGGAATGCATAGACCTATGGAGATGTTTAATTTATCCTCTCCGTTGTGTTTGAATAAAGTACCTGAATATAACCAATTAACGACAGTAGATACCCTTGGTTATATGTATCCTTTCACACATGAAGCATTATATGATTCAACAGTGAGACGTGACAAAAATAAAAATGTGATATACCGCTATCCCCCTATTTGTATTGGAACAACCAAAGACACAAATGGGGTTTTATTTTACGATAATTTCGTAAAGAAAGATGCAAGAGCTAATTACAATGAATTTATAGCAGGATCAGCTGGATTTGGTAAAACAACGCTTATCATGTGGCTTATCAAACAAAGATATGGTCTTGGATATGAACAATTTATTATTGATGTTGAAGGAAAAGAACTTCATAAATTAGTATACGATTTAGGCGGTCAAAACATTGACTGCTCGGATGGAGACAAAGGACGTATCAATCCCTTACATATACGTTTCAATGTTCCTGACAGCGAAAAAGAAGATGAAAAAATTCCATTGAGTGAAATCAAACCCTTATCATCTCATATACGTTTTTTACGTATTTTCTTTGATTCCTATAAAGGTAAAAGTGGAGAACGTGATATTCGTATTCTACATGACAACTTGATTGAAAAAGGTCTTGAAAGAATATATAAGCGTATCATGAATATTGACTATCAAACAACTGCTGAATATATCGTTGAACATTTTTCAAATGAAGATTATCCAGTAATGATGGATCTCTACGAAGAATTAAAAACAATGCGTGATGATGCTGATAAAAATAACAACAGTATTGAAAAAGAAAAATTAAATGAATGTATTGCATTTATTCGTCCACTTGCAAAGGGAGCTGATGCAATTATTTTTAACGGTCATACAAACGTCGATTTAAACTCTCCATTGATCAATTTCAACATTTCAGGATTACAAGATAATACTTCTTCTAGAATTCTTATTACTCAATATTACAATATTCTTTCTTATATTTGGACAGAAGTAGTAAGTGATATGGAAGATATTAGAAAACAAATCTATGCTGACGAATTTGGGGTTATTATGGATCCTGAACTTGGCGGAGTAATGAAATATTTCAATTCCATTATTCGTAGAGACAGAAAAAGATTATGTGGATTAACGACTGCAACTCAACAAATTAATGACGTACTTAAAGACGAAGTTAAATCAGAGGGAGAAGCTATCATTAACTTAAGCTGTTACCAATTTTTCTTGAACCTTGGTGGTGGTATTGAATATTTTAAAAATACAGACCTTATTCCTGAATCAGCACTCGAATTCATTCAATTTGCTAATATTGGAGATTGTTATGTGAAATTTGGTTCTCAAACTGCAATGAAAGCTGAAATTGCACTCCCACCTGAAGAACTTGCTTATCTTGAAAGTATGAAAAAATAAAATTGAGCCATGTTGGCTCTTTTTTATTATTGAATCATGAAAAAAAATTCAAAAAAAATAATTATTGGTTCTTGTTGTTCATCATTATTATTTTTTATTATTTTAATCAGTTCTTTCATGTTAATGGGAGCATCTGAAGAAGAACAGCAAGATGATTCCTCTAAAACTGTTGATACCACAGATACTATGGAAAGCTTTGTAACAATAGCTGTTAATGAAAGTATCAGTGTTGCAGGTAGAAAAGGTGGAGATAAATACCGTCAATGGTATACAGGTAAAGCTGATGGTGCAAATTGGTGTGCAACTTTTGTTTCTTGGTGTGCTGATCAAGCAGGAATATTAAATACTGCAATTCCTAAATTTCAATCATGTGATGCTGGTGTCAAATGGTTCAAAGATAAAAATCAGTTTGATTATGTCTCACGTTATGGAGGTGGTGGTTTACCAGCACGAGGAAAAATAATTTTCTTCTGCAAAGGAAATAAAAATGATTCAACTCATGTAGGTATCGTTACAAAAGTTGAAGGAAATAAAGTCTATACAGTTGAAGGAAATACTTCTAATACAGTTAAAGAAAGAAGCTATGATACAAGCAACAGTAGAATTATTGGATACGCTTCTCCTAACTACCCTTCTACTGGTTCAACAAATCAAACTTTACAGGGGGCTTTATCTGAAGCGTTCAAATTCTTTGCTAAATTTGAATCAGGACAAAATTATGGACAAGGATTTTCAAGTGGTGATGGATACCACGCAATGGGATATTATCAATTTGATAATCGTTATGATCTACAAACATTCTTGAGTTATTGTTATGGAAAAGACAATGCAAAATACGCAATGTTTGCTCCTTATTTGAATATGAATAAAAAAGGTTTGGCAAATAATAAAGGACTGGATAATGCTTGGAAACAGGCTTATAAAAACGATCCTAATGACTTTGCAATCAAACAGGATGAATTTGAATATAACAATTATTATGTTCCAGTCGAAAACAATTTGAAGAAAAAAGGAATAGATATTTCAGGAAAAAGTGATGCTGTAAAAGGCATGGCTTGTTCTCTTTCTAACTGGGCTGGAAGTGGAACTGCTCCAAAAATAATTGCTGATTCAGGTGCGAAAACTTCAATGGATGATCGTACTTTTGTATCAAAGGTTTATGATTATCTCTATTCTCTAGATATGAATGGATATAAAAAATACGGAAAGACAGGAAAGAAATATTACAATGGTTGGCACAATCGTTGGAAAAACGAAAAAGCTGAATGCCTTAAATATTTATAAAAGAAAGGAAATTTAAACAGATTATGGACGATAAAATTACAAAGAAGACAGTTATCTATATCACTATTCTTATTCTATTAATTGGTGGATATTTAACTTATCTAATACTGCAAAATACTGTTTTCAATGAAAATATAAAAGAATTAAATTATTATTATGAAATTGAAAATGAAAATTCTATTTCTGATATTTTAAATGAAAATCAGACAATAGCTTTTAAAAATAATATTCAAATATATCTAGAAGAATTAGAATATAAAGATAAAGAAATTAACAATATACAAATAAAAAAGCCAAAAAAAGAAAACAAAAAATTGTTTACATGCTATGTGCTTTTGGATGATGATTGGCAATCTTTATATAAGGCAAAATTCAATATTCAAAATAAAAAATGTAAATTTATATGGAATGGAGACATCAATAATCAAGATTACAAACCAAACAAAAAAGGAAAAACGTATCTGTATATTGTAGATAAGGATGCATATAAAAATAAAAAAATAAATGATGATACCGAAAATCAAATGCCTGATGAAGATGAAGAACCTGAAGGAGAAGATGTTTCTTCTTACTAGTTTCCATATGAACAACGAACAATTATTTTGGTACATCCGTATTAAAAAAATGTTAGATACGTATGATATGATTTCAAATAATCATCTATTAAACAGGCAAGAAATTTTATCGTCATTGGAAAATAAAGACAATGATTTTTATATCCAAACATATTTTTATGTTAGTAATGAATATAAAAAAGAACTGTCTAAAATCACTCCTGCCCTTTCCTTTCTTATGAAAAAATAAGGAGATTTTATTTATGGCAACAGTAAAAATAAATGAAAAATTAGTAAGCATCATCAAAGATAAAAGGAAAAAAAAGAAGCTTACACAAAAAGATATGGCTGAATATCTACAAATATCATTTTCAAATTATCAAAGACTTGAAGCAAATAAATATGAAACTTATGACCAAAACCTACTGAAACAAATAGCAGTCAAACTTGAAATTGATGATGAAATATTTAGCGATACATTAAAAGTATCACCTACTACTAAAATGGCTTTACGTATAAAAAATGAAACTCTAAAACAAATTAAAATGATAGAAATTGAACATGAATTTGATTCATTTTCTCAAACAGCTAATTATATTTTTGAACAGTATTTTCTTAATCACGACCTGTCAAAAGTGAAATATGATATAGAAAATATGTTTCAAGAAGTTGTTTTAAAAACATGGGCAACAACAGTAAAAGACCTTGAAAAAGAAAATATCAGCAATAAAAAATTCCTAGATTTTATTTTGGAAACTTATGAAATTGATGAAGAACAAGCAAAAAAAGATTTCAATTCTATCGAATCGAAAAGAAAAAATATAGCTAAATGGTAATACAAAAACAGTTGTTTTTTAATTATTATTTTTTGATTTTAATTATTTTAATAAACAAAAACATAAAATAATTAAATTAAAAAATTTAAATTTTCAAATAAAAAAGTAATAAAAAATTCAAAAAAAGGAGTTGAAAAAATTGTTAGAAAATTACAGAACCGTACTGTATTCTGATGAACCGTTATATCAAAAATTGTTCAAGAGATTTACATTTAAAGATAACGAATATGATGAAATCGTTCATTTTTTTGATAGAAATACAAATGAAGTTATCCATATAGTTTCAAATAAATACATCAATTTTTCAATAAATCCAGTAACGGGTTATAGAAATCTAACACATGTAATTATTCAAAAATCATTCTATAAAAGTAAAGATCTAATAATGATTTTAAGAAAATTAAAGGTGTTCAGACCTGAAGTATTTGTTCTTGTTTATCTTGATAGTTCATTTGAATATTTTGAAAAACTTTGTTCAATTATAGCAAAAGAAGAACTTGCAACTATTGCATTTGATGAAGATGACATCTTCACTTGGTATGAACTTACAAGCAATAATGAGTTGCCAATTCAAGATGATTATGTTCTAAAAAAATACAATAAAAGACAAAATAAATTCTTTGATCAATATTAAGTGCTGTCGGACAATTTTTGAATATTTTGAAAAATCAAAATAAACGTCAACCATGCGGGGTTGGACGGATAAAACCGTCCTAAAAGTACTCAAAATACTGAATATTGTCGGACAATGGTTAAATTCTTCAGGAATCGTCAACCATGCGCTTTTCAAAGGAAAATTCATAAAAATAGTGAATATTTTCTTGAATATTTTTGTTTTACAGGTAAATTTGAGCAAAAGTTGTCAGACAAAAAGTGAATATTTTACAGGAATCGTCAACCATGCGGTTTTTGGCTGAATATTTTAAAAAATAAAGCACAAAAAAACTTTGAATATTCACTTTTGGAGGACACTTCTAAAAAAATCAAAATAAACGTCAACCGTGCGGTTTTCAAAAGAAAAAAGCATAGTTTTTCTTGAATATTTTTTGAATATTTATTTCCAAAATATTCAACTGTCTCCAAAAATGAATATTTGAATAAACGTCAACCATGCGGTTGTTCGCACTGCGAACAAGCCCCAAACGGAGTGTCTGTCGGACACTCCTTATCCTGCTACTTAATTTTCGGTCAAAATATTCAGCAGATTAGGACAAGAAAATTAAGTAGGAAGCAAATTTTTTTAGATTTAGATAAAGAGCCAACTTGGCTCTTTTTTCAATAACAAAATTATAAAAAGGAGGTAAAAAGTTTTGAACAAAAAAGAAGACAAAAAGCATCATCAAGAGCTGATGATCATTGTTATTGGTATATTAATAATCGTACCAATTTTTTCAGTAATGTTTGTATATATGTTTTTCAGTTTATTGTTACAGCAAAATTCTTTTGTAGGTGTTGTATCAGAAAACATGGACATTATTACAGTCATTATATTCGCACTTTACATTTTTGCGTTTTCATTTGTCGCAAAGGCATTTATTTTTACAAAGCCAAAGAAAACTGAAACTCTTGGTAAGCAAAGTTGGAAGACAGTTGAAGAACAAAAAGAGTTTTCGGATTTCAAGATTGCAAAAATTGATATGAACGAAAAAATCGAAAAAGCTGGAATGCCGATTAACAAGATCAATGAATATCTTTTAATCTACGATACGGGAGCAGTCCACAGTTTGAATTATGGTTCAACACGTTCAGGTAAAACTAGAAAACTGTTGAGTGTATTTGTCATGTTGATTGTTAAAGCTGGTGAGTCGGCAATCTTTCACGATAACAAAGGAGAACTTTATAGACGTTTTCACAAGTTATTTGAAAGATTTGGATATACAGTCAATGTCATTGATTTCCGTTTCATGAAAAAATCACAACATTGGAATCCTTTGAAACTTATTGTTGATTGTTTCAAAAATAAAAAAGAACCTCGTGTTGATGATGCTGACCAGTTTACTGATGACTTCGTCAATCAAGTTGTAGTCGATAACGGACAAGGTGAGCGTATTTGGATTGACGGTCAAAAAGCAATGATCAAATCAATTATACTTGCAGTAGTTCAAGCCAATATTAAAGACAGCCGAAAAAATCTTTTTTCAGTTTATCAGGTTCTTTCAGTATTGGGAAAAGAGGTTACTTTTAAAGGAGAAAAAAATCCTAAGATGCTTTTGACTGCTTACATCAATTCATTAGAAGAAATAAATCCAGCTAGGGTTGCCTTCACCCCTATTGCAAATTCGCCTGACAAGACACGTGGCAGTTTCATGACTTCAACATTATCGACACTTGCTATTTATAATGGTCAAAATTTAGCAAAACTTTTGAGTGAATCTGATTTTTCATTTTCTGATTATGCTGATGGTAAGCATGTCTTATTTATTATTAATCCTGATGAAAACTCAAAATATAATCCAATCGTTTCCGTATTGATTGATCAAGCATATCAAGAACTTGTTAGATGTGCTACAGCTACAAAAGAAATGCATTTGAAAAAAAGACTTCACTTACTTTTAGATGAAGCTGGAAACATGGCTCCCATCAATCAAATTCAAAACAAATTGACAGTTGCATTATCTCGTTGGATTTTCTTCCATTTGTTTTTACAAGATGACAACCAACTTGATGAAGTTTACGGTGATCAAATTGCTAAAATCATTCGTGGTAACTGCAATCTTAAGACATTCATATCCAGCGCTGATATGAATACCTGCAAAGCGATTAGTGAAGAAATAGGAAATGAAACACTTTGGGTAGCAAGTCAAAGTGGAAACTTTAATAACAACGCAAGTCAAAATGGCGGAGGTATTACTTATAATCAACAACAAGTACCATTGATTGCTCCTGATGTTTTGCGTTACCAAGATGTTACAGATGGTAAAGGTATTATCGTAACTCGTACTTATTTTGGTGCTATGCAAAATTATCTGCCTGATATGTCTGAATACAAATGGTACAAGGAACTAGAAGAAGATGATTCAAGACAAGATGAAGAAGATAGAAAAATTAGTTATGCAGTTCCTCGATATATTATTTACACAAGAGCTGATTATGACCTATCACAAATTCCTAATGTAAAAAACAATATCAAATCTAAAACTACTGAATTAGTTGAAGAAGATATGTACTGGTACTGGTCACAACGTGACGACCTCGCTTCTGCTGTAAAAAGACATATCAATGCTTATGTTAAATCTTTAGGATATTTTCCTGAAAGAAAAGAATTACTAAATTATATGAATTCTGAACAGTTCTTTGAATTTATCAACCAAATTGATGTACCACACATCAATGCCCAAAAAGAAAATTCAGCAAGTCATATTAAAGATATTCAAAAAGAAATGTCAAAGACATCTAAAAGTGTTCCTAAAATGTCGTTATTAGATAAAATCAATGAATTAAACAGTAATGATCTAAAGAAAGCATTTGAAAGTATCAACACGATCAGAGGTAATAAATAATATGGAAATATTCTGCAATATTCAGTATAAACAAACTCAATATTCTAAATCGAATGACAACAAGCAAAAAATTGATACGGGTGCTATGTGCGATTACTACGATCGTGATGAAGCATGTGATAAGACTATTGATACTGAAGATGCTGTAAACTATTACAAGTATAGAATCGGCTCTAATGGTGGTTGGGGTAAGAACGGTGATTTCAAGGCAGACGAAGATAAAAAACTCTTTGAAAAATATAAGCCTGAAACGATCTATAGAATGGTTGTTTCATTTGATGAAACTTTCGCTAAAGAAAATAAAATTCTAGATAAAAAAGCAATGAAAAATCTAATGAATAAAAGCATGAACAAAAATATCAAGGAATTGGGATTGAATCCTGATAATGTCGAATGGGGTTGCTACTACCATACGAATACAGCACACCCCCACATCCATGCTTTTATCTTTGAAAAAAATCCAACAAGAACAGATTACCATATTAAAAAAAATACTTTTAAACCTATCAAGTCAAACATTATTAGAACAATGAATATCAACTCTGAACTTTATCTTAAAAGAGACAATGTTAAAAAAGAAATCATTGATACGTTAAAAGATATGGGATTGGATGCTGGTAAATATTCAAATTCTAACAATTCAAAAAAATTATTTGCAAATGATAAAGAAATCAACAGAATGTTCAAGAAATTAGAAAAAAACATTCCTAAAACTGGAAGTATGAAATATAATTCTGCAAATATCATGCCCTACCGTCAAGAAATTGATAAACTTGTAGATAAGTTATTAGAGAAAGATGACATTAATAAGCTTTATAAAAAATACAGGGAAATGTTAGAAAAAGAAAAAGAAATGTTTGATAATCGTTACTTTTCTAAAGAAGAATCTAAGGAACAAAATAAATCCATTGAAAACAAAGAAAAAGAATTGCATGATCGCATTGCTAATATGATCCTTCAAAATATTAAATGTTATCGTGAAGATGTTGAAGAATACGAGCAGGAACAAGAAGATGAATTATATATTGATAATACTTCCGAAACAGTTTTTGAACATGCCAAGGTATCAATGAAAAACAGGAGTAGATGTCTTGAAGGTGGTGTGCTAGATGAACTTGCAAAAGAACTTGCACAAGCACATTATGATTTAAAAGAACAAGAACAAATGCTCAACAACATGATTGAAAAAGCAAGAGCACAAAGTAAAAATCTCGAATTTGTACACGGAGGATAATTATGAGATCAATAAAAAAAGAATTAGAATTTATCATAGACAAGACCTATGAAAATTTAAACAAAGAAAATAATTATAAGAACTTTAAAATAGAATTTTCAAAAAAAGAATCAACAAAAAATGAAAAATATAAAGATAATGTGCTTACTGTTTTTAATCTCTATCGTCAAGAGGTTGCAATAGCAAATTCATGTATTATCGCCCTTGCCCACCACATTGATTTTTGTGATCGTGGGGAAACTAAAAATGATAAGACTTTTCTTCAGGTATATTCAAAATTACTTTATAAAGCTCTTATCTTCCAATTATTGGATTATGTTCAATTAATCAACTGCGAGGACTATGAAAACCAAAAGTTAATAAAAACAGCTTTAGAAGTGTGCTGGAAAAAGAATGTTGTTTTACAAATATATAAAACTACTATTTTAGAGGTATTTAATTCTTACAACATCAAAGCTTATCTTAAAGAAAATGGATTTAGATATAATTCCAGCTATCAATCATGGGATAAAGAATATGAAATTGATAAGGTAGATGAAATAACAGAGAAACTATTTTCTCTTGATCAAACAGTTAAATTGGACTTTAGAACACCTCATCATCTTGTTTTGGTGTTTGATGGCTATATAGTTGTTGAGGGAAATACGTTTAAAGCAAAAGAAATACTTAAAGAATATCATTTTGGATTCTCTAATGGTAAATGGAGAAAGAAAATAAAAGCAAATAGATATTTATATGAAAAAGAAATCATTTCCGCTGTTTTACCAAAAGGATTGGGTATTAAAATTGGTATTGAATACGAATAATAAATACTAATTATATATGTTATAATAAGTATGAAAGTTGGTGACAACATGGAAATATATAAAGGATATTATTCTGACAAGAAATATCAATTTATCTATAATATCGAAGACATTAAAAAAATTGTAAAACCTATTTTTGATGAATATAATGTCAACCATGTTTTATTATTTGGCTCTTACGCTAGAAATGAAGCTTCGTTAGTAAGTGATATTGATTTATGCATTGTTGATCCTAAAATTAGAAGTATTAAATTATTTTCACTTAAGGGGGATTTACAAAAAGCATTATCTAAAGATATTGATATTTTTCAAATATCTTCTATTGAAATTGATTCACCAATATACAAAAATATTTTTAGTGAAGGAATAACAATATATGATTCTAAATATAATCATTAATCTTTTATTCATTCAGTTAAAGGAAATGAATTGATATGGCTATTAAAGAAGTAATAATTATTACCGATAATGATGATTTTGAGCTATTCAAAAGTAATCTTTGTCAGTCTGTTAAATTATTAGATCCTCAAGAAGCTATAGAAGAAATTGTAAATTCTCATACAATAGAAAAATTCTTTAAAGAAAATAATTATTGTAAATCATTTTATTTAGTAGCAATGGTCAATTATCTCTCAAATAAATATGGTTTAAATATGAATATCCATACTTATGATAAATATAAAATGAAAAACATTATTTATCCTAGAGGAATTGAAATGATGTCTAGATTATTGAAAAATAATGATATAAAAGAAAAGGCATTAAAGAATGCTGAAAAAGAATTTCTACAATTTAATATTTGTGAGGGGGACATAGAAAATGTCTACTGATACAAATATCATCAATGAAAAAACATCCAATCAATATTTAAATTTATTTATATTTTATAAGTTACTATGAAGAAAAAACTAATTAGAATAGTATTAAATAAAGTATTGAATTAAATTTGAAATATGATACTATACTAAATGTAGGTGGTAGTTCCACCAAAAGATTCCTCACTTTTAAAAAGAGGTAAAAGTTGGGTGACCTCATACCGTAGTTGAGGACTATACAAAGTTGGGTGACCTCATACCGTAGTTGAGGACTATAAAAGTTTGGATAGTCATAATATATGACTGTCCTTTTTTAATAAAATAGGATGTGATTTAATGAAAAAAGAAAACTTGTCAAAATTAATTCTAATTAGAATTGATGAAGAATATATAAGCTATTTAAGAAAATATGATAGTAAAGTTCAAATCAACTCTAGTGTTTTACATAAAGATAATAAGCCTTTTGTAGGTGTTCTTTTGAAATCAACAATTTAAAATATTTTGTACCAATTTCTAGTAATAAAAAAGATAAATTATCTAGAATGTTTAATAAATATGTTGAAACAGGTAAAAAGCCTATAGATATGTTTTTTATTGAGGAGACATATAATAATGAAAGAAAACTTCTCTCTGTTTTAAATCTGAATAATATGATTCCTGTATGTGACAGTGCAATTATCAATTATAATATTAGTCAAGACAAAGATTACTTTCTTTTAAGAAAAGAAATTGAATTTTGCAACATACATAAAGAAAAAATCATATTTGATAGCAAAAGAATTTATAATGCTGTTACAACTCATTCTTGGCAATCACTTGAAAACAGATGCTGTAATTTCAAGTTGCTAGAAGAAAAATGTATTTATTATCAAAGTCAAAATATTTAATTGTAATATAAGAGCCAAATTGGCTCTTTTTACATTATTGGAAAATAAAGTGAGAAATAATTTATCTATTTCTTGTAAAATAAAAATATAGTTAAAGGAGAACAAAAAATGAATATTAAAATAATTGGTAAATGTATTAAAAGTACTAAACCTATGTTAAAACCCGAACAAGTAGGTAATAGTAAAGCTTTCATAGTTAATGATGAAAAAGAAGAATATGAAGAATATGATGTTGAAGAAGTTATTAATTCATTAAAAGATTATCTATCGGAGAAACAGTACAACTATTCAATACATCTTATTGAAAATTGGAAAGATACAAATGTACTGCATAAATTAATGAGTATTACTCTTCGTGAAAATAATGAAATACAGGATAATAAGCATAAAAAACTATGGAATATTTATAAAACTTGGATATTTGATACAATGCTTAAAGAGCTAAAATATTCCCCATTTTACAAAGGAATATCAACATCTCGTGAAGGATGGCAATCTGATAAAAACCGCCCTTATTATTGGGGTTGTATGATAAATGGCTACATTTTTGCTTATGGATATACGCATCCAGAATTAAGTATTGATACAATGATTTCTAAAAAATATTAAAATATATAAATGACAAAAGAGCCAAGTTAGCTCTTTTTTGTTATTACTGTAAAAGGAGCTGTACTATGAATAATTATAAAAAACTAGAAACACGTATTAAATCATTAGAACAAAAAAAGAAAAAGAAAGAAGAAAATATAAAAAAAGAACAAAATGAAATCAAGGAATATAACAAAGAATTAAAAGAGCTTTATGCTATGAAAGATGAAATTGAAAAGGTCAATAATAAATTAAATAGTTTTTTTCTAAATGATTCCCCTACTTCCAACGAAGTCGAAGAAGAATATGATAACTATGAATCATGAGATATGAAATAAAGAATGGTAAAAATAAGACTTATTATTTTAAAAATGAATTAAAGGAATTTGGTTGTCAGTTCAAAAAAACTGGTAAATATTCAGGATATTGGTATTTAAATACAGAAGATCAATTCCTAGCCAATAGGCTTCAAGCATATTGTTTAAAAAAAGGATTAACTTTCTTGATATTGGAATCCTCATATTCAAGAAATGCTCATTATCGTGCAGATTTTTTTGCTAACAACAAACCTATCATTAAAAATGGTAAGCCCTATTATCGCTGTGTGTATTGTGGAAGACTTTTTCAAAAAAATCAAATAACTATAGATCATCTATATCCTATCCATAAAGTAAAAAATAGTAGTTTTAGAAATATAAATAGAAAACTGTTAAAAAAACTCGATATAGAAGATATAAATGACTGCAAAAATCTAGTAGCAGCCTGTAGTAGTTGTAACAAAAGAAAATCAAAAAAAACTGGTCTATGGCTGATTAGAGGATATTTAGGTAAATATCCTCTTTTTTGGAAAATAGCATATTATGTTCTAATTTTATCTTTATGCTTAGGGATATTGATTATGTTATTTAATTAAATAGATAAGAATTTGATTAGTTGGAAAATAAAATAAGAAATTATTGAAAATTTTATTTTATAATGAAATTAACAAAAAAGGAGCAATATATGGAAAAGAAAATTGCAATCGTTAGACTACATAGAGGTGTCCTTGACCCTATTACACAAGTAAATAAACTTATGACCTTTATATGCGATATAGAAGATGTAAAAAAAGGTGATTTCGTTGTTGTTGAATTGTCCATGAAAACACGTGCTAAAAATTTCAACAATGACTTCAGAGTTGGTCGTGTTGAAGATTTTATGATCTTCAGGGATGGAGAAATAGCACAATTTAGACCTAACAACTTTGTTGTGTTTAAAATCAATGACAATGATTTCTATATGCGCTGTAACACTTTATTGAAAAAAAAGTGGTCATTGTGGGCTAGATATAGAGCTATCAAAAACAAAGATAACAAGAATCCTCGATACAGTATTTTTGATGACATCATTAAAGAAACAGACAGTCTGCAATTTCAACGCTTGACTTCTTGGGTTGATGTGATGAAACCTGACAAAGATCATACAGATTTAGAGAAAGAAACACGTATTGTATCAATCAAGATGCAACGTGGAGTTTTAGGAAAAGAAAACAATAAAACTTTCAACTATATTTGTGATCTAAAAGATATTCAAATTGGAGATTATGTAATTGTAGAGATAACCAGAAAAAATATGTATGGTAGACCAGCTAATGATTTTAGAATTGGTCGTGTTGAATCGCTCCATACATGGAATGATAGCGAAGTATCTAAATTTAAGCCAAATTCCTTTGTCGTTTGCAAAATTGCTGATAAGGAATTCAAAACAAGATGTAATGAAATAAAAAAATCAAAAAAAGAACTTTGGGAGCTTTATAACATTGACAAAAAAAGACCTAATAAAAACCCTGATGGTATTCCTATGAATGTATTTGATCATCTAATTTTTTCAAATGGTACATTGCATTTTGATAGACTTTCAAAATATCAAAATAAGATGCAACCAGCAAAAAAACAACAAATAAAAAGAAGAAAAAAACATTAAAACTATTTATATACAAACTTTTCACGAAAAACAAAAATATATTATACTGAACTAGTTTAGCCTGATGCTAGACTAGTTTTTGTTTTTTGGAGGAAAAAATTAATGAAATTAAACGAACTATTTGAATTGTATTTAGAAGATATTGACTTAACACATCAAGATACTACTTTAGATTCCATACGTTACGTATACAATTCGGGACTTGCTAAAAAATATGGAAATAAAAAATTAGAATCAATTAAATTTAAAGAGATAAAAAAATACCAAAAAGAACTTTTAAATGGAAAGCACAAAACAAAAGATGGAAAAACATACAGTATTTCCTACATTAATAAAATAATTGCTCTTTTAAAAAGACTTTTAAAGTATGCAAATATTATGTCCTATGGCGATTTTACAGTTACTCAAATAAGAGGACTTGAAAGTGTTACCTCAATCATAGATAAAAAGGCTCAATTAGATACACAAATAATTTGGTCAATAAAAGACTTCAATAACTTTTTGAAAGTGGTTGATAATGAAAGAGACCGTCTGCTCTTTAGTATTCTGTACTATACAGGAATGCGTAAAGGTGAGCTTCTTTCATTATGTTGGAAAGATGTTGATTTAATAGATCAAACGATAACGATAAATACTACTGCCTGTCGTGTTCGTGGGAAAGGACAATGTATAAAGCCTCCTAAATCAAAGAGCTCACATAGAATTATTTATATTAATAGAAGCCTGAATGAAATGCTACTTAACCATTTTATAAAGGAAAAACAAAACTATACTAGTAATATTAAACAACATTATGTATTTGGTGGAATTAAAATGATTTCATTTTCCACCCTTGGTAGAATATTTAATAAATATAAAGAAAAATCAAATGTAACAAATATGAATCTTCATGGCTTTAGACATTCTCACGCTACATTGATGTTGAATCTTACAAATGATGTTTATAATGTTTCTAAACGTTTAGGTCATGAAAATATTGTTATAACCGATACATATTTACATGTTAATGCAAAAATTCAAAGGGAAATGGTAGAAAAGCTAGAATTTGCTATTCATCAGGAAGAAGTTAATACATATGATGTATTTATTGAAGGATTGAAAAAAACATTGTTAAAACAAATCACAAATGAAACATACAGTTCTGACCAAACTGAAACATTAAAAGAAATCTACGATTTTATAAACAATTAAAAAACCTATTCAATAGAGAATAGGTTTTATTCATTATTTTGCAATTTTATCATTGAATCATAAACATTGATTATTTCATCACAAATACTGTCTTGCCTGACTTTGATTTCTAAGGCTTTTGATATATTTTTTTGTTGCATTGCATCACCAAATTTATTTGATAAGATTTTTCTTTCCTTTTTTAAAGAACTTAATTCGTTTATTAAATTCTTCATTTTCTTCACTTCCCTATAAATAATATAACTTATTAATTAATTTAATAAATACCAAATATTAAATTAATGAAAATATTATTTGGTCGCACCACAAAGACATTTGTAACCAGTGGTAATCGTTTCATCATATGCTTGCTTAACAACTACAGTTTCATCATAGGCTGGTGTCACAACAACTGTCTTTGTTTCTTGATGCGTTACAGCATCATGATGTTTAGTTCCTGCTTGTACTTTTGTTGAATGATATGAATGTCCAGTAATTGCAGAATGATCTCCAGCGTTTAATGACGCTTCACTTCCTTTTCCAAAATCTTGTCCACACACTTTACATACAACATGTGTTTCATAAACTGGTTCATCATATGCTTCCTTATCAACCACAGTATATGTTTCCTGACGTGTTACAGCATCATGATGTACTGTTTTAGTTTCGGCAGGATGAT